>Ga0208116_1000065_pt1 | contig 47120 bp, 45 predicted proteins | sample LakWasMeta9_HOW4_2_FD_183859 | JGI IMG/M metagenome (GOLD analysis project Ga0208116, IMG submission 183859) | Freshwater sediment methanotrophic microbial communities from Lake Washington under simulated oxygen tension - Sediment Metagenome... | ecosystem: Environmental > Aquatic > Freshwater >... | reverse complement strand
CTGTTCTGGTCCACCGCTGCGTAGCCCGCGGTTTCCTCCCTCGAGGCTTGTCCGACGCCTGCCCATCAATTTCTGTCGCGTCTTGCAGTCTTTCGCAGGAGGGCAGGCATCTGACAACCCTTAACAAACTGAGACAGTCAAAGTCTGATACAGTTGAGACTAATTTTGGCAATTAGCAGATCAAGTTCAGGGTTTTACAAGTATTCACCACGAAGACTCGAAGGGCACGACGTTTATATTTTTTCTTCGTTTCCTTTGTGTCTTCGTGGTAAAAAATCAGATATGCAAGATATATATTCTTTGCCGGACATTGCCTTAAGATAACAGCCGCGAGTTTTTGCTGTTGCGGAAAATCAGCGGTTTTTCATTCTCAGCTAAAGCGCTTGCTTTGGCTGAATCTATTGCTTCCTGAATGACATGATGATTAGGCGATTTGCTGCACACCGGGTCGGCAGCATACATATCGCCACTTAATAAATAAGCTTGGCAACGGCAGCCGCCGAAATCTTTTTCTTTCTCGTCGCAGCTGCGGCACGGCTCTTTCATCCATTCAAAGCCACGGAAAAAGTTGAAAGCTTTTGATTCGTTCCAGATTTGCTCAATACTGTAGTCTTTGACGTTGGGGCAATCCAACCCCGGCAGTTCGCGGGCGGAATGGCACGGCAAAGCAGCGCCGTCCGGCGCGATGGTCAAGAATGTGGTTCCCCAGCCGTTCATGCAGGCTTTGGGTCGGTCTTCATAGAAGTCAGGCACCACATAATAAATTTTCATTTTCCCGGCAACTTTTTCTTTAAAAGCTTGGGCGATTTGCTCGGCTTGCTCAAACTGTTCTTTGGTCGGCAATAATAGATCACGGTTGATATGAGCCCAGCCGTAATATTGGGTATTCGCCAGTTCCAGGTAATCTGCGCCCAGTTCCTCAGCCATTTCCAGGATCTGCGGCATCTGGTGGATGTTTTCTCGGTGTATGACCACGCACAGCACCATCGGGTAACCGTGCTTTTTAACCAGATGGGCGACTTCTTTTTTGTGCTGGAACGATTCGGTGCCGGCCAAATGATCATTCAATTCTTGTGTGCTGGCCTGGATACTGACCTGAATATGATCGAGCCCTGCATCCTTGAGTTGGACGATTTTTTCTTCGGTCAGCCCATAGCCTGAGGTAATCAGGTTGGAATAATAGCCAAGGCCTCTGGCGTGTTTAACCAACTCGGGCAGGTCTTTGCGGGTTAGCGGTTCGCCGCCGGAAAAGCCCAGTTGCACAGCGCCCATTTTGCGGGCTTGCGTGAGTACGCGCTTCCAGTCCTCAGTGTCCAGTTCGGATTGATGTTTTGCATAATCGATTGGGTTAGCGCAATAGGGACACTGTAGTGGACAGGCGTAAGTCAGCTCCGCCAATAACCAGCGTGGCGGAGTGATGTTAATTTTGTTGGATCCAGCCATTTTTTAAAGCGACCTCCAGGAAAGCGGTAATGTCATCAGCGAGACCGGCTGTTGCAAATATCTGTTCCAGATCGCTGACGATCTGGCCAAGCGTGCGGGTGCCGTCACATAATTTCAGGATTTCGGCGGAGCTATGGTTAAGTTCTACCATGCCTTCAGGATAGAGAATGACATTTTTGTGTTGGGCTTCTTCCCACTGCAAACGATGCATTGGGGAAAATTTGATGGTTTGATCTGGATTAATGCTCATTTTGGCGTGTTGTCATGTGTAGGCTGGGTTGAAGAAGGAGCCCCAATATTCAAAGGACTTAGGCCGGGATGCAAAGTTAAATCCCGGCTAGCCGCACATTATTTTTCAATATTAAAATAAGGCGGCATCTCATGAATATAAGCCATATACATTGCATCCGCCATAGTCCAAAGCACATCCAGCTTGAATTTCAGGATTTGAAGCATGCGTTCTTGCTGTTCGCGGGTTTTATACCAGTCCAGCGTAATGGCCAGACCGTGTTCGACATCGCGTCGTGCTTCGGTCAGGCGCTTGCGGAAATAGATATAACCTTCCTGCTCGACCCAAGGGTAGTGCTCCGGCCAATTGTCCAGACGTTGCTGGTGAATTTTAGGCGCGAACAGCTCGGTTAAAGACGAGCTTGCCGCTTCGTGCCATTCTGCTCTGCGAGCGAAATTAACATAGGCATCGACAGCAAAGCGCACGCCCGGTAGCACGTATTTCAGTGAGGTGATGTCTTCCCGCGACAAACCGACTGCCATGCCCAACTGTATCCAAGCCTCAATGCCGCCGGGATCGCCGGGGTGTCCGTCATGGTCCATAATCCGCTGTATCCATTTGGCACGGGTTTCGCGGTCCGGACAATTGGCCAGAATGTTGGCATCTTTAATAGGAATGCAAACCTGATAATAGAAGCGGTTAGCAACCCAGCCCTGCAATTGTGCCTTGGTGAGTTTACCTTCGTTCATCAATACATGGTAAGGATGATGAATATGGTAATGGCTTTCCATGCCGCGCAGTTGGGCTTCAAATTGTTCTTTGGTCCAGGCTTGATTATCGCTGCTCATGTTTGCATCCTTTATAAGTCGATTTCCAAACCGTCGTAGGCAACTTCAATGCCTGCGGCATCCAGTATTTTACGCTGTTCGGAATCTTCGTCTAAGATCGGGTTGGTGTTGTTGATATGGATCAATATCTTGCGGGCTTTTGCAACCCCGTTCAAGACTTCTATCATGCCGCCTTCTCCTGATTGAGGCAAGTGGCCGATTTCGCGGGCTTTTTTGTGGCTGATGTTTTGCGTGCACATTTCATCATCGGTCCAAAAAGTGCCGTCTACCAGTAAGCAATCGACGGCTTGCATTGCAGCCATGACATGCGGCTCTATCTCGCCCAGGCCTGGAGAATAAAACACTTTTTTGCCGGTAGAAATTTGTTCGATGATGACGCCAATATTGTCGCCGTCATGCGGATCATTTCGGTGCGGTGAATAAGGCGGCGCCTTGCTTTTTAAGGCTTGGGTATAAAAGCGCAAGTCATCGATGCCGGGAATGGTAAAGCTGCTGCCGTCGTATGGAATCGGGTGGTGATTGACGGTACAGTAATCGGCCAGCATGTTGAATAATGGAAAGCCGGTAGTCAGATCCTGCTTGACCATTTCCGTGCAGTACACATCCAGCGGTTTGCCTTCCCGTAGCATCAGCATTCCGGTGGTGTGATCAATCTGGCTATCGATCAGCATGATTGCCTTAATACCGGTGTCGCGAACCCCTTCTTTGGGCTGGATGGCGGGAAAAGCTTCCAGTTGCGCGCGAATGTCGGGGGAGGTATTAAACAGCAGCCAATTTTTGTTGTCGGTGCTTACCGCAATGGATGACTGGGTGCGGGCTTTGCCGTTCATTTCCTTGTGACGCAAACGGTGACAATTATGGCAGTTGCAGTTCCATTGAGGAAAACCGCCGCCTGCACCTGAACCAAGAACTCTAATCTTCATAGTTTGGGAAATAACCTAAAATAGGGAGTAGGGGCCGAATGATACGGGAATAAGAAGCATCAGGCAAAAAAAAGGGGCTCATCAAGAGCCCCTTTTTTGTCTAAATCGAATTAACGATTGTAGATGTACATTGTTACTTCAAAACCGAAACGCAGGTCTGTGTAGCTTGGTGTTTCCCATTTCATTGTGAACCTCCAGAAGTGTTTAAATTATTATGCTAGCTCGATCAAGTAAGCTCGATTGAAGTATACGATGAACTATTTTTTTTGGCAACTTTTGCCATCGTCCAAAGCCGACAATCCCTGGGTTTTAACCGGTTCTTGCCCAAGTTGGCGACAAGGCAGGGATGAAAAACGATGGTAACTATCTAAAATTACAAGATATTTATATGAAAACGGCGAAAGATGTTTTTTTGATAGGAAGAGAGTATTATCTAAATTCACCTAAAAATAATAATACACATATATAAAATATGAGGAGGAATCATGGGTGGAGTTGTTGAGTTGTGGGTAGTTATGTTACTAATTGCTGCTGCTGCGTTCGCGCCGCTGGGCTATTTTATTTACACGTTTACCAAAGCAAACGCCAAGCCATTTGGTGAAATTGAACCGCATGGCGATAGTCCATCGGTGGTGAACGATTTTGCAGAAAAAGCGATTAAATATGTCCAAGGTTTGCTGGGCAAAAAGTAAAAATATGTTAACAGATGAGCTTTCCAGGTGATGCGATTCGCCTGGAAACTTCTTTTCCGCAATTGCTCCTGCATTCATGCAGGCAGCTAACCTATAAACTGCCGCAAGTCGGGCAGTTAGGGTTTTTCTTCAGTTTCATCGTATTCCATTCCATCGTTAAGCCATCCAACAACAATAACCGTCCGGTTAACGTTTCTCCGATATTCATTATCAGCTTCATTGCTTCCAAGGCCTGAATGCTGCCGACAATGCCGGTAATGGGCGCTATGACTCCGTTAGTCGCGCAAGTTTGTAATTCTTCGCCGTCGCTGGTGTACAGGCAGTTGTAGCATGGACTGTTATTTTTACCGGGCGTAAAAATACTCACTTGGCCTTCAAAACGAATTGCCGCTCCGGACACCAGAGGCGTTTGCTGTTTGACGCAGGCCTCATTGATCGCAAATCGCGTTGAAAAATTGTCGCTACAGTCCAAAACCACGTCGGCTCTTGCCACCTCTAATTCAAGTTGCCTACCCTCCAGCCGTTGTTTGACAGGCCGGGTGTTGACGTCGGGATTTAGCCGATTGAGTGTTTGGCAGGTTGAAATTACTTTATCAGTCCCAATATCGGGGGTGTGATGAGCAATCTGTCTTTGTAAATTGGATAAGTCCACAACGTCATTATCATAAATAACGATATTGCCGACACCGGCCGCAGCAAGATAAATGGCCGCAGGCGAGCCGAGCCCTCCTGCGCCGACAATCAGTGCGCTGGCAGCGAGGAGTTTTTGTTGTCCCTCAATATCAATTTGAGGGAGCATGATTTGGCGGCTATAGCGTAGTAGTTGGTTGTCATTCATAAGTCATGTTGATGCTGTATTGTGGAGCGAGATAATGCCAAAGAACTTGACACGCTGCAAAAGCTCATTATCATTAGCACTCATTACTAGCGAGTGCTAATAACAAGTTTACCCTTTAATTTAAATGTTAGGAGATATTGATGAAAATACGTCCGTTACACGACAGAGTGATAGTCAAACGCGTAGAAGAAGAAACGACAACCCCTGGCGGTATCGTATTGCCTGGTTCGGCGGCCGAAAAACCAAGCCAAGGCGTTATTTTGGCGGTAGGCAATGGCAAACCACTGGACAATGGCAGCGTACGCGCTCTGGACGTTAAAGTCGGCGATAAAGTGCTGTTTGGCAAATACGCGGGGAACGAAGTTAAAGTTGACGGTGAAGAACTGATCGTTATGCGTGAAGAAGACATCATGGGTGTTTTGGGTTAATCCTGAACACGTCAATCATATTTACATACAAAAATCTTAAGGAATAAAAATGGCAGCAAAAGACGTATTATTTGGAGATGACGCTCGTGTCCGCATGGCGCGTGGCGTAAATATCTTAGCAAACGCAGTGAAGGTAACTTTAGGTCCTAAAGGCCGTAACGCGATTCTGGACAAAAGCTTCGGCGCACCAACCATCACTAAAGACGGTGTATCGGTTGCTAAAGAAATCGAATTGAAAGACAAATTCGAAAACATGGGCGCGCAAATGGTTAAAGAAGTGGCTTCGCACACTTCCGACGTGGCCGGTGACGGTACAACTACCGCGACTGTATTGGCGCAATCTATCGTCAACGAAGGCTTAAAAGCCGTTGCAGCGGGCATGAATCCAATGGACCTGAAGCGCGGCATCGATTTGGCGGTGACTAAAGCCGTTGAGGCGATTGTGGCTTCCGCTACGCCTTGCGTCGATAACAAAGCGATTGCCCAAGTAGGCACCATCTCTGCAAACTCTGATGACTCTGTCGGTAAAATCATTGCAGAAGCCATGGAAAAAGTCGGCAAAGAAGGCGTCATCACCGTTGAAGAAGGTTCAGGCCTGGATAATCAATTAGACGTTGTTGAAGGTATGCAGTTTGACCGTGGTTACCTGTCACCTTACTTTATCAACAAACAAGAAAACATGAGCGTTGAATTAGATGATCCATTGATTCTGATCTACGACAAAAAAATCTCCAATATCCGCGATATGCTGCCGACATTGGAAGGCGTTGCTAAAGCCGGCCGTCCTTTATTAATCATTGCTGAAGATGTAGAAGGCGAAGCCTTGGCAACTTTGGTTGTTAACACTATCCGGGGCATCGTTAAAGTGGCTGCTGTTAAAGCACCGGGTTTCGGCGATCGTCGTAAAGCCATGTTGGAAGACATCGCGGTATTAACTGGCGGTACTGTGATTTCTGAAGAAGTTGGTTTGAGCCTGGAAAAAGCGGAATTAGCGCAACTGGGTACAGCCAAAAAAGTACAAATCACTAAAGAAAACACCACCATCATTGACGGTGCGGGTTCTGAAGAGCAAATCAAAGGCCGCGTTGCGCAAATTCGCGCACAAGCGGACGAAGCAACTTCCGACTACGACAAAGAAAAACTGCAAGAGCGTCTGGCTAAATTAGCCGGCGGTGTAGCTGTGATTAAAGTCGGCGCTGCAACTGAAATCGAAATGAAAGAAAAGAAAGCCCGCGTTGAAGATGCATTGCATTCAACACGTGCAGCGGTTGAAGAAGGCGTTGTTGCCGGCGGCGGTTCAGCACTGGTTCGCGCAATTTCTGCGCTGGATAAATTGGAAGGCGTTAACCACGACCAAACAGTCGGTATCAACATCCTGCGTCGCGCAATGGAAGAGCCTCTACGTCAAATCGTTTCCAATGCCGGCGACGAGCCTTCAGTTGTTTTCAATGAAGTTCAAAAAGGCACAGGTAACTTCGGTTACAACGCAGCAACAGGCGAATACGGCGATATGATCGAAATGGGTATTTTGGACCCTGCGAAAGTAACTCGTACAGCGTTGCAAAACGCTGCTTCTGTTGCCGGCTTGATGCTGACTACCGAAGTGATGATTGCCGATACCCCTAGTGAAGATAAAGGCGGTCACGCTCATGACATGGGCGGCATGGGCGGTATGGGTGGCATGGGCGGCATGATGTAATTCTGCTGTCTTAAAGCCTCGCTGCTTTAAGTAAAATAAAAGCCCCGGTTGTTTAAAACAGCCGGGGCTTTTTTTATTGTAAAGCCAGTTGAGCGTATTGAAGCGCATCAGGGCTTGCCCATCCTGCGGCACATCGATAGAGAAAGTTATCTAGGCTACGCTAGAACAATTATTCGTAAAATAGAGCAGCTTAATCCTCACCAAAGTTCCTGAAACTGTCCGGTCTTTATTCAGAAGATCGGCGGCTATGGGTCGTGAATGTTCCGTTGAAAACGGCCACAAACGACACGCGAAGTCACTGTTCTCTATCAAGTCAGACCTGCCTTTGTTCCCAACCGGCATCAATTGGGGACAGACCGTCCACGCTCACAGTCAGCCGATCGGCGGTTATAGGCGAGCTCAACTGGAACTTTATGAAGCCTCGCTAACAGAGCAACTATCGCTTCCTCCGTCGATAACGTTGAAAGAAATGCTGGCCTGGTTAGCCGACGAACAAGGCTTACCTATTTTCATTTCCACCATTGATAAGTTTGTTTGTCACAAACGGGGCTATCGCTATAAAAAACGTCGCGCCGGTGAACAGAAGCGCGAAGATGTCGCCGCAATGCGTGTGCAATCTCCGATATCCGGTGATGCAAGATTGAGTCTGAGTACTACGGTTACAACGATGTCATCATCGATTCACCGACTTGGCTGGATTTCAAATAGGATGGTGTTAATTATTCGGAACCAATCTTTCGTGCAACCTGTGGAATTTACAAAGACAATAGCAAGTTTATTTATATCCGTGAACTTTAATTAACGTGAGCTGGAGCTTAGCTAATGCTTGCTCTTCGTGGCTCTGTGCGAAGGTGAGCTGTACACAACAGAAACCCAATTTCAAATTTGCCGTGGCATAAAAGCTCAATTAAACTGGCCGGTATGGAGAATATTAACTAAATAATTGGGCGTGGACCGGTAAACCGGCACAAGAACACGCGGCTTTTTCTGGGTTTTATATTCCAATCCAGTGTATCGGGTTCGCGTATTTTATATTTTTCATACGGAGTGCTTTCAAAGCACCATCTTTAAGGAGAATAGCCATGGCACAAGACAAAGACTATTTAAAAGGCCGACACGGCAATGCCATATCTGCCATTATTGAAGGCATTGATCGCGATGTTGAACGAGGAGAGGATGTCCTGATGTTGGGATTCGCTATCGTCATGTTATCTTCCACTTTTGCACCTGTAGCACCACCCAGTATTTTGTTGCCGCTGGTGGCGCTTACTTTTGCTATTTCAGCGGGCTTTGCACGGAAAAATTATCACAACATGGAGCGAAAACTATTGGAATCCATGGCTCAGCTTGATGTGAATGAAAAAACTGTCCTGCATCCGATTGCGGCCGTTTTTGCCGAGTATCCGATGCACTCTTTAGCGGAGTCATTCAATCCTTTAAAAAACCTGAAGCGGACATGGAAAAGCGCACTGGGTGGGATTCTGATCAATCCGCTATGGATGCCCATTTTTTACGTGATGGGTATGCAAATTATTGAGGAGAAAAATCTCGGTACTTTGAATCGAGCTATCATCAGTGTTGAGAAAAAAATCTCTTCTTTGACGCCCCTACTTTAACTGCCGAGCCCCCGATATCAATCTAATCTGGCGTATTGTATCTACAACATGGACTTTATAATCCGCGGGATATCTTCGGGTTTAAAAAATTGTTAATGACCCAAACCGCATAATCTCGTAAAATTACCCCAGTTTTGTTTTTTACAACGGGATGAGTCCTTAAGGGGTCATCCCGTTTTGCACATTTGAGGTGACGTGTTTGACTAGGTCTGCTTTATTGGTATTGGAAGATGGGACGGTTTTTAACGGTGTAGCCATTGGTGCAGATGGATGTTCCGTGGGCGAGGTGGTTTTTAATACGGCTATGACCGGGTATCAGGAAATCCTCAGTGATCCTTCATATGCCCGGCAAATTGTGACATTAACTTATCCGCATATCGGCAATGTCGGGACGACTGATGAAGATGATGAGTCAGTCGGCGTTTTTGCCAGCGGACTGGTAATTCGGGATTTGCCATTGCTGGCAAGTAACTGGCGCAACAAGAAAACGTTACAGCAATATTTGATCGATAATAACGTTGTCGCTATTGCCGATGTGGATACCCGTAAATTAACTCGGATTTTGCGTGACAAAGGTGCTCAGCGCGGTTGTATTATGGCGGGAGAATCGGTTGATCTTGAGCTTGCAAAAAAAGCCATTGAAGGCTTTCCTGGATTGGAAGGGATGGATCTGGCCAAGGAGGTCACTGTCGCCGAACCTTATGAGTGGACTGAAAACATCTGGCATTTGCAGCATGGACACAAAACGGCTGAAAATCTGACCAGACATGTAGTGGCTTACGATTTTGGCATTAAACGCAATATTCTCAGATTGTTAGCCAATCGCGGATGCCGTATCACTGTCGTGCCTGCAACAACCCCGGCTGAAACTGTATTGGCAATGAAACCTGACGGGGTATTCCTGTCTAATGGCCCGGGTGATCCTGAGCCGTGTACTTATGCGATTGAGGCAATTAAAACGATACTGGAAAAGAAAATCCCGGTATTCGGTATCTGCTTGGGGCATCAATTATTGGCTTTAGCCAGCGGCGCAAAAACCGAAAAGATGAAATTCGGCCATCATGGCGCCAACCACCCGGTTCAGGAAATAGCCACAGGCCGGGTCATGATCAGCAGCCAAAATCACGGGTTTGCGGCCAACGAGGCCAGTCTGCCCGCTAATTTGGTAGCGACTTATCGCTCATTGTTTGACGGCAGCTTGCAGGGTATCAAACGGACGGATTGTCCGGCCATGAGCTTTCAGGGGCACCCTGAAGCAAGTCCAGGTCCTCATGATGTGGAGTCTTTATTCGATGATTTCATCGAGATGATGGAACAAGCATCGTAGTGCTAAACAATGTGCAGCCATCATCTCTGAGTGATGGGGTTTTTTTGCACCTCAGTCCATCCGACGCCCCTTAGGTTGATGCTTATTGGGTTAGCGTAACCTGAAAATCGTATCAGCTACGCTAATCGATCCTACATAATTAACTGCAACATAAATGGTAACGCATACAAAATGCCAAAAAGAACCGACATAAAATCGATTTTATTACTGGGTGCCGGCCCCATTGTTATTGGTCAAGCCTGCGAGTTTGACTATTCAGGCACGCAAGCCTGTAAAGCGCTTCGGGAAGAAGGTTATCGCGTTATTTTGGTCAATTCCAACCCGGCAACAATCATGACCGACCCGGATATGGCCGATGCCACTTATATCGAGCCTATCGACTGGCAGACCGTAGAGAAAATTATTGCAAAAGAACGCCCCGATGCAATATTGCCGACCATGGGTGGGCAAACTGCATTGAATTGTGCGCTGGATCTTGATGCCAACGGCGTATTGGAAAAATACGGCGTAGAAATGATCGGTGCTACTAAAGAAGCAATTAATAAAGCCGAAGACCGTGAGCTTTTCAATCAGGCGATGCGGAAAATCGGTTATGAAGTGGCAAAATCAAAAACCGCTCATTCTATGGAAGAGGCCATAGCCGCTCAGCAGGAAGTGGGCTATCCGACGGTTATTCGCCCTTCATTTACCATGGGCGGAAGCGGCGGCGGGATTGCTTACAACAAGGAAGAGTTCATGGAAATCTGCGAGCGCGGCTTGTATCTCTCGCCAACCAACGAGTTATTGATCGAAGAATCGGTATTGGGTTGGAAAGAATATGAAATGGAAGTGGTGCGTGATTCCAAAGACAACTGCATCATTGTCTGCTCTATCGAAAATTTCGATCCTATGGGCGTGCATACCGGCGATTCCATCACCGTTGCCCCTGCACAAACGTTGACTGATAAGGAATACCAGATTCTGCGTAATGTCTCGTTGGCGGTATTGCGCGAGATAGGCGTCGATACCGGTGGTTCCAATGTGCAGGTCGCCATTAATCCAGTAGACGGACGGATGATCATTATTGAAATGAATCCGCGCGTATCGCGTTCATCCGCTCTGGCGTCCAAGGCAACCGGTTTTCCGATTGCCAAAGTCGCGGCAAAGCTGGCGGTAGGTTATACATTGGATGAATTGCAAAACGAGATCACCGGCGGCACAACACCGGCATCGTTTGAGCCGACCATTGATTATGTCGTCACCAAGGTTCCGCGCTTTACTTTTGAAAAGTTCCCTCAAGCCGACGACCGTCTGACCACGCAGATGAAGTCTGTGGGTGAGGTGATGGCTATTGGCCGCACTTTTCAGGAGTCGCTGCAAAAAGCTCTGCGCGGGCTGGAAATCGGTATCAGCGGTCTTGATGAAGTTATCGACTTGAACCGGGAAGACGCTCAAGAAAAAATACAGCGGGAAATGCGCCATCCGGGGCCGGATCGTTTGCTTTATGTCGCTGATGCATTCCGTAGCGGCATGAGTCTGGAAGAGATTCACGAAGCCAGTAAAATCGAGCCATGGTTTTTGGCTCAGATTGAAGATTTGGTTCTGACTGAAAAAACCTTGTCGACTAAAACCTTATCGACCTTGAAAGAAGGCGAGCTTTATCGATTGAAGCGGAAAGGTTTTTCTGATCTTAGACTGGCCAAGTTGCTGGATACGTCCGAGTCTGAGGTGCGTAATGTGCGCCACAAACAGAACATTCGTCCGGTTTATAAGCGCATAGATTCCTGTGCTGCCGAGTTTTCGTCCGACACAGCTTATCTGTATTCAACTTATGAGGAAGAATGCGAGGCACGAGTATCCGATAAAGAAAAAATCATTATTCTTGGCGGCGGGCCTAATCGTATCGGGCAAGGTATTGAGTTCGATTACTGCTGTGTGCACGCCGCACTGGCATTGCGTGAGGATGGCTATGAAACCATCATGATTAATTGCAATCCTGAAACGGTTTCTACTGATTTCGATACCTCAGATCGCTTGTATTTTGAGTCATTAACGCTGGAAGATGTGCTGGAAATTGTGCATATTGAACAACCCAAAGGCGTGATCGTTCAATATGGCGGTCAAACGCCGTTGAAGTTGGCGCGCGCATTGGAAGCGGCGGGCGTGCCCATTATCGGCACATCGCCTGACTCGATTGATTTGGCGGAAGACCGCGAGCGTTTCCAGAAGCTGCTGGAAAGACTGAATTTAAAGCAGCCGCCGAATGCCACGGCACGCTCTGTCGACCAAGCGATTAATGCGGCGAAAGAACTGGGATATCCCTTGGTTGTTCGTCCTTCCTATGTTTTGGGCGGCCGGGCTATGGAAATCGTCTTCAATGAAGAAGGTTTGCAACGCTATATGAAAGAAGCGGTCAGCGTTTCCAATGATTCGCCGGTATTGCTGGACCGATTCCTTGACGATGCGGTGGAAATGGACGTTGATGCGATATATGACGGGCAACAGGTATTGATCGGCGGTTTGATGGAGCATATCGAACAGGCCGGGGTGCATTCAGGAGACTCTGCGTGTTCGCTGCCTCCGTATGAGTTGGCGCCGAAAATTCAGGATCAGCTGCGTGAACAAGTGACCAAAATGGCTGAAGCTCTGGGCGTTGTGGGTTTGATGAATACTCAGTTTGCGATTCAGGGGGAAGATATTTATGTGCTTGAAGTCAATCCCAGGGCTTCGCGTACCGCACCTTTTGTGTCCAAGGCTACCGGTTATCCGTTGGCTAAAATAGCGGCTCGCTGTATGGTCGGGCAAACTTTGGCGCAACAAGGCATTACCAAAGAGCGTATTCCGGGTTACTATTCGGTTAAAGAGGCGGTGTTTCCGTTTGTTAAATTTCCAGGTGTCGACCCTTTGTTGGGGCCTGAAATGAAATCAACCGGTGAAGTGATGGGGGTAGGCAAAAGCTTCGGAGAGGCTTTCGCTAAATCTCAGCGCGCCGCCGGTGTCAACCTGAACCACAGCGGTAAAGTGCTAATCAGTATTCGTGATGCAGACAAAGCCAAGTTGCCTGATATTGCCAAAATGCTGGTCGATAAAAAATATGAGATTGTCGCTACTGGCGGTACGGCAAGATATCTTAAAGACGCGGGCATTCCTTGCGAAGTTGTTTATAAGGTTAACGAAGGGCGTCCCAATACGGTTGATATGATTAAAAACGATCAGATTCAGCTGATTATTAATACGACTGAAGGCAAAAAAGCTATTTCCGACTCATTTACGATGCGCCGAGAGGCTCTCCAGCATCGCGTGACTTATTACACGACAATGGCTGGTGCAAAAGCAGCCTGTTACGCTTTGGGCGAGTTGGATGCGGGCGATGTCAATTGCTTGCAGGACCTGCATAAGAGTCTGACTTAATAAAAAATGCTGCTGGGCGTAGATTTACTTGCGCCCAGGTAAGAAATTATTGGAGTATCAAAATGATTAAAGTACCTCTCACTATCAAAGGTGCAGAAAAATTACGCCTAGAATTGGACGAATTAAAGTCAGTTGTGCGTCCGCGGATCATTGCATCAATTGCCACAGCTAGAGAGCACGGTGATTTAAAAGAAAACGCCGAATACCATGCTGCGAAAGAACAACAAAGCTTTACCGAGGGGCGTATTTCTGAAATTGAAGGTAAGCTTTCTAACGCCCAAATTATTGACGTCACCAAAGTGGATGCCAATGGCAAAGTGGTGTTTGGCGCGACAGTGGAGATAGAAGATATTGAATCCGAGAAAAAGGTGACGTATCAGATTGTTGGCGAGGATGAGGCAAATATCAAAGAAGGCCGCATTTCAATCGGCTCGCCGATTGCGAGGGCGCTGATCGGCAAGGAAGTTGAAGATGTGGTTACGGTTAAAGCACCTGGCGGCGATATTGACTATGAAATTATTTCGATTGAATATATTTAATCGGCGAAGGATGAAAGGCTAAGATGGTGTATCTTCCTCTTGTGCCTTTCGCCTTGTGCCCTTTGTCTATTTTATTTATCAGGGTTTAATCTGTAAATAACTGCAATTTGTCCAATACTCTGAATGAGTTCCGCCCCCGTCTCGGTACAGATTTTCTCGCTGATCAGTTTGCGATCTTCCCTTTCGGCGCGTATTCGCACTTTAATCAGCTCGTGGCTGTCTAGCGCCAATTCAACCTCTGCCAGCACAGCTGCTGTAAGTCCTGATTGACCAATCATAATGACGGGCTTTAAGCTGTGCGCTTGAGCCCGGAGTTTTTTCTTATCTGCAGAGTTCACACTTTAATTCCTAAATCAAAAGCTTAAATTCTACACTAAATTATCATTATGGGACGAAGTAAAAGTAGCAGTCGTTGGATGCAGGAGCATTTTGCCGACGAATACGTCAAAATGGCGCAAGCTCAGGGCTACCGGTCGCGCGCCGTTTTTAAATTGAAAGAAATCCAGGAAAAGGATCAGCTTATTAAGCCGGGGATGAATATCATCGACTTGGGTGCGGCCCCTGGCGGATGGTCGCAGTTTGCCCGGCCGATTATTGGTAAAAAAAACAAGATCATTGCGCTGGATATTTTACCGATGGACCCGATAGAAGGGGTTGATTTTATACAGGGCGATTTTCGTGAGCAAGCCGTTCTGGATCAATTATATGCAGTGCTTGACGGCGCCCCGGTAAATATGATTATGTCGGATATGGCGCCCAATATGAGCGGTAATAAGGGCGTAGACCAGCCTAGCGCCATTTATTTAGGGGAGCTGGCTTTAGAGACGGCTAAGACGGTGTTGACAAAAGATGGCGTGTTTCTGGTTAAATTATTTCACGGCGCCGGTTTTGAGGAGTTTTTTAAGGAGGTTCAGCAAGCCTTTGCCAAAGTGGTTATCAGAAAGCCGAAAGCGTCAAGACCTCGAAGTAATGAAGTTTATATTTTAGCTAAAGGCTTTAAATAATCTTATGCAGTCCTAATATTAGTGGAACTAGGTGTGGCCAGATATCATGAAGTCGTGTTTTTCATGTGCGGATGGCTTGAATAAATAACGACAGTCAGGAAAGTTAACTCCTGATATAATTACTTTGTTTTTAAAATCGAGAGCCTTTCAGGCCCAGGGTGTGTAAATTGAACGATATGATGAAAAATATAATCCTATGGGTCGTCATTGCAGTTGTATTGATGTCCGTCTTTAATAATTTCGGTCCGCAAAATGACAGGTCTGATTCGTCAATGTCGTACTCGCAATTTATCGAGTCGGTAAAAGCAGGCCAGATTCAGCAAGTGATGATTGAAGACAATATCATCAAAGGCAAGATGCAAGGGGGGCAGATATTTAAAACTTACGCACCCTCGGATCCTCATTTAGTCGATGATTTGCTGGCAAACGGTGTCGAAATTAAAGCCGTTCCGCCCGAGCAGCCTTCTATGCTGATGCAGTTGTTGGTTTCTTTTGGACCGATGTTGCTGCTTATTGCGGTATGGGTTTTCTTCATGCGGCAAATGCAGGGCGGCGGCGGTGGCGGACGCGGAGCAATGAATTTTGGTAAAAGCAAGGCTCGTATGCTTGAAGAAGACCAGATTAAGGTGACTTTTGCCGATGTGGCGGGCTGTGATGAAGCTAAAGAAGAAGTTGTCGAAATGGTCGATTTTCTTAAAGATCCGGCAAAGTACCAGAAATTAGGCGGAAAAATTCCTCGCGGCGCATTGATGATCGGTCCTCCGGGAACAGGCAAAACTTTGCTGGCCAGAGCTATTGCCGGTGAGGCTAAAGTGCCGTTCTTCACTATTTCCGGTTCGGATTTTGTTGAAATGTTTGTCGGTGTGGGCGCATCCCGTGTGCGCGACATGTTTGAGCAAGCTAAAAAACACGCGCCTTGTATTATTTTTATAGATGAGATCGATGCGGTCGGTCGTCAGCGTGGCGCCGGTTTAGGTGGCGGCAATGATGAGCGTGAACAGACTTTAAACCAATTGCTGGTTGAAATGGATGGGTTTGAAGGCAATGAGGGTATTATTGTTATTGCAGCAACAAACCGTCCTGATGTTCTGGATAAGGCTTTATTGCGTCCAGGCCGGTTTGACCGTCAGGTAACGGTTGGGCTGCCGGATGTTAAAGGACGCGAACAGATTCTTACAGTGCATGTTAAGAAAGTGCCAATTGCTGATGATGTTGAGGTTAAATATATCGCTCAAGGTACTCCGGGCTTTTCCGGAGCCGATTTAGCCAATTTGGTCAATGAGGCTGCTTTATTCGCTGCTAGAATGAATAAACGCGTAGTCAACATGGCAGATTTGGAAAAAGCCAAGGATAAATTGATCATGGGGGTTGAAAAAACGTCTATGGTCATGAATGAGAAAGAAAAGAAAATGACTGCTTATCATGAAGCAGGGCATGCAATTGTTGGTAAACTGGTTCCTGAGCATGATCCTGTTTACAAGGTTAGCATTATGCCAAGGGGCCGTGCGTTGGGTATTACCATGTTCTTGCCTGAGCGAGACCAGTACAGCGCCAGTAAGCAAAAACTGGATAGTATGATTTCCAGCTTGTACGGTGGACGTATTGCCGAGGAAGTGGTTTTTGGTCGAGAGCAAGTAAGTACCGGTGCATCTAATGATATTGAGCGAGCCACTGAGTTGGCTAGAAACATGGTGACCAAATGGGGCTTTTCTCAGCGTCTGGGGCCGCTGTCATACAGTGAAGAAGAGGGTGAAGTATTTCTGGGGCGGTCTGTAACGCAACATAAAACGGTTGCCGAAGAGACTTCCCATACTATTGATGAAGAGATTCGCTCTTTCATTGACCGAAATTATGAGCGTGCCGAAACGATTCTGAAAGAGAATATCGATATTCTTCATGCCATGGCCGAAGCATTGATGAAATATGAAACTATCGATAAATATCAGATTGAGGATTTAATGGCTCGTAAACCAGTAAGGACTCCTCAGGGGTGGGATGATAAGCCACCTTCTTCTCATGGTGATGCCGTAACGGATGATATGAAAAGCAAGGATGATATAAAAAATGAGAAATCAATTGGTGGAACTGCTGAGCAGAGCTGAGGGTTTCTAAATTAACAAAAAGGAGAGGCGTAATGGCTCTCCTTTTTTTATGTGATTTATAATTTGTTGTAGGCTGTTATCTTCAGTCTTTATCTGTTTTTAGGTCTTAAGAATAATGACAAAAAAATATTTTGGAACTGATGGCATTAGAGGAAAGGTCGGTGAGTATCCAATAACCGCTGATTTCTTTTTGAAGCTGGGTTGGGCGGCGGGTCGGGTGTTTGCAAATGAAGGGCATGATTTTGTCTTGCTTGGTAAAGATACGCGCATCTCGGGCTATATGTTTGAGTCTGCGCTGGAGGCTGGATTAACTGCTGCGGGTGTCGATACTCGCTTGTTAGGACCTATGCCGACACCGGGTATAGCTTATTTAACTCGTACTTTAAGAGCGCAAGCTGGCATTGTCATTAGTGCCTCTCACAATCCTTATTATGACAATGGAATCAAGTTTTTCTCGGTGCAGGGAACGAAATTACCGGATGAGGTCGAACAAAAAATAGAGGAATATCTCGATTCGCCGATGACCACAGTAGGATCTTCAAAATTGGGTAAGGCGAAACGGTTGGTTGATGCCCCTGGTCGTTATATTGAATTTTGCAAGGCCAGCGTGCCGACTCGGCTTGATTTTAGCGGCATGAGAATCATAATTGATTGTGCCCATGGCGCGACTTACCATATAGCGCCGCATGTGTTTAGCGAAGTAGGCGCCGAAGTAGTTACGATTGGAGCAGAGCCGGACGGTCTTAATATTAATGAGGAGTGTGGTGCTACAAAGCCGGAAAAATTAGCTGCAACAGTTTTATCTTATCGTGCTGATTTAGGTATTGCTCTGGATGGTGATGGTGATCGGTTGGTGATGGTCGATCATAAAGGCGAAATCGTTGATGGAGACGAGCTTATTTATATTATTGCTAAAGCAAGATTGGATGTGGGATTAATGTCCGGGCCTGTCGTAGGTACTTTAATGTCAAATCTGGGCATGGAGCATGGTTTGAAGAAGTTGGGTCTCAACTTGGTTAGGGCCAATGTTGGCGACCGCTATGTTATGGAAATGTTAGTAGAGCACAATGGGATCTTGGGTGGCGAAAATTCAGGACATATTATTTGTCTGGATAGAACGACAACGGGTGATGGCATCATTTCCGCCTTGCAGATCATGGCGGAAATGCAAAGTAGTGGGAAAAATTTACATGAATTGAAATCCGGAATGCAAAAGTATCCGCAAGTTTTGGTAAACGTCAAAGTTGACAAGAAAATCAATCCGGATAAGGATGAGGGCATACAAAAAGCGGTTAAAGCGATCGAGAAAAAGTTGGGGGATAGTGGTCGGGTATTGCTCAGGGCTTCGGGGACAGAGCCATTAATTCGTGTAATGGTAGAAGGTCAGCAGGAAGATCTGGTTAAAAATTACGCTCATCAAATTGCTGATGATGTTAAGAAGGCAATGGAAGCTTGAATTAGGCGCTATTAATATATATCATAGATAGTTTGATTCTATGTGAGGAATAGTGATGCGTCGGTCTCTAGTTGTAGGAAATTGGAAGATGAATGGAACTCTCGCCAGTGCTGAGTTGCTTGCAAAAGGCATCATTGCCGGGTTAGGAGATAATAATGCCGATATCGCGGTATGTGTACCTTATGTCCATCTACCTAGGGTAAGTGAATTAGTCGGAAGTACTCCCTTGGCAGTTGGCGCTCAAAACGTTGCAGATAAACCTTCAGGTGCTTTTACCGGAGAAATTTCAGCTGCGATGTTAGCCGAATTCAATTGTAAATATGCCCTGGTAGGTCACTCTGAAAGACGCAGTTATTATGGCGATACTGATGAGTCGGTAGCTGCCCGTTTTTGTCAAGCGCAAGAACAAAACATTATTCCTATCTTATGCGTCGGTGAAACACTGGAGCAACGCGAGCAAGACCAGACTTTTACAGTGATTGATACTCAGCTCGATGCTGTTATTAATTTAGCAGGTATAACTGCTTTTGGTGCGTCAGTCATTGCTTATGAGCCGGTTTGGGCCATAGGAACAGGAAAAACAGCGACTGATGAGCAAGCTCAAGAAGTTCATCAGTATATAAGACAGTATATTGCTGCTAAGGATCAGGCTATTGCCGAAAAGATACAAATTTTATACGGCGGTAGTGCCAAGCCCGACAATGCAAAAGGCTTGTTTGCCATGCCGGATATTGACGGCGGTTTAATTGGTGGGGCTTCGTTGGATGCGGAATCCTTTTTAAAGATTTATCATTCAATTTAGAGTAGTTTAAACTTTATTATGTATCAGGTAATTATTGTTATTCATGTGCTGTTGGGTTTAGGGGTTGTTGGATTAGTATTAATGCAACAAGGCAAAGGAGCTGACGCTGGTGCGGCTTTTGGTACAGGATCTTCAGGTTCTGTTTTTGGCGCTCAAGGTGCGGCATCTTTTTTATCTCGAGCTACAGCCATTCTGGCAACTTTATTTTTTATGACTAGTTTAGGGCTTGCAGTGTTGAACGGCAAGCAAGGTGCAGCTTACGATTTAATGAACGCCCCAAAGTCTGAGCAGGATACCCTCGGTATTCCTGATGTGGGGAGCGCAAAAGGAGAAGGCGTTGCATCTCCAATAACTGAGCCGAAATCTAAAGAAGTGCCTGTTGTTGCTCCGGCAGTCACTGGAACTGATCAGTCAGTTGAAAAAAAGTAAAAATATAGCTTTAAGATACATGTAAATACACTGGAAAAATAACTAAAATAGTATGTATTAAGCTGTATCTTTGCAATCATGTTTTAGCCGATGTGGTGAAATTGGTAGACACGCCATCTTGAGGGGGTGGTAACGAAAGTTGTGCCGGTTCAAATCCGGCCATCGGCACCAAATATACCCTACTAGAGATTTCCTCTAGTAGGGTGTTTTTTTGTTTGCCTAATGAAAATCAAAAAACAAATTCTTGATTAGAAGTCCGATACAGAAAAATATTTAAACTATACTTAGCGATTAAATATAAAACGCTGCATATTCGTACAAAGTTTTGCTTTAAAAATTAGAGATTAATGGAGAAAACAATGGCAAGTATTCTTGCAGTTGACGATTCAGCTTCAATGAGAAAAATGGTTTCATTTACTTTAAGAGCTGCTGGATACGATGTCGAAGAGGCAGTAGATGGAGTCGATGCTTTAGAAAAAGCGCAGGCCAAAAAATTTGACTGTATCGTGACTGATGTCAACATGCCTAATAAAGACGGCATCACTTTAATTAGAGACCTACGTGCACTTCCCGACTATAAATTTATTCCCATGCTGATGCTTACGACTGAATCAGGAATCGAAAAAAAGCAAGAAGGCAAAGCTGCTGGCGCAACGGGATGGATGGTTAAGCCTTTTAATCCTGATCAATTATTAAAGACATTGCTAAAAGTCTTGGGTTAGTAGAGCTATCCATGCTTAACTATCTTGATGGCATTCAGGATATATGCCAATGAGATATGTCCAGTCCCATGCAGCTTGATTCTGAGTGTTAGACCTAATTGTTTGCCAAGATGGGAAGAAATAAATAAAGTTTTTGGGTTGCATTAATCTTGTTTAAATGAATTTAGACGCACACAGGTAAGTCTATGTCTATTGATATGTCACAATTCCACCAAGTCTTTTTCGAAGAATGTTTCGAAGGGCTGGAAGCTATGGAGTCAGGATTGTTAACCCTCGATATGGGGGATATTGATTCGGAAGTAATCAATACTATTTTCAGAGGGGCGCATTCGATAAAAGGCGGCAGTGGAACTTTTGGTTTTACTGTCGTTGCCGAATATACCCATATTATGGAAACTCTACTTGATGAAATGCGGGATGGGCGTAGAAAGGTAACTCAGCCTGCAGTAGACGTTTTACTTGGATCTGTTGATTGTCTCAGAGAGATGTTGACGGCGATTCAGAACGAACAGGAGGTCAATAGTGCCAGCGTCGGAAAGCACAAAGCAGCTTTGGAGGTTGTGCTAAATGGCGGTACGATTCCAGTGGAATCAGCGCTTCTTGTTGAGCAGCAAATAACAACTGACGAGGTTCCTGTTAATGTTTCTTTAAATATTGATGAAGAAGAACTAACTGTATTTGAAGAGCAAGGCTGGAAAATAGCTTTTTGTCCTTATATGGATTTGCTTAAAACAGGCAATGATCCGGTAAGATTATTCCGGGAATTGAATGAACTTGGCGAATTAACAACCATTGTTAATATTCAGGATGTTCCAGGTTTTTATGAATTAGATCCAGAGGAATGTAATATTTCTTGGGATTTAAAAGTTATCGGCGATATTTCAGACGATGAAATCAGAGAAATATTCAATTGGGTTGAAGGCGACTGTGAAATGGATATTCAGCCTCTTTCCAAGACCAAAAAATTATCCCCTGCAATAAAAGAAATCAGTCCTGACCCCGCAGTTGTTCCATCACATAATCCCGCTCAAAAATCCGCTGAGGTTAAACCAAAGGCGGCTACAGAAACTAAAAAAAGTGATTCTCAAGATTCAGAGAATGAGACGGCAAAAACAACAGCAAAAGCTAGTTCAATTAGGGTAGATACTGACAAAATCGATACATTAATTAATATGGTTGGCGAAGTTGTAATAACGCAATCCATGCTGGGTTTAGTCGGTGAAAACTTTACCATGGATAAAGTGGGGCAACTTAAAAGAGGACTTGCCCAGTTAGAGCGTCATACCCGTGATTTACAACAAAGCGTCATGAATATTCGGATGCTTCCTATCAGCTTCGTTTTCAGTCGTTTTCCACGTTTAGTGCATGATATCAGCAGTAAATTAGATAAAAAAATTGCGCTGAAACTGGTCGGAGAAAACACCGAAGTTGATAAAGCTGTCGTTGAGCTGATCAATGATCCATTGGTTCATTTAATCAGAAATAGTCTGGATCACGGTATAGAAATGCCTGTGGACAGAGTCGCAGCAGGGAAGGCTGAAACAGGAACCATAGAATTGAAGGCGTATCACCGCGGTGGTCACATTGTTATAGAAATAATTGATGATGGTCGGGGATTAGATAAAGATAAACTGTTAGCAAAAGCTATAGAAAAAGGATTGATTGAAGAAAATAATCTTCTTACCGAAAAACAGATCTTTGAACTCATCTTTATGCCGGGTTTTTCTACGGCTGAACAGCTTACTGATATTTCCGGTCGCGGAGTAGGCATGGATGTTGTAAGAAAAAATATCCAGTCATTAGGTGGCAATATAGAGATTATTTCGGAGTTGGGTAAGGGAACAACTATAGCAATCCATTTACCATTAACCTTAGCAATTCTTGATGGTCAATCTGTTGCCGTAGGCGATGAGACATATATCGTGCCGTTAGTTTCCATTATAGAATCAATTAATATTACAGAAAGGATGCTGAACAAGGTTGCAGGTAAAGGGGAGACTTTCCGTTTACGCAATGAATATTTACCCGTTATTAGAATGCGCAATATTTTTAATGTTCATTCAGGTAATCCGACTAAGTCGAAAGAGGGGGTTCTCGTAGTCGTTGAAGGGCAAGGTGAGCAGTGTTGTTTGCTCGTAGATGAGTTGTTGGGTCAACAGCAGGTAGTTATTAAATCATTGGAAGCAAATTACCGACGGGTAGAAGGTGTTTCAGGTGCAACTATTTTGGGTGATGGTTCTGTCGCGCTGATTTTAGATGTACCAGGTTTGGTGCGTTTTTCCACTCGCTGATATTTAACTAAATAATAATAAAAAAAAATAGATATGGCAAAAGAAGCTGAAAAAAAGGATATCGATCAATATCACTATAGTAGAAACCTTGATAATGCTGTGCAGTATCTGAGTTTTGCATTAGGTACAGAAGAATATGGAGTTGACATTCTTCGTGTGCAGGAAATACGGAGTTGGGAACCTGTTTCCAGAATACCTAACGTACCTTGTTATGAAAAAGGTGTTGTTAACTTACGTGGATCTATTGTGCCAATTCTCGACTTGAGAGAAAGGTTTAGTTTGAGTAAAGCCGAATATACACCGCTGACAGTAGTTGTCGTGTTACAAGCCGGCGATAGCAATAAAACACGCATTATGGGCATTGTTGTTGACTCAGTCTCTGATGTAATCAGCGTGGATAAAAATGAAATTCAAAGCGCTCCAGACTTTGGAACTAAAGTAAGCAATGAGTTTATTAACGGATTGGTATCGGTTAATGAACGGATGGTCATGCTGCTTGATGTGGACAAATTACTAAAGCTGGAAGAGCTTGATCAAGATGAAAATTAATGCTTTTCAAGTGCGTTGTGTTGGCAAATATATTTGGTATGAATTAAGAGGTAAGTTAGCGTGAAGATTAATATGCCTGTTACTAATAATGAGGTTATTTTAAAGAAAGGTAGCATCTTAGTTTCAAGAACCGATTTGATGGGACGTATTACTTACGTCAATGATGCATTTGTTGAGACAAGCGGATTTACCCGTGATGAGTTGATAGGCCAGGAACATAATATCGTCCGTCATCCGGACATGCCTGCTGAGGCTTATGAAGACTTATGGGCAACCTTAAAACAGCTTAGACCCTGGCAGGGATTGGTGAAGAACAGGTGTAAAAACGGCGATCATTACTGGGTCGAGGCAAATGCCATGCCGTTGTTTAAAGATGGGAAAGTCTATGAATACCTTTCTATTCGACATCCACCAAAGCGGGACGTGATTCCAGCGACTGAGCAGCGCTACAAACAAATTAATGCCGGTAAAGTAAAGTTAAAGCCGACCGGTTTGGCGACGATGGCCAAAAAAATCAGCGAAGTTGCAATAGCGAAAAAAAATGCCTTTGTAGTGTCCGCTTTCTTGCTACCGATCTTTTTTCTGATGTATCGATTGTACCTGACGCAGGAGTATGCGCTGCTAGCAGGTGTTGGGCTGATAGCCATAACGGCATCGGCGCTCAGTATCAATATGACCAAAGTAATAACCGATACGCTGGAAAATGCAATTACTATCTGCTATCGGCTGAGCAGTGGCCGTTTCGGAAACAAGGTCGACCTGAAGCGGGAAGATCAATTAGGCGATTTCCTGCGCGGCTTGTATTGTATGGAAGTGAAGCTGGGTCTAGATTTGGCTGATTTCAAACAAGGTCTTGCAGAATCGAAACGTATTACTCAGGCTCTGGATAATGTTCAATCCCCTGTTATGGTAGCGAATAAAAATTTTGAAATCATTTATATGAACGATAGCGTTCAGAAGATGTTTAAGGCGGCAGAAAGCGATATTCGCAGTCAGTTACCTCATTTTTCCACCGATAAATTGATGGGCTCAAATGTTGATCAATATCACGCCAATATTAAAAGCGGGTTGTTGGAGAAAACACAGGAATCATTTAGATCGCAACTGATCATTGGCGGCCGGCATATGAGTATTATCGCTAGTCCTGTTAACAGTGACGGTGAGCGTATCGGATATGTTGCCGAGTGGCAGGATAGAACCCACGAAGTTCTGATTGAGCAGGAAATCGATCAATTGGTACAGGGCGTCAAAGCCGGTGATTTGAGTGCGCGCATAAAATTAACTGACAAACAGGGGTTTGCTAAAGTACTGTCTGCTGGTATCAATGAATTAACAGATGTTATTGAATGCGTCTTTAATGATATTAACCGGGTGATGGAAAGCATGGCTGAAGGCGATCTAACCACAGCCATTACCAATGACTATGAAGGTGTCTATGCTGAATGCAAGAATAATATTAACAGCACCTTAACAAAGCTCAGTGAATTTATCATTCAGATCAGAGATGCAGCTGACTTCATAGATAGTTCGTCACAAGAAATGGCCAGTGGCAATAACAACCTGTCACAACGAGCTGAACAACAGGCCGCTAGCCTTGAAGAAACTGCTGCCAGTATGGAAGAGTTAGCCAGTACCGTTAAAAATAATGCACAGAATACGGCACAAGCGACTGAAATGGTTAACTCAGCAAGCCAATTAGCTCAAAAAGGCGGCGGAGTGGTTAATTCAGCTATTGTTGCAATGCAGGAAATTAACGAAAGCAGTAATAAAATTGCCGAGATTATTGGCGTAATTGATGAAATTGCATTCCAAACTAATCTGTTGGCTTTAAACGCATCTGTAGAAGCCGCAAGAGCGGGAGAACAGGGTCGTGGATTCTCAGTTGTTGCAACCGAAGTGCGTAATCTAGCTCAGCGAAGCGCAACCGCAGCGCAGCAAAGTAATGAACTAATACAGAATAGTGTGCAAAAAGTTCGTGCTGGTACGGCTTTTGTTAATGAAACAGGTGCGGCATTAAATGAAATTGTCGACAGTGTTGCAAAAGTTGGCGATATCGTTGCGCATATTGCCAATGCCAGTTCAGAGCAATCAGCAGGTATTGAGCAAGTTAATCAAGCGGTTTCTCAAATGGACGAGATTACTCAGCAAAATGCCGCATTGGCAGAGCAGGCCGCGGCCGGAAGCATTGCCATGAGTGAGCAGTCTACCAACATGACCAAGCTGCTTAGTTTTTTCAGGGTCAATTCGAAGACCCCTTCTGCAACGACTAGGCCAGTTACACATAGTAAGGCGGCTGTAACACCAATAAGGTCTACAGCTAAAAAACCTGCTGTTCCTGTATCGTCAGCTAAGCCTAAAATCGATAGCAGCGACGAATGGGAAGAGTTTTAAGATGTTTAAAGCTACAAACTATATAACCGACAGGAAGCTATAACGATGACAACAGATGTGCAGTCAAATAATAGTCGGGTAGAGCAATTTCTCACTTTTGAGCTTGCAGGTGAAGCGTATGGTGTTGAAATTTTAAAAGTACAAGAGATTCGAGGCTGGGAATCTGTCCGTGTGATACCGAATACACCTGCTTTTGTTAAAGGCGTGTTAAATTTACGGGGATCCGTCGTGCCCATCATAGATCTACGGGAGCGGTTTTCTCTGGAGCATTCCGATTATTCGCCCAAAACGGTAGTTATTGTGCTTTGTGTTGAACATGGTGCAAATCAGTTTGTAATGGGCATAGTGGCTGATGCTGTTTCTGATGTACTGGATATCGATCTAGAAGATGTTAAAAGAGCTCCAAACTTTGGTTCAAAAATAGATACGCGTTACATGCGAGGCATGCATGTATATAAGAAAAAAATGATTATGCTCTTGGACGTTGATAAATTGCTCAACCCCGATGAGGTTGAGGGTATTGAAAGTTTGGTGTGACAGGTGAGAATTGTTGCCATAATTAATCAAAAAGGCGGTGTTGGCAAGACGACTACTACGGCAAATTTATGCCATGCTATTGCTGAATCGGGTTTAAAAGTTACCGTTATCGATCTTGATCCACAAGGACATTTGGCCGTTTCTTTAGGTGTAACGGCACGGAATATTGGTGGTATTGATGAAGCTATGCTGAAAGAGAAAAAAATTCAGCAGCAGCTTATTTCCGTTAGGAATAATTTGCAATTAATTGTCGCAGGATCAAAGCTTAAAGATGTCGAGCAGTTAACCGGCAATAATTCACCCCGTGGCATTTTATTGAAAGAAGCCTTGCATGGAAACCTTACTGATCAGGACTTTGTCTTTATTGATTGCCCGCCATCTTCAGGCTTGCTGGTTGCGAATGCATTGATTGCAGCCGACGAAATTTTAATTCCTATGGCTAGCGACTTTCTTGCCTTGCAAGGATTATCTCATCTAATGGGGACGATTAAGAGGTTTGAGAAGGCTCTGCAAAGACAATATAAAACATTATTGGTTATGTCGCGATATTCACCCAATAGAAGAATATCGAGTCAGGTATTAAACGTTTTACTTACTCATTTCCCTCAGCAAATATTAGCAACAGTTATTAGGGAAACGGCATTGCTTGCAGAATGTCCCAGCTTTGGTAAAACAATTTTAGAATATAGCCCGAAAAGTCGTTCGGCAAGGGATTTTCGTAACCTTGCTCATGATTTTCTTGAAAGCAAGGTGATGTATGGCAACAAATGAAGAAAACGATTTAATCGGATACGATCCTCTAGCGTGGATGGATGATAATAACGATCAAGATGAAGATCATTTAATTGCGGATGATTTAATAGGGAATGCTAAAGAAAATTCAATTTTGGATATAAATGAAGAGGATGAATTAGTAATAGATAAACTAGACGACGAGAGCACTACTGCTTCGATAGATGAAATGGCTGACGACTACTCTTCTGATGCAATAGATACGGTAATGCAGGAAGCAATTGCCGAAGATACGGTATTAGAGAAAACGGAAAGCTCATTAATTGATTTAGACGCTACCTTATCTATTCAAAATGTCGGCAAGTTACATGAAAAGCTGAAAAACGCATTGGCCATACATGATGAAATCGAAATAAATGCGTCAGATGTATCATCAATAGATACAGCTACTTTACAGCTGCTTGTTTCATTGAAAAAAGATGCAGTTAATCTGCAAAAGAAAGTAACGATTATTTATCCATCTCCGCGATTTGTTGAGTCTGCCCATTTGCTGGGTTTATTGGATGTGCTGGACGTTCATGAAGCGTAATTAACTAACGGGAAGTAGTTTAAAGATGGCCATTGTTGAGAAGGTTCGCGAATTTAAATTCACTGCGGATGACTTTAATTTTTTAAGAAAATTATCTAATGAGCATTCAGGTATTCAGGTTCCTGATGAAAGATTCGATATGTTTTATTCAAGGTTATCCAAGCGGGTAAGGAAACTTGGACTTGCGGATTTTAAAGAGTATTGCCAATATCTTAAAGATTACCCGGACCACGAGTTTACTGAATTTATTAATGCCATAACAACAAATTTAACCGCTTTTTTTAGGGAAATGCATCATTTTGATTATGTGCGTGATGTTGTTATTCCGGAACTTTTAATTAGAAATAAAAGTTCACGAAAAATCAGGGTATGGTCGGCAGGCTGTTCTACTGGCGAAGAGCCTTACTCATTAGCAATTACTTTAATGGAAAATGTACCTGCTGACTGGGATATTAAGATACTGGCAACTGATTTGGATACCAATGTTTTAAAAACAGCATCAGATGGTATCTATATGGAAGATCGCGTTAGTGATTTATCGGAAGATGTCCTTAAACGGTGGTTTATGCGAGGTAAATCATCGCAGTCCGGTCAAGTAAAAGTAAGATCTCAATTGCAACAAATAATTCAGTTCAAGAAGTTGAATCTAATGCAAGATTGGCCGATGAGGTGTTATTTCGACCTTATTTTTTGTCGCAACGTTCTTATTTATTTTGATCGTGAAACTAAAACATTACTCGCTCAAAGATATGCTCAAATGCTGTCCAGCAGATCTTGGCTATTTATAGGGCATTCAGAATCGTTAAATCAGCTTTCAAATGAATTTGAGCTGGTTGCGTGCACCAGTTACAGAAAAATTTCATAAATACTAATGAGTGCTAGCAATGATATCGGTCTACCCTCTATCGATGGTTTTGACCACATTAACAGATATTTGGACAAAGAACGTGGCGTGATTGCTGCAAAGATTTTGCCCGGGGAATACTATGTAACTCAAGATGATGAATTGATTACAACCGTATTAGGGTCTTGTATATCGGCATGTATTAGAGATAAAGAGTTAGGTTTGGGTGGAATGAATCATTTTATGTTGCCGGAAACCACAGCCGATAAGCTGAAGCAAGGCAGTGAAGCTGTTGTCGGCAATGCAACCCGCTACGGAAATTATGCCATGGAACATTTAATCAATACTATTTTGAGAAATGGCGGCAAAAGGAAAAATCTGGAAGTCAAAGTATTCGGCGGCGGTAAAATTATTCCAACGATGACAGACGTCGGTCTTAAAAATATTGATTTTATCTTGGAGTATATTGATACGGAAGGATTGGCTTTATTATCTCAAGATTTAGGCGATATCTATCCTAGAAAAATAATTTATTTTCCCAAGACAGGGAAAGTTGGAATGAAAAAAATCAACCACTTGCATAATGATACAATTATAAGAAGAGAGCGACAGTATTTTAATAATATTAAAAATGCACCTGTTGAAGGCGATGTCGAGCTTTTTTAAGAGTATACAATGAACAAAATACGGGTATTAATTATTGATGATTCATTGTTAATTCAAAAGGTACTAACTGAAATTTTGAATTCATCTCCAGATATCGAGGTAATTGGCACGGCTGAAGATCCTCTTATTGCCAGAGAGATGATTAAACAGCTAAATCCGGATGTATTAACGCTGGATATTGAAATGCCGCGCATGGACGGGATAACTTTTCTACGTAATCTGATGCGGCTCCGGCCTATGCCGGTTGTGATGATTTCAGCCCTCACGGAAAGTAATGCAGAAGTTACGTTAACGGCCCTGGAGTTGGGAGCGGTGGACTTTATAGCTAAACCTACAATGGATGTAGAAAATGCATTGAATGACTACGCCGAAGACATAATTGCTAAGGTAATAGTAGCGTCACAGGCTAATATTAGACGACTTTAATGATATTGAATAAAGTCAAAAAATTGAATGAGTCGGAATGCTGAAGAAAAATCTGTGATTATCAGTTAAAAATTTAATTAATTCAGTAATGATGTAATCGCTTAATATAAAGTGGTAGTAATCAATATTATAAATACACCATTATCAATGGTGATGATGGGCTTCTTTTAGAGTGAGTTTATGGATAAGATACGCGTATTGATTATTGACGATTCAGCATTAATCAGAAAAATACTGACTGAAGTTTTAAACTCGTCACCTGATATTGAGGTAGTTGGAACAGCGGCAGATCCTCTTATTGCCAGAGAGATGATTAAACAATTAAATCCGGATGTATTAACCCTGGATATTGAAATGCCGCACATGGACGGGATAACTTTTTTAAGTAATTTGATGCGCTTAAGACCGACTCCGGTTGTAATGATTTCCACACTTACCGAACATGGGGCAGAAGCCACTTTAAATGCTCTGGCACTAGGTGCAGTAGACTTTATTGCCAAGCCTAAAGTTGATGTTGTTAATACGCTGAATGAATATGCTGAAGAAATTATTTCCAAGGTTAAAGTCGCGGCCCAAGCTAAAGTAGGGAACGATTATAATAGAGCCGTCAAATCCAAACATTCTGCAATATCTGCTCCTGAGATTCCAGAAAAGCATTCAGTCGATGTCATTCTGAAAGCGAATCCGACAAAAACGCATATTAGCCCCACCAATAAAATAATTGCCTTAGGCGCTTCAACGGGCGGGACAGAAGCGATTAAAACAGTGGTTAAGGGCTTTCCGGCTGATACCCCTCCTATTTTAATAACGCAGCATTTACCCGCTGCATTCAGCGAGTCATTCGTTCGCCATATTGACCTTGCAACTCAAATGTCCGCTAGTATTCCCAAACATGGACAGATTGTAGAAGCGGGGCATATTTATCTTTCACCTGGAGATAAGCACATGCTGGTAATTAGGGAAACTGGTAAATATGTTATCCATTTGAGTGATGGACTCCCTGTTAATCGCCATAAACCCGCAGTTGATGTTTTATTCCGTTCAGTCTCTCAATGTGCAGGCGCTAATGCCATTGGCATATTATTGACAGGCATGGGCGCTGACGGAGCCGTAGGCATGAAGGAAATGCATGATGCGGGGGCTAAAACAGTTATTCAGGATGAGCAATCCAGTGTGGTTTGGGGTATGCCGGGTGCTGCATTCAAGTTGGGATGCACCGACCACGTGGTATCGTTAGAAGAAGTTTCGCATAAAGTTTTAAGCTTAATTAAGCTTGGTAGCGCTAGCAAGGCTGTTTAATGTTATCAGCCTTGTTCGGATGTGGTTGGCAGCGTTTTCTTGTATGGATATATTCCGTAAGAACTTACCATTGCAGAATAGGTAATGTATTGTGCCAGATGCAAATTTTAAAAATGTTACTTTTACGCTGTGTAATTAAATATGACTAATCAGACTAAATCACAATTTATTGCGGTAGCTTCTATTACCTCGGAGTTAAGTGCCGTCATGGTAGTAGCTAAGGAAATTTCATTAGCGGCGGCCAATGCTAAGGCAATTGCATTTAGGGCGGGGGATAAAGCAAAAGGATTTCAGCCGATCACAGACTTTATTAACGAATTGGCTAAAGAAACAATTGAACTGGTTACTAATATCAATATTTATGCGTTGGTATTATATCGATTGACCGTCGATGAGTTCCAAAGAACAGTGGCTTATAATAAATTCGAGTTGGCAGCAAAAATGGCTGAAGGAGCCACCTATGCCAAATCGATGCAGGAGCCAGTGGATCATGCAAAGCAATCGATGCAAGATTGCCAGCGGCAGTTTAAGCGGGATGTCTCCCAACTGCTAGGCCAGCTTGAAGCGGTGATGCATCATGCGCGAGCCGCACGGGTTATTGCTGCAAACTCAAGAATTGAGGCATCACAAGCGGGTGAATATCTGCAGAGTCTGCAAGCGGTTGCCGAAAGTGTGGATAAAGCCGCACATACCATTCATGATAATGTGCAGCGTTGCAGAATCGCATTATCCGTTTATCGCAATAGTTGAATAGCTGAGGCATTGTTTTTTCATGAAAATGACCAAGATATACGAAGGATCGCACCAATGGATTATGTTCGGAAGGGATGAAGATAAGCCCGCTAATATAATCGATACCAACCAGTATGTGATCCGTACGCCTAACCGTTGTCTGCTGATGGATCCCGGTGGTGCCGAGCTGTTTGCCCCGATGATGGCGGCGGTGTTGCATCATGCTCCTGTGGATCAAATCACGGATCTGTTCGCCTCGCATCAAGACCCTGACGTGATTTCATCGCTGGGCTTGTGGGATCAGGCGTTAACCAATGCCAAACTTCATGCTCCGGCCATTTGGGAAGGTTTTTTGCGGCATTACAGCTGTGAATCCATAGAATATATGCCTATCCCGGATAACGGCGGAACCATTAAATTAGAGTCTGTAGAATTGCAGATTATTCCCGCCCACTATTTACACTCGTCCGGCAATTTTCATGTGTATGATCCACAAGCAAAAATTCTGATGTCCGGTGATGTTGGTGCCGCTATCGAAGGGCCTGATGCCCCTTTGTTTGTGGATAATTTCTCAGCGCATGTTGAAAAAATGCGTTACTGGCATCAACGATGGATGCCGTCGAACCAAGCGAAAAGGGTCTGGATTGAACGGGTGAGGAATCTTGATATTGATATCTTGGCTCCACAGCATGGGCGAATGTTTAGAGGCGATGATGTTAAACGCTTTTTAGATTGGTTTGATGCTTTACAGGTAGGTATTGCTGTTTAATCAATTTAAGACGTAACCAATTGCATTTAAAAACAAAGATTTTAAGAAGGCATGTTTTTTCTTAAGGTTTCAAATCTTATAGTGAGGGTGGGTTACGGTATAAATTCAATTCTTCCAAGGACGATATTAACTTAGAGTCTTTGGAAGAATAAAAAAGTTTATAGATTTACGTTCGATGCCGTCTATACACAGATTGATTTTTTTGTAATGAATTTGTAGTAAATGCAGAATTTCAGCTTGAGGGAATCCTGTAAATAGGCTGCCAGTGTATTTAAGCTATTGATTTATAAAAAAATAGAAAAATTGTATAAAAAAACTACAATTTAACGGGGAGGCAGGTTTTATCGCATCTGAACGATGTTTTTTATAGCTTATGCACAAAGTTATGCACAGGAATTGTGGAAAAAATTGTAAGCGCTTGATTGTTGAATTTAGTTGCTGAGATTACTGGAAAACTTAAAGAAAGGAAAATAGATAGTTAAGTTTTTCCTGTCATGAGCAGAACAGCCTCATCCATTTATGATCTGCATTGATTGCATGGAGGTGCTGGGTTGGTATTCAAACGATAGCAATGGATAGTGATCTAATCCAATCAGATACTCGGTAAGGCTGAGCCGGAAGACTATCCTAAAAATTGTGACTCAAAGGCAAATTTGCCCTCAAATATACTCAAGTTATTTTTTGATTTTTCTTTAATGAATCAATTCCAAGATTAGCCAGCTCATCTGCTCTATCATTTTCTGCATGACCTGAATGGCCTTTTACCCAAAACCATTCAATATTGTGTCGTTGAATGGCGGCATCCAGCCTACGCCACAGATCCTCATTTTTAACCGGCGTTCTGGAGGCTGTTTTCCAGCCGCGTTTTTTCCAATTGCTTATCCATTCAGTGATGCCCTGCATGACATATTTTGAATCGGTATTGAGCTGCACGAAGCAGGGCTTGGTCAAAGTTTCCAATGCTTGGATCGCAGCCATTAACTCCATGCGATTGTTAGTGGTCTCGGGGTCGCCGCCGTAGAATTCCTTAACATTCCCCTTATAGCTAAGTATTACTCCCCAGCCGCCAGGTCCAGGATTGCCTCTGCAGGCGCCATCGGTGTAAATAATGACGGAATCAGTCATGTCTTTTGATCTGTGTGGTTGCTGAATTAAATGTATTGGTCAGAATTAAACGAGGATTCAATGTGCGTACCGGCGTTAATGGGATCAGGTTGTAACGGCGCTTGATAGCTTTAATTGCATAGGCGGTCGATGTCAGCGAGTGCCCTCTAGTTATCATTTTGTCATGGGTCGATTTTACCGTATCCAGATTAAACTCCGACGATACGATGACTTCAAAATTCAATAACTTTAGCCAGTCTAAAATTCTTGAGCGGGAAATAAAGTGGCCTCCCCATGAATCGGCCATTTTCTTATCCCATAAATACTGGTATCTGACCCATAGGCTCCAAGGATTAAAATTCAGTACGACTAATAATCCTTCCGGCTTTAAAACTCTTTCCACCTCTCGCATGGTTTGAAACCGAAAGGCATCAAATTCCAGTAAATGCGGTACTATGATCATATCGACGCTATTGCTTTGCAAGGGCAGGCTATAGGACTTTGCCTGAATTTTTCTAGCTTGGTCGCAGCCTAAGCTTTTGGCATCGAGTACTGTAAAATTTTTATATAAAGTGCAGTCAATAAACTCACTTTCCCAGCCTAAGCCACCAATCTGCAAAATGGTTTGCTGGCAACTGACAGTGATAGACCGTTGTAAATACTCGGCTTCAAGCTGTTGCAACAGCTTGCCTCTGGGAGTTTGATACCATGCAAATAAGAAATTACGTTTCATGTCCGAATTCTACACTATCTGACTTTGATGATTTTCAATAAAAACAAGCTATAATGACAAGATCTTAATAATAAACTTTATTTAAAAGGCTTGGATGATGGGCGTTAACTTTAACAGATCAGTTAAGTTATTATCAGTGCTGATGTTTTTGATCGCAACAGGCTGCTCTACAACCTCAAAAGACTCTTTTAACGATAGGCCGCCTGCCAGCACTGAATTGGATAACAGCTATGTGAAACATTCCCTCCATCCATTCGGTAAACAAAAATACAACGTATCGTCAAAATATAAGAATACGGTTTGGGAACGACTAATTTCATTATATTCTTTGCCCGAAATTAACAATGAGCGGATTGAGCGCGAGCTAAACTGGTACTTACGTCACCCGGGCTATCTTGCCAGAGTTCAGCAGCGCGCGGAACCCTATTTGCACCTAATACTCAACGAAGTTGAGGCTAAAAATATTCCCGGTGAGTTGGCTTTATTGCCTATTGTTGAAAGCGCTTTTTTGCCTGAAGCCTACTCGAAAAGCGATGCTTCGGGTCTTTGGCAATTTATACCGGCCACCGGCCGTTTGTACGGCTTGCAACAAAACGCTTGGTACGACGGCCGTCGCGACGTTTATGCATCAACCAAAGCGGCAGCCGCTTTTCTCAAACACTTGGGCGAAACTTTTGATGGCGACTGGCATCTTGCGCTGGCCTCTTATAATTACGGCAAAGGCAATGTCAGAAAGGCTATCGAAAAAAATGAAAATCTCAATCTGCCAACCGATTACTGGTCGTTAGATCTCCCCAAGGAAACCGCAGATTATGTGCCTCGGTTGCTGGCTATAGCCAAAATTTTTGCCAATGCCGACAAGTATAATATTGATTTACAGCCCATCCCCAACAAACCTTACTGCGAACTTGTTGATGCCAAATCGCAACTGGATTTAAACAAAGCGGCAGAGTTGGCCAATACCCCCCTGAATGAATTCCTGAAATTAAACCCTGGCTTTAACCATTCAAGTACAGCGCCGCAAGGGCCGCATCATTTATTGATACCGGTCGACAAGGCACAACTATTTAAACAAAATCTGGCGCAACTGCCTTATGATCAGCGTGTCGATATGAAGCGCTACCAAGCCGAAACGGTGGCACAAATACGGCACGATGAAATCCAGACTATACCTGGTCAGCACAAAGTTAAGGCTGGAGAAAGTCTTGCATCTATTGCCGATAAGAATAATACAACGCCCCAATCAATCCGCCATGCCAATCATTTAGCTAGCAATTCTATTCACTCCGGCATGGTTTTAAAGATGCCGGCACCACAAAAAACAGTTAGCGCCCAGTTCAATGCCAAAACGGTTAACAATAAATCTGCAAGCACTCAGGTTTATGTCGTCAAACCAGGGGACACATTCTGGAATATAGCGCAGAAGTTTTCGGTTAGCGTTAGTGATATTGCAAACTGGAACAAAATCACGCCAAAATCGGCATTGGTTTTAGGCCAGAAGTTGACTATTAAAACAGCCAATCAACAGGTTGTGGCTGTGGCGTCAAAGGTTGTCGCTCCGGCAACGACGGGCATTCGTTCAATCAGTTACACGGTTAAACAAGGCGATTCACTGGCACAAATCTCCCGTAAATTTAATGTCTCCATTGCGGACCTGCGTAAATGGAATCCAGTGGCAGTAAGTAACTCTCTTACTCCAGGAAAAAAACTGAAAGTAATTCTTAACACTTGATTAATGGCTAATTGGGTCGGAATGACAAAGCCGACCTTGAATGCCCAAAGCAGGTTTTGGCTCCCAAAAATAAAGACCCAGGAATTTAAAACTTGCTTTGAGATTTAAAAAACACGTTGACGCAGAGTAGAAACACGACTGCCGCAGTTTTATTTAACGTCCGATTAATGTGGTGCTTAAAGTATTTAACAAAGCCTCATTGCCATGGGCTCTGACATAGTCAATCACCACCGGAACAAACTGCTGTACCATTGCAGGCGACATGCCCTGTTGCTGAAAAGCGGAAACCACTGCTACCAGATTCCCCGCCGTTCCACCCGAAGCGCCCGCTATTGAAGACAAACGTCCGGCCAGACCGCCGCTCGGCTGCGTTTGGGTTGGCACAGCTCCAAGCATTTCATTCATTCCGGGAACCGCCTGTTCCAGTTGGGCAAACGCGTCCGGCTGCATCTTGCTTTTAGCGACCTGAAACAAAGCTCCTGCACCGCCTTGAGCTTGATCCGCTGTCACGCCTGTCCGCTGCATCAGTAACTCGGCCAAACTGCCTGGCTGCACCGCTTTGGTCGGATTAACCGCCTGTTGCCCCGGCAGTGTTTGATTAGCATGATTCGCCGGGCCATTGACGCTGCTGTTGACAGCGCCAAGCACATCCTTCCAATTAGCGGCATCAGCACTGTTGGCCAGCGTCATTGAAATGGCCAGCGACGTACAAAAAGTTACAAACATTTTTGGCTGCATATTTCCTCTCGTTGAATTTGAACATGGTTTAAAAATCGAGATATTACGGAACAAAACTTACATTGAGATTAAGCCGATAGGTTACGATTGATGCCTCGTATTGCTATGACGTCAGCAATAAGAACGTAAGTCACCAAAAATACAAGCTTTAGGCTATGAGCAGTGGCTAGGTGACCCTCGAAACGCATACTCTCACTTTTCCAAGCGAGTTTCCTGCACCTCCAAAAGCTTTGCTAATTCATAAAGACCAGCTTTCTCCGCCATTTCTCGAGGCGTTTCATAATCATCGATTCGTGTTCGAAGGCGCGGATCCGCCCCGGCTTGTAATAACAGCTCCAGAGCCGGTAAATTGCGCTCGCTGACTGTCATATGTAGCGGCGTATAATCGTTGATGCCGCGTTGATTGGGATCGGCTTTGAAAGAGATCAGCAGTTTCAAAATTTCCAGCACGTCCGCGCGTGCAGGCGATCCAGGCTGCGGACGACTGCATGATAATGCCGCAATCAAAGGTGGAAATCCGGTATGATCTTCAGGGTTGGGATTGGCACCGATCTCTAACAAAATACGGATAAACTGTAAGGGGCTATGGTAAATCGCATATTCAAGGCATGGTCCGATTGTTAACGGCATTGGCCCATTCGGCACGGTATCCGGATCATCGACCGCAGCCCGTAACGCGGATAAATCGCCGGCGCGAAAAGCCGCGTCCATCTTCTTGAACCTTTCGTATTCCGCGCAACGTTCAGCGTCTGACTTCATCTCAGTGCCGGTTGTTTTAAGATGGTTTTCAATTCAACGGATAACTCCTGCATGCCAAGCTCCATAGCCAGATCATAGGCTGTCTTTCCGGTAAATCCCGCACCGGTTGCCTTTATAGAGAGATCCGCCCCGGATTTGGCTAAAAGCTTTGCAACATCCGCATGCCCTGCAATAAGGGCAAGCATCAAAGCATTCAATCCAAACTTGGCGGTGATGTTCAGATCGGCCTGCGAAGCAATCAGGGCTTCGACAATCTCGTAGTAGCCGGCATGTGCAGCCAACATCAGGGCCGTCTGCCCATAGCGGTCGCGCGCATTCACATCTATTCCCCGGGCAACAAGGACATGGACAGTGTGGATGTCGCCGCGTTTGACTGCGTTCTCCCAAGCGGGATTCATTAAGCAAAAAGCTCCTAAGAGATTGTTAAAACATCAGAATACGAATAAATATAAATATCCGCAACGGTAATAGATAGCAAATCTAAGTTAGCCTTTGAAAAATTTTCCACGTCGAAATCAGTCACCAACATGCTCAATATGTAAATAATTCTCCGATTGCATATCGATTAATCTCGACACTGTCCGTTCGAATTCAAACGAACCTTCGCCGGCGGTATAAAGTTCCTGGGCCGGCACTTCGGCGCTACAGATCAGCTTCACTTTATGCTCGTACAGCGCATCGATCAGCGTAACAAACCTTTTAGCTTCGTTACATTTTTCTATGGTCAGTTTGGGAATATCGGCCAGTATCACGATGTCGAAACGCTTGCCGATCTCCAGGTAATCGGCCGGGCCTAACGCGTGTATGCAGAGTTCGTCAAAGGAGGTCAGGGCGATATTGCCATGGACTGCCGACAACGCCACCTTTCTGCCTAAAACTTCCAGAGTGCCCGGTTTCATCGGAGCGTAATTGGTCAGTTCGTTATAGCTTTGCCGTATGAATTTTGTCGCCTGTTGATCCAGCGGATAATAGTAAGTAGTCTTCAGCGCGTGTAAATGGCTGAGCCGGTAATCCTGGTCTGCAACCAGTTCTATGATCTTGGCTTTTTGTTGCAGGATTTCGACAAATGGCAGAAACAGGTCCCGTTGCAGGCCGTCATGATAAAGCTCGTTCGGATGGCAATTGGAAGTGATTACGACAACGATGCCCAATTCGAACAGTCTGCGAAACAGCCGCACCAGAATCATCGCATCGGCAATGTCAGTGACATGGAACTCGTCAAAGCAAAGCAGCAGCTCCGATGTCCTGATATGTGTTGCCAATGCGGAAATCGCATCGCTATTGTGTTGCCTGCGCCATTGATGGATGAAGGCGTGGACTTCCAGCATGAACTCATGGAAATGCACCCGGCGTTTTTGAGAAATCGGGCAGGCCTCAAAAAATAAATCCATCAGCATGGACTTGCCGCGGCCTACATTGCCGTAGATATACAGGCTTTGATAATTCGCAGGTTTGGGCTGGAAGAGTTTATGCAAAGGAGGTTTTTGATGGTACTGGACTGCTGCTCTCAGGTTATCAAGCAGGGTTTGCAGGTGTCGCAGGGCGGTGATTTGCGCTGGTTCGTGTTGGATATGACCTTGTGCTACCAGGGCGTCGTATTGCTTTTCCAGGGAACCGGGCTGTTCTGTGACTGTCTGATAGGAAGACTTGTTTAGCATAGCTAGAAGTTACCTTGTCCCCACGCGCTGCGTGGGAATGCAGTTAAGGCGCGCAACGCAACGAGTCACGAACAATGTCTGTTAATGTAACTAGCATAAGCGCGGAACGCCGTGCAATCCATCTCGGCGTTCCCACGCAGCGCGTGGGAACGAGAACATAGTCCACTAGTTTAACTTTATGCGTCTCCGGCGGTTTTTTTTTGATAACTCGCCATCTGATCAAAGTTCAAATAACGATAGGTATCGTTAGCCGATTCATTGATTTGATTTGCATATTGCATGTACTCCTCAACAGTCGGGATTTTACCCAGCAGCGAACATACCGCCGCCAACTCAGCCGATGACAGATAAACGTTGGCGCCATTGCCCAGACGGTTGGGGAAGTTGCGCGTCGAGGTCGAAACCACGGTCGAGTTTTCGGCGACGCGAGCCTGGTTGCCCATACACAGAGAACAGCCCGGCATTTCGGTACGCGCTCCGGCTTTGCCGAATGTGCCGTAGTAACCTTCTTCGGTCAATTGGCGCTGGTCCATTTTGGTCGGCGGCGCTACCCACAAGCGGGTCGGCAATTCGCCTTGTTGTTTTTCCAGCAATTTGCCGGCCGCGCGGAAATGGCCGATATTGGTCATGCAGGACCCCAGGAACACTTCATCGATTTTAGTCCCGGCCACGACGGACAACGGTTTGATGTCATCGGGATCGTTCGGGCAGGCCAGCAGCGGTTCCTTGATTTCAGTCATATCGATTTCGATGACTTCAAAGTATTCCGCATCGGCATCAGGCTCCAACAATACCGGGTTGGCCAGCCATTCTTCCATGGCTTTTATCCGGCGCTCAATAGTGCGCATATCGCCGTAGCCTTCGGTGATCATCCATTTCAGCAAGGTGATATTGGAATTCAAATACTCGCGGATCGGTGCTTCATTCAAGCGTACCGTGCAGCCTCCCGCAGAACGTTCTGCCGACGCGTCGGACAATTCAAAAGCCTGTTCCACTTTCAAATCCGGCAGACCTTCGATTTCCAGGATGCGGCCTGAAAACACGTTCTTCTTGCCCTGTTTCTCAACCGTCAGCAAGCCGCGTTGTATCGCTACGTAAGGAATCGCATTGACCAGATCGCGCAGGGTAATGCCCGGTTGCATCTCACCTTTAAAGCGGACCAAGACCGATTCCGGCATATCCAGCGGCATTACGCCGGTTGCGGCGGCAAATGCAACCAATCCCGAGCCGGCCGGAAACGAAATGCCGATCGGGAAGCGGGTATGCGAATCGCCGCCGGTGCCGACGGTATCCGGCAACAACATCCGGTTCAGCCAGGAATGGATAATGCCGTCGCCGGGGCGTAACGACACGCCGCCGCGATTCATAATGAAATCCGGTAGCGTATGCTGCATGGTGACGTCAACAGGCTTCGGATAGGCTGCCGTATGGCAGAACGATTGCATCACCAGGTCGGCCGAAAAGCCCAGGCAAGCCAAGTCTTTCAGCTCGTCGCGGGTCATCGGCCCGGTCGTGTCCTGAGAACCCACGGTGGTCATGCGCGGTTCGCAATAAGTGTTCGGACGAACGCCCGCAACGCCGCAAGCCTTGCCGACCATTTTTTGCGCCAGCGTATAACCTTTACCGCTGTCTTTAGCGTCGATCGGACGGCAAAAGACTGTGGAAGCCGCCAAGCCCAGTGTTTTACGGGCGCGGTCGGTCAAGCCTCGGCCGATGATTAACGGGATACGACCGCCGGCGCGTACTTCGTCCAGTAGCACATCGGTTTTCAGTTCGAATTTGCAGATCAGCTCGCCGCTATCATGCCTTTTAACTTCACCGGCATACGGATAAATGTCGATCATATCGCCCATCGCCATGTTCGTTACGTCGCATTCGAAAGGCAGCGCGCCGGAATCTTCCATGGTGTTGAAGAAAATCGGCGCGATCTTGCCGCCGATGCAAACGCCGCCTTCGCGTTTGTTCGGGATGTACGGAATGTCGTTGCCCATGAACCACAGCACGGAATTAGTCGCCGATTTACGCGAAGAGCCGGTGCCGACCACGTCGCCGACATAAGCGACCGGAAAGCCTTTTTTCTTCAGTTCAGCGATTTGCTGTTCGGCGTTGGTGATGCCTTCGCGCGGCATTTTCAGCATGGCTTTGGCGTGCAGCGGAATGTCCGGGCGCGACCAAGCATCCGGAGCCGGGGACAGATCGTCGGTATTGGTTTCGCCGGTTACTTTGAACACGGTAACGGTCAGTTTTTCAGGGACTTTGGGCTTGCTGGTAAACCATTCGGCTTCCGCCCAGGAATTAAGTACCTGCTTGGCATATGAATTACCGGCATCGGCTTTTTCCTGCACGTCGTGGAAAGCATCGAAAATCAGCAAAGTATGGGACAACGCTTTGGCAGCAATGGGCGCCATCGCTTCGTTGTCGAGCAGCTCGATTAATGGTGCGATGTTGTAGCCGCCCAGCATCGTGCCGAGCAGTTCGGTCGCGCGGGCTGCATCCAGAATCGGCGAGCTGGCTTCGCCTTTGGCGATTGCCGCCAAAAACCCCGCCTTAACATAAGCCGCCTCGTCAACACCGGCAGGCACGCGGTTGGCAATCAGATCGAGTATAAATTCTTGTTCGCCTGCTGGAGGGTTTTTTACCAGTTCAACCAAAGCGGCGACTTGTTCCGCATCGAGCGGTTTCGGAACGATGCCTTCGGCGGCGCGTTCTGCTACGTGTTTACGGTATTGTTCTAGCATGGATAGGTTCCTAATAATGTAAAAATCCAAGTATGTATATTTATCGTTCCCACGCTGGAGCGTGGGAATGCAGTGAAGGACGCTCCAGCGTCGTTCACCACGGATCTATGTCGATCAAACCCGGCAACCCCGCATAATTAGCAGCGCTAGAATAGCGCCAATGTTCGGGCAAGTTCACATAGCCGCGTTTTACAGGATTAGCGTGAATGTAGTCTAATTTCTGCCGCATCAATGCCTCGCTAAACATCATTTCGGCATGAACGCCCTCTTGCCAGAATTGATATTCCCGGTCTGTTTTGTGCGCTTGCTTGAGAAAACGTAAATGCGCCAGTAGATGCTCAACGTGTCGCGCTTGCAAATAATCGATAATCTGCCGCGCAGTATAGGCTTTAAAGCTGCTGACGCATTTATTCAAGTTTTTAGCTTGGGCAATAAAATGCAAATGGTTTTCTAAAATAACGTAACCGTAGAGCTGAAAACCTTCATGTTCTTTTTGGTAACGCCAGCAATCGAGTACGATTTGTACCGTCTCGGGACGGGTAAAAACAGGGAGCCATTCTATCACCGTGCAAGTCATAAAATGCGGCTTATCGGGTTCGGTTATTGTGTAACGGCTTCTGCCCATAATGGTTTTTTCAAGGCTTTGGTTTAGTGGAACGGGACGCTGGAGCGTCCCGAACTGCATTCCCACGCTGGAGCGTGGGAACGATAAATAAAACACATCCGAACTTATTTCATCGCCTCAACAATCGCATTACCCATCTCAACCGTTCCGCAATTCGATTGCGGATTCAAATCCGGCGTAACAAACTTGCCTTCTTTAACCACTTTTTCAACAGCAGTTTGAATTTTATCAGCGGCATCATGCTCGCCGAGATGATGCAGCATCATGACGCCGGCCATGATCACGGCGGTCGGGTTCGCCAGGTTTTTGCCTGCGATGTCCGGCGCGCTGCCGTGCACGGCTTCAAACAATGCGGCATCTTTGCCGATATTGGCGCCGGGGATCAGGCCCAGTCCGCCCACCAGACCGGCGGTCAAATCGGACAGGATGTCGCCGAACATGTTGGTACAGACGACCACATCAAATTGTTTCGGGTCCATCACCATATGCATACAGGCCGCATCGATGATTTTCTCGTCATATTGAATGTCGGGATATTTGGAGGCGATTTCCCTGGCAACATCCAAAAACAGGCCTTGGGTGTATTTCAAGATGTTGGCTTTATGGCAAACAGTGACTTTTTTACGGTTGTTGTCCTGTGCGTACTTAAAGGCATACTCGACAATTCTTTCCGAGCCGGCTCTGGTGACGACCGCCAGACTTTCAGCGATGTCTTTTTTAGGCGTCAGATAATGTTCGAGACCGGCATAAAGCCCTTCGGTATTTTCCCGGACGATCACAATATCGACATCGTCGAAACGGGTTTTTACGCCCGGCCAGTTTTTGGCGGGACGCACATTGGCATACAGGTCGTATTTTTGCCGCAATGCTACGTTAATGCTTCTAAAGCCCGTACCGCCGACCACTGTGGTCAACGGGCCTTTAAATGCCAGACGGGTTTTGTCGATTGACGCCATGGTTTCATCAGGCAGCGGCGTACCGAATTGTTCATAAGCGGTCAGACCCGCATACGCTTCTTCCCACTGAATTTTTGCGCCGGACGCGTCAATGATTTTTACAGCCTCATCCATTATTGACGGGCCGATACCATCGCCTTTTATCAACGTAACTGCGTGCATTCATTTCTCCAAAATTAAAAAAGAACAGATTAACCTGTCAATTATAGTGCTTTAGGCCTATGTTTAGCCAGTTGCCGTGGTTAAATGATGAAAATCCTGAGCCTTTTGTTATGATGCCAAAAGTCCCGGAGACATTGCCTCACGCGCCTAATTTGGGTGCGCTTCGATGTCGCTACCTTAAGCAACATTGCTCAATACTATTGAAGGAGCTGTTATGGTTAGTCTCACACTCAACCCGTCCCCAAACGGCAGTGCTATCGTCATGCAAAACGGCAAACTGGTGGTGCCGGATAATCCTATTATTCCCTTTATTGAAGGTGACGGCACCGGGCCGGATATTTGGCGCGCTACCGTTCGTGTTTTGGATGCGGCAGTTGAAAGCGCTTATTCCGGGCAAAGGAAAATCCACTGGATGGAGGTATACGCCGGAGAAAAAGCCCATCGTTTGTTTGATACATGGCTACCTGATGAAACCGTCGAAGCCTGCAAAAATTATCTGGTGTCTATTAAAGGCCCGTTAACCACTCCGGTAGGCGGCGGCATTCGTTCGCTGAACGTGGCTTTGCGCCAGTTACTGGATATGTACGTGTGTTTACGGCCGGTCAGATGGTTTCAAGGGGTGCCGTCGCCGGTAAAAAATCCCGGAGCTGTGGATATGGTGATTTTCAGGGAAAACACCGAAGACATTTACGCCGGTATCGAATTTGAGCAGGGCAGTGATGAAGTAAAGATTTTTTTAAATCTGTTGAAAGAGAACTTTCCCAAGCAATACGCAAAGATCCGTTTCCCGGAAACAACGGGCATAGGCATCAAGCCGGTTTCTCAGGAAGGCACGGAGCGGTTGGTGCGTTCAGCAATCGATTACGCGATTGCCAATAAGCGCAAGAGTCTGACTATTGTGCATAAGGGCAATATTATGAAATTTACCGAGGGTGCGTTTCGTCATTGGGCCTATCAATTGGCTGAACGGGAATATCCCGAGCATGTCTATACCTGGGGACACTGGGAGAAAACCCGTGCCGAATTTGGCGTAGAGGCTGCGAATAAGGTCCAGGCCGAAGCTTTAGCAACAGGGCGTATTTTGGTTAAAGATTCAATCGCCGATATTACCTTGCAGCAGGTGCTGACCCGGCCTGAAGATTTTGATGTGATCGCGACATTGAATTTAAACGGCGACTATTTATCCGATGCCCTGGCTGCGCAAGTCGGCGGAATCGGCATTGCTCCCGGCGGCAACATTAATTATCAAACCGGTACGGCTGTTTTTGAAGCTACGCACGGCACGGCGCCTAAGTACGCCAATCTGGACAAGGTCAATCCCGGCTCGCTGATCCTGTCCGGCGAGATGATGCTGCGCTATATGGGTTGGACGGAAGCCGCCGATGCAATTATTAACGCCATGGATGCAGCTATTTCCAGTAAACGGGTAACGTATGATTTCGCTCGGCTGATGGAGGGCGCGATGGAAGTTAAATGCAGCGAATTTGCGGATGTATTGATCGAGAACTTGAAATAGCGCCATTTAGGTAATGATACGAATACATGCCAGCTGAGCTTGACCTTAATATTGAGAACAAGTTGATAGCATCTCAACTTGTTCTCAATGGATAAATCTTTTTCAACGTGGCTTTGAAATCGTCAGCGTCTTCCATGAAGAAGCTCAAATTTGTCAGATTGCGGAAAGAGTTGGGCAAATAAAAAGCATCGAGAGTAGACGTTATGGCGGAAAATACGTTGCGGAAACAAGTGCGCTATGAAAGAAACGATATCAATGCGGTTTTTAAAAAGACGCCTGTCTTCTTTAACCGGGAACAACCGGTAAAAATTCTTAACATTAGTAAACAAGGTATCGCAATCTGTAGCAATCAAGCGTTAAAAAAGAATCATCATCTTAAATTAACGCTTTATTTTATCAAGGGTGATAGCTTCTTTCTTGATGGACAGGTTGTGCATTCGTTTAACAAACCAGCTGACTCTGATGATGAGTTTGTAGAGTTGTTTCTTGAAGGAACGGCATCACCTACCCCGCTGCCTTATAAATACGGCATCCATTTTGAACAGCATTATCCCCAGTTCAGAGATTACCTTATCGAATCCGGCTGTAAAAACGGTTTTGAAGTCCAGCAACGAGGGTTCTATCAAAGACAATCGCGTTATCGATGATTTTTTTACTTTTTATTATTCAGTAACGATTTTAGGTCTGCGAATGGGTTATGGGTAGCGGCAGGTGCCGTGGATTTCCCCGCACTAGAGCTATCGAACCGGGTTTCTTCGTATCTTGAATGTTCATTATCGTGGCAATAAAGGCACAACAGTTCCCAGTTGCTGCCGTCGGACGGATTATCGTCGTGGTTATGGTTTTTATGGTGTACCGTCAATTCAGTCAGGTTTTTATGATCGAATTCGCGGGCGCATCGACCACATACCCAAGGGTATAGCTTAAGGGCCTGGCCGCGATAAGATTGTTCTCTGAGCTCCTGATTGCGGCGCGCATCGGTTACTATTTTATCTAGCTTGTGTTTATCGGGTTGGACTTTTTTGATGGTCATACGAATATCTTTTTAGAGTTTGCGGAAAAATCGCGTGTCAATTGACGGCTTTCGGTTGCGAGCCGGTATTGCTAAATTTTAACAGAAAATAATAAAACATAGAGGTCGACTTTCATTGATGGCTGGCATTAAAAATTAATAAGAAATATCAACTTAAAAAATTTATACTAAAAGCTGTTAAGTAAGAGTCTTAAGGTGACGCGTGGATAAACGAACATTTACAAATCGATTAATAGTTCTCGATACAGAAACGACCGGGTTAAATCCTCAGGAAGGGCACCGAATTATCGAAATCGGTTGTGTAGAAGTCGTTAACCGCCGATTAACCGGCAAAAGCTTTCATGTCTATATCAATCCAGAGCGAGTTATCGATGCCGGTGCGATCGAAGTTCACGGTATTACCAATGAGTTTTTGGCGGATAAGCCGACTTTTGATTGTATTGTTGATGATTTTATTGCCTTTATTCAGGGTGCCGAGCTGGTCATTCATAATGCGCCGTTCGATGTCGGTTTTATAAATTATGAGTTCTCGCGTTTGAATAACGGCACGGGAACTGTTACGGATTACAGCAAAGTATTTGACACGCTGACTTACGCCAGAAAAAAACATCCGGGGCAGCGCAACAGTTTGGATGCGCTATGTAAACGTTACAGTATCGACAACAGCCACCGGGAGCTGCATGGTGCGTTGTTGGATGCTGAAATTCTGGCGGATGTGTTTTTATTGATGACCGGAGGACAGTCTTCGCTGCTGGATGAGGGGCAGGGAAGAGCGGAAGAGGTGATTGTAAGTAGCGAGGTTAAATATCTGTCGACGGACCGTCCCGCCTTGACCGTCATTCGCTGTTCCGAAGAGGAGTTAACCGCACATCAACAACGCTTGGAGGCTATTGAAAAAGCCGCTGGAGCTTGTCTCTGGAATCAGTAATATAGAACCCGAAGTTGATAAAGCGACGCAAAGCCCTCTCCAGCGGGAGAGGGTTGGGTGAGGGGAATCTAAGATAAGGAAAAGCTTATTTGAATCCCCTCATCCCAACCTTCTCCCTGAGGGAGA
>Ga0208116_1000064_pt1 | contig 47385 bp, 48 predicted proteins | sample LakWasMeta9_HOW4_2_FD_183859 | JGI IMG/M metagenome (GOLD analysis project Ga0208116, IMG submission 183859) | Freshwater sediment methanotrophic microbial communities from Lake Washington under simulated oxygen tension - Sediment Metagenome... | ecosystem: Environmental > Aquatic > Freshwater >... | reverse complement strand
GATCGATGCGTTAAAGCTGATCGATGTTCGGGTTTTGGATCACTTAATCGTTACCTGTAACGGTGCTTACAGCTTCGCAGAAGCCGGACTTTTATAAACTTTTTGAGGGGCGGCTTACGCCGCCCCTTTATCACTTTTGATGTTTTGCAGGGGTTTTTTTTATGGAAACAGTACCTATTTATGATGTGGGCGGATCGTTGCCGGTTTCGCTTGAAGCTTTTCGAAATAGACCGTGTGCTTTACCTTTCAGTCACGCGGCATACGTGCCGCCTACGCCTGAAGAAGTGGATAGATTGATTGATTTAGCTGGGTGGTCACAAAACGTCACAGCCAAGCTTGTTGGTGTTGCTTACAATCCTAAAAAGGGGTCGTCAACAGTGCGAAAATGGAAAGCCGCAGTAGAAAAAGACGACTCGCGCGAGATACCGTATTCCGCGTGGCGGTTGATGTTGATTTATGCCGGCGTTGTATCGGTATCTGACGGATTAGATGCAGCTTTACCGGGTGTTTGAGAGTCGTTTTTTATATTTAGAGGTGCAATAATGAACATTGACGATATTCTAAAATTAATTTTTATCATGTCCGGGTTTGCGGCGGGTATTGTGGGCACTGTCAGCTACAGAGGAAATGCTTATAGAGTTTGTTTATCGGTAGCGCTGGTATGTCTCTTCGGGGTGGCGTTGCTAGAAGCTGGCGTAATGGGGTTAGGGATTGTTTTGCTATGTAGTGTGGTAATAATGCCTGTTGTGTTGATGTTGATTACCCGTTTTGTCTTCATGTTTACTTGGTTGCCAATACGTGCCGAATTTCCGGGCGAACCTCGTAACCCTCCAGTGAAACAGCTAACGTTTTCCGGTGCCCTCCGTTTCATTTGGGGCGATTAAAGATGTTAAGAAGATTAATTTCACTATTTTCATTTAGTTGGCAAGCACCTGTAGGCGAGTACTTTATCTCCCACATGCGGTGTTAATGGCGACACACTAAGTGTGGATCGTGGCCGGCGCCGGGTATTTGCTGTCACCAATAACAATGGTATTGGTGACAGATCAATGTTGGCCAGGTTCTTTCGTTGTCGCCAGTCGTTTAGCCTGTATGGTTGTGTTTATCCACAGAATTTGTGGATAAGGTTGTCAGTAAATGGGGTGTTAATGCCGTAGTGCTTTGAAATCTTTAAATGTTTATTAGACTGGTTAAAAAATTACCATTTGAACAGTATTTTTTCCTGTTCTATTGCTGTAATGTAGGAGGGCAATAAAGTTGCAAACTGGAACGCCTTTGAGGCCGCATTCTGCCATTGTATAAATCAGCATCTGATAAATAAAGTGTCATCCTGAAGTCTATTAAATGAACACCAACCATCTTTATCTGAGTAATAAAGATTCATACTGATGGTATCGATACCCGGTTTTTCAAGGTCGCATTTAACGATCCCTAAACAACCGCCAGTCTCAAATAGCGATCCGGTTTACAGAGGCTTTGCTGTCACCATTACGAATGTTTTTATTCTTCCTCGTCGGGTGGTGTCAGTAGAAAGCGAAATCCTACGTTATCGTTCGGCCACCAAGAGAGCATTCTTTTTGCAATATCCTTCGCTTCATCATTCATTCCGGCTCCGTAGTATGCAAGTATTAGGTTGTGGGCCAGTCTATGAAAAGGCCGGTTTTCTAGGTATAGATATGGGACAAATCCGGCGAAGTTCGGTGGTATTAACTTGAGCGCGGCCTTTAGAACCGGTTCGGCCATGTCGATACAGTCTTTGTATTGATTAAGACACACAAGAGCGCCTGCCCAGTGTGCATAGCCATCAATGAAAGCAGGTTCGGCTAAGGTGAGTCGCTTACAGGCTTTTATCAAGACTTTGAGGTTCTGTTTTGAAATATCGCCCATGTCACCAGTACCACCCCCAATCTCATCCGTTACAGCATCAAGTTCTTCGGTGACATCGCTAAGCGACTCCCAGCGACTTCCTGCACTGAATTCGCCTGCATATTTTTGGACTGATTTCTTTTGGTTGCCTCTATCATCATACATTGGCCAATCGCTTTTGTTTTCTTCAATGAGGAAGGTTAATGTACCTAATCCTTTGAATTGCGTCGTTGACTCGCTGTTTGAGTGGCAATGAGTGGCGTGGTGAAAGTTTTCGAATCCAGATTCTTTTGCAGCCAGATCAAGTGCGGCAGCTAGCTGAATCTCTCTCTCGGCTTTGATCTTTTTTGCCAGTGTTTTAATCTTGCGAATAGCAGTAGCAGTCGTATGAATATGTTTCATTGCAGTTTTCCTTTAACAAGCGGTTTATCGGTGCCGACTTCCGGTAGCCGCAGTTGAAAGGCAAACCAAGGATTGATAGAAATATCATTCACCCGCAGATGATTCGCCTTGTCGGCGGCAGGCATTGATAACACCTATGAAGGCATATTAATGAATGCTACTTTTATTTGCAAACTGATATTGTGTCGCCAAACCAGTATGAATCTTTATTGCCGACCTACATGTAATGCTTCGAGGTCGAGTTCCATAGGTGTTCTCGCAGGGTAAAAAAAACGCCTTCATGGTAAGCAAGGCGTCATGAGTTCCGCCTGAAGGCGGTTAGGTAGAAGGTATCGAAACGGTTAGTTGGGTTTGCTATTCCTAACAAACAAATAGATAAGGCCGATTGGAGCAATGAAAATTGCAAATGTCCAACACAAGAGCATCGTAAAAAACTTGATAATCAATAACATCAAGGCATTCACAAAGAAAACGTTTTTGCCCATGATGAAATCGACCACGCTTTCATAAACGAATCTTGAATATGGATATAAAACCGTGTTGATAGCAAGAACCGCAATGGCCCCTGCCTGGATTGCGTTATGTGTGGGCGATTGGCTACTGGCATAGATTACAAATGCCGGAAAGAACAGGCCAAAAACAAATTGTCTGAAGTAGTATTGCGGCGTTAAGCCGCCGAAGGTTTTTGCAATGATTGAATGCATGTTTTTCCTTGCTTAGTTAATGACTCTATGACCACGTTGTCTAAGACAACTGTTATAAGCGTACTTATAACGGTCATCCGACTGTAATCCCTGTTTTGTAGCGCCCCCTAGACCGCCCACCGCCGCACCAATGGCAGCGCCAGTACCAGGATTGCCTAGAATGGCCCCCAATGCCGCGCCGCCACCAGCACCTATTAACCCCCCGACTCCCGCGCCTATTGCCGTCTCCTTTGCGGTTCCGCCCGAAGCGTGGGAGGCTAATTGTTGGCATTCCTGCATGTCTTGATTAAGCCGATAGGCGTTCGGATCACCATAGGCGTCTACGGTCGGTTGATACGATGTCATTTGCGCACATGAAGGCAATAACACCACACTACTGATGGCAATAACCAGTGTCCTATATTTACGATTTTTCATAGTTTCCTTTAGGGTTGATGGATTGGATGAGTGTAACGGCTAACTTAATTACTTTCGGCGTGTACTTCAATTTCAACGCGGCGATTTTGAGCGCGGCCGTCAACTGAATTGTTGTCGGCCACATAATCGCCGGCCGACAAGTAATTAACCGAAATAATCAACGGCGATACGCCTTGATTCACTAAATATCGTTGCGCGGACAGTGCGCGGTTCAGTGCGACTTGTTCATCGGCCGCGCTCGCATGTTGTCCGTCTGTTCTACCTCGCACTACAATACGTTTTGCGTTGGTCAATAGTGGGTGTAGCGTCTCGGTTTGGCTTATTGTCGGGTTAAACTTCGTTCCATTGAATGGAAAAAGCACGCTGACCGTCTGCGACGGGATTAGCGATACCGGCGCGGGCATGGGTGTTGGGTTGATTGCTACGGGCGAGGTTGTGTTTTGCTCGCGTAGTTGCAAGAGTTCCTGGGTTTGGGCCAATTGTGCGCGAAGTGCTAATAGTTCGGCTGTCTCTCGACTGTTTACAGGATGCCTGTCGCTACCGTCAACGACTGGCGGAACCGGCAATGATGAGCAGGCGGCCATTAAGGCCGCGCTAGATATAACTGCTATTTTTCGCATATTGTTGAACTCCATTTTATCTAATGTTTGCGTACCAATATTATATATATTGGTTTTCAATAAGCAATATAATCACGCTGAAATTGTCTTGCAAGACAGTTTCAGCGTTTTAGCGTGCTACCGGGTGCGTTCTGTTCTTTGAACTTGAGGGCTTATCTGTTCCGGTTGTTTTGTTTGTATGGCGGCGTCCTTGTCATAAACAGGTACGACGGGGACTTTGCCAATCTGCTCACGTTCGATAAGCCGAGCGCCTACCGCCGCTTTTAAGATTTGTTGATTAGCTGGGTCTTTGACCTTTGAGTCGATCAGAGTCGCGGCCACCGCCTCAACCACCTTGGCTTTATCCGATATTTGTACTTCCCAGGTATTACGATTTGTCTCGATTGGTTTTTTCCCGATAACCTTACCTGTTTCGTCACGATCCAAGGCATCGACGACCACGCGTTCCTTGCCCTTGAATTCAAGCTTTACTTCGTCGCCAGTCCTCGCGTTTGAATCAGACATTGCGCGATTGAGATCCACGCCCCAGACTGTTTTTTCGCCGCCCTTGGTGTCGAGCTTCACAAAATAGCTTTGCTTCTCTTCCGGATCGTGATTGTAATTAGCCTGGCCGTGTTCAAGCACGCGACCGGTAAATACGCGAGAATCCGCTTCTACGCTCTTTTTCGTTTCTACCTGTGGCGCTGGCTTGTCCGTTGTCTTTTCTGTCTGTTCTTGACGGTCTGAGGCTGCATTACGGCTACGCCCGGTTGCATCCTGTTCAACGATGTTTTTCATGGTATGTTCGCGGCGGCCATCAAGCGTTTTTATATCCTGTTCCGATGGTTTAAAACCCCGAACTTCAAGACCGCGCAAACTGGCTTCCATCCAAACCTCGCGCTGAAAATCGGGATGGCCTGATACCTTGATTGTTTTCCAGCCCTTGGCGTCTGCCATTGTCGCCATTGCCTTAGCCACCCGTTCATCGTTTGATGCAGATACCATTTTTTCGCCTTTATCCTTAAAAGCGATTTGTCCAGGCTGATCTTTAAAATGGAATTTAGCGCCAGAAACGCGGAATTGATGGTGTAATTGCTCCATCAGTTCGATTTGACGGTTCTTCTCTCGTTCGGTAACTTGTTGGCTTTGCCGGTCATTAGTATTGCCTGTGCGTTCAGCAATATCATTGGCCGTATCTTGTTCGGTTGCTTTTTCCGACAGGTTTTCGACATCAATCCGCTTCCCTTCGGCAAGCGTACCAAGGCGGTTTTGCTCGTTCGCTAATTGGTCGCGGTCACGCTGACGATTTTGCGCGGCACGCGCAACAGCATCAGCGCCGTCAATAAAATTCTCCTTTTCAGTCACTGGTTCAACAATGTTTTTTTCGTTGGCCGTTTCCCGCGCGGCGCTTATGGCGTCAAGCTCCGCGACTCGCACGGCAATAGGTGATATTTGGGGCGGATTCCGTAAATAACCGGTATACGCCACTTCCAGGCCCGCCTTGTAATAAGGGAATTCTCGGGCGGTGTCGGCGATTGTTACTGCTGCAAGCTCCTGTACTTTAGGGTCTTGTATACGCAAAAATGCACTGGCATCCGCCAGGGCTAATTTTCTGTCGATGTTATGGTCTACGTCTTGTCCAGCTTGCGCCCTCAGTTGCGCACGACTAAAAATTTCTCCATTACTTTCCTGATCGATGCCGGACTGTATTTCGGCAAGAGTTTTGCCGTCATCACGTTTCCACTCGCCATCTATTTTACTGATTTGCGTTATTGCTCTATCGGCCGAGTAACCTTGAAATCGTGTAAAGCCTAATTGGTCTGACTTGGCTACCATTTCGTTCGCGGTGCTCATGTAATATTGTGCCTCAGCGAACGGGTCATGAACGCCGTATCGATATTGGGCCTTTGATAAGTCGTTTTGGACTCGTTCGACTAATTCTTGTCCGCTTGTGGTGTTAGGTTGTGCTTCCATCATTTTCTCCTTATTTGCTATCTCTCAATGCCGGTTTCGGTTTGCTGTCCCTTTTCAGGCGCGGACGTTGCACGGTTTTGATTGGCTTCTGGTTGCTGCTTGTTAAAGACCTGTTCGGTCACGTTATTTAGGTGCTTTATAAATGCCGCCCGCTGAATCGGGTTCTTGATATTGGCGTCGGCGTAGTCGGCGGCTTTTTTCAGAAACTCATCCGGCTTGATGGTTTTTTCGCCGGGTTCCTGTTTTGATTCGACGTTTTGAGTTTTGTCGGTCCAGGGATAGGCTTTTGCCTTGTCGTTGGTGTAGTGAATTTGAATGTTGGTACCATTTAGGCTTTTTTTCGCATCCAGCGTAGGCAATGCAGCGCCTTGGTAGGCGATATTTTGTTTTTCATGGACGATTGCAAACAAACGATCTTTCCCGACCGCTTGAACCAAATAATTGTCATTGTTCAGAATGACGGGGCCGTAATAACTGCCGTTTTCTTTGGCCGCTGAAATAGACGCGGTAACTTCGTTTCCTTGGCCGTCTTTAATTCGGTTTCCACCCGAATCAAGCGGGTTTAGTTTGTTAATGGCGTAATCCCGAATTTCCTTCGGAACTTCATCGATTTTTGACAAATAGTTGCCAGGGGTTTTTCTCTTGGGTTCTGCTGGTTGAGTAGTGCGGTCTGTCATGTTGTGGCTCCTTAGTCGGGTAAAATATGCGGCTCTCGATAAAGCCGCTCTTGGGCGTCGCCCGTATTGACCTAGCCTTTTCGGGCTTCAGTCAAATTCATTGCCTTAATTCAATCGCGTTCTTTAGGTGTAACGGGCTTTTCAAGCACACTTAAGTCAAGGATTGGTTCATCGATCCAACTTGGGTAATCCGCCGATTCTTCGGCGGCCATAGCGGCAAGCATTTCCGTTTCGTCCATTATTCCGTCGTCGTCCGGATAAAAGTCTTCCATCATGCCCGCAAGTTCGTCGGCCGATGGCTCCACTCGCTCGATTTCATTGCTTGCTTGGGCGTCTAACGCTTCAAGTTCTTCATCGCTAGGACGCTCGCTTGCGCCGTCTTCGTCATGGTGCTTTACCGGCTCGCTTGGCCCAAAGATGTTGTCGAGGAATGTTTCAAGGCGTTCGTCATCAAGGCCGTCGCTGATATTGGCCTTTGGTTGTTTGTCCGTCTCGTCTTCTTCATATTCATTCACGGCGTCAAGAGCGCTGAAGAAGTCATCTACAAACGCTTCAATTTCTTCAGGCTGTAAATCGGGTCCGGTTGGAACCGGAATTCTCGATGCATCGATGGCGAGCTTGCTAAGGTCGATACCTTTTGAAATGTCTGCCGTCGTCATTGGCCGACTACGTTCTTGCACAATGGCGTCGTGTAAATCCAGATCGATCAACGGGATGTTGATCGCCAGTTCACCGCTTCCCCAGGTTGCTTCTAACAGCTCCTTGGATGGTTTTGCCTTGATGGCGATGCCCTTCTTGCGAAGCCAATTGCGAATAGGGGTGTTGTCTAACGCCGCAAGCGTTGGCGATACCGATTTTAGGCGGTCAATGAATGCGTGATCCGCGTAATAGGCGATCTTTTCGCATTGAATGGGTTTTGTATTCTCAAGGTTAATGATTTGCTTCCGTAGACTCATTTCCTTGAGTTCTTGCGGGAGCATCAAGGCCCGTTTTTGATCCGATTCGGATTCACTATGGCCGCCTTCGTTTCGGCCGCCGCGTTGCCGGCTCAACCCTTTTGCCTTGAACGTATAGTAGCCCAGCATTTCCGAATACTCGTTTGCGTCGCTCTGTTTTCGCGGCGTATAAAGGATTTGCAAAGCATGATTGGTTATCAACGTCCCCGCCCCTTCGCGGCCATAACCCTTACGGGGTTCGGCCTCAATCTGTGAGGGCGACTGAATGATGGTAAGCATTCGCATACCATAACCGGCCATGTAGGAATTGGATTTGTCGATGATGCCGATCCGGCCAGGTGCGGCGAATTCGTCCATCAACATTAGGCATTGATATTTAAGCTCGGGTTTTGAGTATAGCAAATCGTCTGTGTTGAGATTCACTAACTGCGAGAAAAACAGATTGAGCAACAATTCGGCTTCAGCCAATTTGTTGGCTGGAATGCCAAGGTAAACCGACATGCGCTTTTTGCGCACGTCGCGCAGATCGAAGTCGTTGGCGCTAGTGGCGGCATCGACTATCGGGCTTACCCAGATCGTCAACGGAGCGTTGAACGTCGTGAGAATGCTCGATAGGGTGTTATCTGAAGTGCAGGTAAAGCGATTCAGTGCATCAACACATTCCATTGACAACGGCGGTAAACCCTTGCCGTCCCAATGAAGGACTGGAACCAGCGCTTTTGTGATAACGCCGTCTTCGTCTACTTCCTCAACTTCTCTGTAGTTGCGGGTAACAATTAGGTTTTGCAGGTACGTTTTGATTGGTTGACCTTTACCAGACGATTGACGAAGTAGCTCGCCAAAGGTGCGAGGAAGCCCCGGTGTTTCGCATAGGTACAAGGTTAACCCTAGAAACAGGTTGCGGGCGGTGTCATCAAAAAACGAATCCCGACTAGCGCCAGGATATAGCGCGTAACCAATTGCCAGAATTTCCGTTACTCGGAGTCTTGGATTGTTACTAATGTAGCCCAGCGGATTGTAGCGGTGCGTTCTTCCGTCCGCAGCGAACGGATTGAATAAGTAAACTTCTTGCCCGTGGCGGGCGCGAAATTTGGAGGTAATCAGGAAGTTTTCCAGCTTCACGTCCAGTGCAACGACCGACTCCGGAAAATTCAACAAATTCGGTACAACGATGCCAACGCCTTTACCTGAGCGCGTCGGTGCCGCCAATAGAACAAACTGCATACCAGGAAAGAGTAAAAACCGATCTTTCCACTTGCCTACAATGATGCCGACGTTCCCGAACAAGCCGGCTTGTTCTATCTCGTTCGTGTTCGCAAATCTGGCTTCGCCGTGCAACGTGCGGACTTCGCGCATTAAATCGCTAATCACAAGGAGTGGCGCACCATAACCGATAACGGCCGCAATGATTCCGGACACCTTCAGCCGCTTAAAGATAACCGGATCATCCTGATAGTATTGCCAGTATGTCCACCAAGTAGATAATTCGGTTTTATCGAAGGGGTTTGTCTTGCTGAGTACAAAAAATACGAAACCTGCCAGCCACGCAATAGCGATTGTCGCGGCGGCAAATACTACGATTCCGATTAACCATTTAACCCATTTAGGCATTTCCATAGTTCAATCCTTATTTAGCTACTTGGTGACGCTGGCCGCGACCAGGTCGCCTTAATTTGTCGCCAAAGGCGACCTTGTAAGTAGTGGTAACAATTGGTTGTTTTTCGAACAGCTTTCTTGTCGCCAGTTGGGGGATATTTTGGAGACAGCAAGCGGCGCCGGCGGGCGTGTGTTTGTCTCCATTGCTAAATCACCGGGCTACCCGGCCGGCTATTGGTGACAACGCCGCCCGATCGATGCCGGCCGTTGGTCGCCAAAGCACAGAACGCACGCTATATGCCATCAGGTTTATTTTCCGTTGTAGCCGGCATCCGTTTTAATGCGGGGTCATACCAGATTTCCGTAATATGCCGGCCGGCGTCGCTTTCAATATCGTTGTGGACATGGATAACAATATCGACCACCAAATACAGTAATCGCCGAATAACCGGATAGGGCAGCATTCGACCTTGCCGGTTTTGTAGGCACATTAACGCCATGCGTTCGAAAGCCAATTGCGTTGACCCGGCATGTAAGCTGGTAATGCTACCGCCGTGGCCTGATGCGGCCACGTTGATAAAATCGAATGTTTCACCACCGCGCAATTCTGCAAGCAGAATTCGCGTCGGCTTCATTCGCAAGCAACTTTTAAGCAAGGCCGCTGCCGTTACCGGGGCGTTTTCTTCCTCTTTGGCTTCGCTGGGGTAGAATAGGTGGACATGATTCGGGTGTGATGGCAAGAACAGTTCCGGCACGTCTTCTATCGTCACGATGCGCTGATTTGAGGGTATTTCTTGCATCAGCGCTTTCATAAACGTTGTTTTTCCTGATCCGGTTTCGCCGGCCACGACGATTACCTTTTCGAGTTGAACGGCCCGGCGCATAAACTGAACGTATTCCTTGTTTTCTTTGAGTCTAAGCAACTCTTTTTCGCCGCCGTCAAGGCGAAGCGACTTTTTTTCGTCCTCGCTAAGTTCCCTGCCTATTGGTTGGATGTGGTTGAAAAAACCTTGTTTTTCGTAGTCGGCCAGGGTTCGGATATTAAATGATGGCTTCCGGATCGTGACCGATAGCGTGCCGTGTTCACACGCTGGAGGTAGTACGATTTGCACACGTTCACCGTCTGGCAGAATGGCCGATAAAATCGGCCTTGTGTCCGATACGTCATTATTGGCGAATTTGGCCGTTGCGGTCGCTAGAGACTTCAGGTGTTCAAACGTGAGTTCAGGCACTTCGTGCCTTTCCCATACGTTTAGCCGCTCGCACCAAACTTCAAAAGGCCGATTGACCACGACTTCGGTAATTTCAGTGTCGGCCATCCAATGGCGTGCAAATTCCAAATGGTAATTGACTGATGTTGCCCGGTTCACTTCACCGGCAATGTAATCATTGAGCTGCTGAGACATCGTATACACTCGAAAAGTTAAGGTCGCGGGCGACATAAATGCCGATTTGTTCACCCTGATTTTTGTACAGAGTCGGGGGGATGTTGATGCTATTTCGCAAGGCTTCTGTTGCCACGTTTTGTGCGCTGCCTGAGCCGCCACTGCTGCCGTTAAAGTTCTGCTGAAGGCCCGCTTGACTGCTTAGGTTTCCAACATAGCTTGATAGGCCTTGAGCGGCACTGTTAATAAATGTCAGTAGCAAAGCCCCCCCGAACCTATCCCAAAAATGATTATCGATATAGCCGGGTAAGCCGGAACCGCCGAGTTGGTCGGTACCCGGCGAGTCGAGCGCTATCACAATGCCGTTCGGGGTTTTTATGCGATTCCACAGCACGAAAATTCGTGCCATCCCATGCTTCATGTTTGACTGATATTCGCCGGTCACTTCAGAGCCACGTTCTAGCAACAACACTTTTCCGTTATCGCTATAAATATTGCGCGTAGTCACGCACGCAGTCATACCCGGTACTGTTGAGTCCAATCGGGTTTGCAATGCGCAATCGATAAAGCTGCCTTTTGCCAAGATGAAGTTGCGGTTTCCCAGCGTGCCTGCCGAACTCGGTGGTGTACGGGTCGATGTCAACAATGCCGCCATTTCGCCAGGCGCTTCGCGTTGCAATGCCGGCGATGCGTGGCCGCTTAGTGCGGTAGCTTCGGTTTTTACGGCTCCGACCATCATTGTTGATCCTGACTTATCTAGGACCTGTGGCGGCTTAGTGTCTGCCGTTTGGGCGTGCCCTGATTTGTCGAACACTATTTGTGGTTTATTTTCCGCTACAGGAATCACGGCCGGCACCGACGGCGTAGCCTGTGCCGCAGGCTTCGCCGGATAATCGGTAAAGGTGCGCGATGGAACCGCGCTAGTAATTTGCAATTCCTTTTGTGCGGCATTTTGGGCGTTTCGGTCTTTGTTAATCTGGTATTTCCAATATCCCAGGCTTCCAGCCAGGACAATGAATAGAATGATGAAAAAGACTATCACGCCGCGTGTGGCGGTTGATGGTCCACGCTCGTTGACGCTGGGCATTCCTCGCTCACCTTCCAACGCATGTAGCCCGGCTTCTTGTTGGTTTACTTCATTCATGATTCGTTTCCTCCCCTGAAATAATGACGCGCTTCACACCCGGAACTGTTGTGCCGTTAGTCGGTGGCACACCGTCTATGTCGTAACTATCGTTATAAACACCAACGACCGAATTCCCGAGCCTAAGAACCAGTTCGGATACGACGCGTTGAATGACCATCACGTCGTTTTCTACATGCGTGTTCACCAGGCTTTCGGTTTTATCGGCGGCCACTAAAAACACGGCTGGGAAATCCCTATTGTTTGGAAATTTGAGGTAAGTAAACCGGCCGTCGTCATAGGCCAGCACTGGGGCAATACCTTCAGAATCCGGCCCGATTTGCATCGAATAATTCCAGTTTCGCGGGGCTGTTTTGGCATCCAGTTTGACTTTGGCGGCTTGGACTTCCAGCGCCTTTTTCGCTCTTTCTGCTTCATCCTCCGGATAGCGAAATTCGACGCGGTAAGAAATCCGCTGATTAGTGGCTGGAGCGCCGCTATTCGAGCCAGGGAGCAGGTGCAAGTCAAAGTCGTATAGTCGCAAGTTCGTTTTAACGAGCAAGTTTGTATTCCACTTTCCCGCTTCTGGCGGCATCGAAGGCTGACCGTTTTCGCCTTTAATGGATTGCGGCTTGATGTAAAGCACGTTGTCACGATCCGAGAAATTCCATCCTTGGGTAAATCCGGATGCAATATCGAGAACGGTTTCACCAGGGCCGAACACTACTCGGGTACTTATGCCCGGCACCGTCCGGACAACAACAACGTCACCGGCATTGTAATTAACATGCTGAATACGGTTGTCGTACTTCGAGCTTTGCGGTATGTCCACCGCAAAAGTGGCTGTGCTGTGCAATGCCAGGGTAATTGCTATAGAAAGAGATAGGGCGCGAATCATTGTTTACCTCCAATCATTTCGGGATCGACGCGATAACTCAGCACTTGGAAGCCAAACGGATTGACTAAGCGTTGACTTTCTTTAATGACAGAGGGATTGCGATATTCAAACGCAATGGTTGCAACCCAAGACGTGGAAGTCCCCGGCCCCTCTTCCTCGGCCCGCTTGGTTGTTTTGATAAACCGAACAGTGCCGGTTTCTGCGCCAGATGGCACAACACTGATGACCTTTACTGTTGCGCGGATATTCGCCCCATAACGCTTGTCGAGCGCTTCTTTGCCCTCGAACAATTCCGCATAGGCCTTGCCGACGTTTGCCGATGACAGCAGGCCCACCTTTTCGTAGTCCGTTTGTAATGTGTGCCAGTCGTAGGTTTCTCGGGCTAGGACGTATTGAGCAAGCCAATATTTATCCATCACTTCATCGCCTGTCACTTGCTTATCATCCATTGCGGTTACGATGTCTGGCACGCCGGTCGCATTGTCCACGCGGATAACATAAGGCACGGCCTCCTTCAGTGGCATCATAATTACAATGGCGAGCCACGATAAAACCGTCATGATTGCGGCCGCTATGGCAACAGTCCAGGCGCGTCGTTCTGATTTCTCCCTATCAAGGGTTTTAGAGGCCTCCCAATCCATAGCTTCGTCGTGCAAGTCCTTAGAGTTACTTCCGGGCATGATTACTCTCCTGTTGGATGCTGGTTGCGCCTGGCGCGGTCATTGTTGGTATTTGTTTGTTAATCGGTACGCGCTCTGCGCCGTCTAGCGTGGGCAGTGTTCCTTTTTGCCCGGCACAACCGGTAAGAGTTGTCGCGGCTAAAAAAATGACAATTGCGGTTTTCATGATTATTGTCCGTTATTGGTTAATGTCGGATACCAGTATACACCAATTTGGAAACCAAAGTATAGTAATTTGGTTTATTTAAGACAAAATAAACCGCCCTTTCCTATCGGAAAAGAGCGGTCTATTTTTAGGGGGCTTTAGTGATTATTGTGGTCTACATATTACTGTTTGACGCTACCACCGCTTGCGCGACCCCAGTTTTTACCCATGTTCTGTGCAACGTGCTGACGGTATGCGGGATTCCACATCGTATTACCTGCAATCAAATGATTGCCGCGTCGAGCTGTAACCATCATGCCGGACTGCATATCACGCCGGGTACTCATTGGATTAATTATGTTTCCGGCTGTTTTGGTAGCGTTCAGTCCGCCAGTAACAGGCATCATAAGATGGCGAATACCCATAGCCGTCATTGATATGCCCCCGGCCAGGCCGGAAGCCATGCCGCCGACCTGTAAGAGAATCCACAGTAAAACCCCTGTAAGAGCGCCGATCTGCATTGCGGCGAACATTGGATTACTTTCGCCGCTACCTGAAAAGTCAGCACCGGCTACGAATGTATCGTAGGCTGTCATTGCAAACGTCATAACTATTGCAGTGATGACTACCGTGAGCGTGTAGTTCATCACCTGAGCAAACCAGCTATCAAAGAATTTAGCGGTGACTGGGAACATTAGACTCATGACAAATATTGGCCCCAGGGCGAACATGACCGCAATCGCAAACTTCGCTACGATAATTACGGCCCCGCCGATCATCGATACCAGTATCGTGCCTACTGACACAGTGATACCAGCGACAACCCAGCCTAAAGCGGCACCTACGTTAAAACCCGCTTCGTCGGCCTTTTGAAAACATTGCTCAACAATAGCAATACCCTTTCCAAGTGAAGTATCAAGAGTTTCATAGACAGAACCCGCCGGCGCTCCGCCAGTGGCCATAGCATCCGATAATCCTGTTTCCATCCCCTCAAACGCCACCATTATGCCATCGACATAACCGTCTACTGTCAACGCAAATACAGCAATAATGCTGATTTTGATGCACTGCTTGACGAAGGTCCAAAATGAAGACTCCACCGCTCCGGTTGCAATCGCATAGCCAGTGAGCGTGATGTAAAGTGTAACGCCTGTTAAGGCCACTAACTGCAAGGCGGTCATCAAATTAGTCGCGGCCGGCGTAACAAAGGCATCGGTCGCGTTTTTAACGGTATCGCCAATAAATTGAAAAACCATCGGGTCCATATAGATGTCCTATTTATGCTGTTTGAGGTCTGCGGCCGTCAAGGGCGCTATTTTAATAGCACCCCCTCTTGCGGCCCATACGCTGGATGCGTCGGCCCGGCTTGCATTTATGCAATTAGGCGACGCACCAATCTGGCCGGGATTATTGCGACACTTTGTTAACATGCTATGACGCTCCGCGTCATGCGCTTTATACCAGTCAACGGTTTGCACTGCTTCCACGACTTGTACAGCTTGCGCCGCTGAATCTTTCGGTGTATCCGCTGCTGAGGTATCCGTTTTTTCCTCTTTGCATCCTGTGGTTACTGACAACATACCTACCGCCAATAAAAATATTGCTGTTCTATTCATGATCGAAACTCCTTATGTTTTTATGGCGGTAGGTATGCCGCCATCTATGGATTGTTAAAGGTGATTGGTTCGGCGCTGATGCCTTTTTTTGCGCCCCAGGTTCTAGCGTTCATTTCCCGTTTATTCTGTTGCTGCATCTTATCTTCCGCCTCGGCCACCATTGCATACATCTGGAGCTTGGTTTGTTCATTCTGAATGCTCGCCTGTTCGGTCGCGATCCGGGCTTGCAATTCAGCAATGGCTTTGGGGTCTTGAGTATCATTAACTTTCGCCATGAGTTGGTCGATTTGATCCATACGACCTTGCGCCTTGTCGTAAGCATCCATTGCAAACCCTTTATCTTGTGCGCCTTTCACGGCCGACGCTTCGCAGGCTAAGCGTTCGTCGTCAATCGTAAGATGTTTACAGCCATCGTAAACTTGTTTGTACATCGTTTTCGCTGTACCTGATAGTCCAGCATAGCCACCCTGTTTCACGCCGTCATACACCTTTTGCCAGTCTTGCGGCAAATAGTTCCGTAGCGCCGGGTTGTTCATGATCGTGCCAAGATTCCGATTGCCGTTGAGGCTGTCATAGGTTTGCTTTAATTGTGCGAGCTGGTTTCCCATTGTTGTGATTTGTTCGATCATTTGGCCATGCTGCTCTCCCCAGGCCGCGACTTGTTCCGCTCCTTGAGCTATCGCTGCAACATCTATAACCGCTTCTTGAGCTTGCGTTGTTGATACAAATAATGCCGAAATTGCCACACAAATAATAGTTTTTTTCATAAATTTACCTCATTACATCAATTTAGAGGACGCCACGCGGGCCTTACGGCGCTTGTGGAATACAGGTAGCCAAACATTCGGATCGTCGCCGACTTCGGCGGTGATCGCATCAAGTAGCTCGACGTTATCGATACTACCGGATAGGATTGCCAGCTCATCATCGAAGCCGGCAAGATCAAGGTGCCCAATCATTGATTGATGGCCTTGTTTAATCAAAAACATCCGGCTTTCCTCGCCCATGTTTTTGATAATTTCGAACTCGGCGTCAGATACCTTGAAGCCGTTGGTATATTCTTGATAATCCGCCTTCGGGTTTGGCAAATAGATTTCAGTTGCCACCTGCTGCACCAAGGCTGAAGCGATTTTTGAATTTAATAAACTGCTTGGCATTTGTGTTGCAAACACCCCGAAACCATTTTGCTTGCGGATCGTTAGCTGTTTATTGCCGGCGAATTCGGCAAACGCTTCATCATCAACCCATTTCCACGCCTCATCCATCCAGTAAATGAATCGACGACCATCAATGACGGACTCCATGCGATGTAGCAAATACATTGCAATTGGTGTGCGGACATCGGCGTTATCCAGAAAATGAGTACCATCAAATCCGTAATTACTGTGCGTTGTAAAATCGATTACATCGGTTGGGCAATCTAACACCCAGGCAAACGGCCCTTGCCGGCCGTTACCGTCGTCATAACACCAACGCGAAAGCCGTTTTACAATGCTGTTCTCGCGGTCTTCTTTGTCGGTGCCTTCAGTCATATTCTGAATAACTGTCGATAAGCGACGAAGCCCGGCGGGCATGTTCATGACGGTGCGCACTGCTTGGCTGATCCGTAGTTCGTCAGACGTGGTAACACGCTGGCCTTCACCCGATACCAGCGCACGAACAAGTTTTTCCAAAAACAAGATGTTTTCTTCGCTTTTCTCCATCTGAAACGGGTTAAAGCCTGTCGGCACCCCGTTTTTGATGGAAAGATATTTGCCGCCGATAGCTTTTATACAAAGCTTTGCGCCTTCGTCTTTATCGAAAAAAACCGACGTAAAACCAAGCGGGGCATTGGTTTTGTATTTTTGCACCTGCATTAGCAGTGTATTCATTAAAACCGTTTTACCAACCCCGGATTGCCCAATGATTCGAGTATTGCCAAGCACCTTTTTGTCGAACGAATCCTCGTCGCCTTTTGAGTAGTGGCAGTTGACATATAACGGTTGTCCTGATGGCGTTTTGGCTATCATAATGGCCTGGCCCCACGGATTGCCGTCTCGCTTACCGGCGCGGAAATTGTGAAAGCTGGACAAGCCGGCGAAATTTTTGCTAGTTAAGCCCGCTACACGCGGCCGATAGCTCCAATTGCACGGCAATTGCGCGTAGAACGCGGCATCGGTAGCGGTCGCTACCAAAGCGGCCAGAAATCCCAGATTTTGAATGATAGTCATCGCCGATGTCGTGTTTCGGCGTACCTTTTCGACGGATTCACCAAAAATCATGAGCGAGTAATGATATTCGCCCATTACAAATGCGCCTTGAATTAGCTGGTCAATTGCTACCCTCATTTGTTCAATTTGCGTCGCGCTACCATCTTCGGCGTTCTGAAGCTGCCCAAGCTGCTTTTCTAAAAATTCTTTGCCTTGCCGTTTCGCCATGAAACTATATGATTGGGTGACGACATATTCATAGTCTTCATACATTAAGTCATTCAACATGCCTGGTTCGGTATGCGCGTTGTAGTCCTTAAAGTCTATACATTGGGCGAAACGTGTTTTTGTTGGTGAACGAATTTCTATCGTTTCGGTACCGACAAAAATCCAAGATGTGCCCAGATATTCATTAAGTGGCGCTTTCGGGACGCGAACCTTTTGCCACTCACCAGAAATCAGGAAATTCAAAAACGACAGTGCATTAGAGAACGTGACGCCGTTTTCTTCGTAGGTTGTGAGTTCTTCAGGACGGCCGCCTTGCTTTTCGTCCGGGCCATAACGGCGCAAACTCGACTCGACTTGATACGCGATTTCATCCAGCTTGCGGATAGCGGCCCGTTGATCCTCCATAATTTGAGCATGTGAGCGGCGACCGGCTTTCACAAGCGCTTTGTCTACTCGCGATGGATTCGGCCGATACACCACAGTCAAATACAGTTCGTTTGCCATCATTCGATAGCCAGCGAAAGAATCATAATATTTTTTATCAAATTCACGACAAAAGTCGTTGTCAAACGAGGATTTCAACCTATCAGATGTTTGCCTATGAACGGTATGCGACCACAGGGCAATGTTACTCGATCCAATTGAGCGGTACAGCGTGTTCAATTGTTCTTTGCGTAAAAAAATGTCATCCGGATCGGCCGTTTCAAAACTGATGCCGGCCAGCTTCCAGATGCGCATGTAATCGCCATCTTTCGTGACGATGGTATTAGGTGAAACATGGCTACTGTATGGCAAAAATGGCGCTACAGCTCTTTCGTTGTTGGTTTGACTGAAATATTTAGGTTGCGCTGACATAAAATAGTCGCCTCACTTAGTGCGTTGTTTGAAAGGGATAGGACTGTAGGCGGATGCCTTCCAGAAGTCGCCGTTTCGGTTGCAATGAAACAACCGGTTCAACAGTGGACGATTAACGCCCCTAAACATGATTCTTAGCCCCAATAAGCGAAATTGCTGGTCGTCGTGTTTGGTGATGAGCTGCATCACTACGATGAGCGGAATAAGTAGCAACGAGACGAGTAGGGATGTCCAAATCGATATGAGTACGACCGTTCCGGTTACGATGGTGAGCGGCACCAGTGGTACGCCCAACACCATAGCCGGTCGAGTACAGCCCTTAAACAGCGGGTCATGCGGATCATTGTCTTCCATTGCGTTCATTGTTCACTCCGTTACGTTGCTGCGAATTCACACTAGCCCAAAAGATACGCGGCTAACTCGGCGGCACCGCCGACCAGTAGACCGCCGCCTAAAATTTTGCCCACTTCCGCCATGTCCGCGTGTTTGAACAAAAACTTGTAGCCTGCCCACATAATGGCGCAGGTGACAACGGCAATAGCGATGCCTTGCAGCACGGCTAACACGTTTTGGACAAACGTATTCACTTTGTCCAAACCGCCCGCCGCGAATGCCGGCTCAAACGCCATCAATGCCAGCAGGGCGAAAAGTCCTAATACGGTTACTCGATCTAGCTTCTTTGTCATGTTGTACTCCAGTTTTTTTAAAAAGAATTGCTTGGTGATTCCCCGGCTTGCCGCCGGATTTAGTGGTGTGTGACGGTCATTACTTTATGTGATTACCCCTATAAGTTAAATGGTTGTTGTTGTTTGTTAGTATAAACCAAATTATAGTAACTTGGTAAGCTTTTTTATAGTTTATTGGTTATTTTTGGTGTTCGTTTTATGGGCTTGCCGTCCTTATCGTCCATAACGGTTTTGCAGCCGTCTTTGTATCCACTGCACCCCCACCAGTAGCCGTATTGGCCCTTGCGGCGGTACATAACTCGCCCGCAATCAGGGCAAGGCGCGGTTTTAACGGCTAGAGGCTTACCTTTCGCGTCATCGAGGAAGGTTTTGCAATCTGTACTCGTGCAAAACCAACCAAAGCCGCCCTTCGGTTTGCCCGTTTCCTTGTCTTTTTTTCGGTAGCGCCTTAGTGGCGCTGTCTTGCATGTTGGGCAGGTATGCACAACGGACTCAACGGGCTTGCCGTCTTTGTCGTCCATGAAGTGCTTACATTCATCGTTTGAGCAGGCCCACAAGTAACCGTTGCCGGTCTTGCGTTTAAAGCGGCGCATTGCCCCGGTTTCGCACACCGCACAAGTGTAGGTTTTACGCTCAATGGGTTTATTGTCGGCGTCGTCCATGAATGTCTTGCATTCGGTGCTCGTACAACCCCAGAAAGGCGATTTTCCGGCCGGTGAATAGCGGCGTAGGCCGCCGCCACACTTTGGGCAAGGGAAGCGTGGCTTTATGGTTCCGCTGCTTTCTACGGCATTTATGTCGGTCTGAAGCTGTTCGAAGGCGGGGGCCACTACATCAATGTAACCGCTATTGCCTTCGGCAATACCGTCTAACTCTTCCTCAAGTCCACGCGTAAAGGGTAATTCAATGAACGCGAACTCGGCTTTTACTAGCTGATCGACCAGTAACACGCCCGTTTCCGTAGGCTCTAAAAACCGCTTCTCTTCAACCAGGTAGCCTTTGCCCATGATGTTCTGCATGATTGCCGGATAGGTGGACGGCCGCCCGATGCCTTCGGCTTCGAGCTTTGCAATCAAGCTGGCTTTAGTGAAGCGTGAGGGTGGCTTTGTTTCCTTTCTGAGTAACTTGCCGGATTCGGCCGACTTGGCCGATCCGACATCGAGCAACGGGACTTTGCCGCCGCTGGCGTCGTCGCCCTCCCCTTCGTCTTCATCCTTCACCGCGTCTTTCGCGGTCAGGATTCGCCACCCTTGTTCTACGAGTACGCGGCCTTTGGCCTTGAACTCGAACACTTGTTCGCTATCCGTGGATTCGAGCGTGACAGTATTCACCTTGTATTTTGCATCGGCCAGTTGAGAGGCAACGGAGCGTTGCCAAATGAGCCGATATAACGCCCTTTGCGCGTCGTCTTCGCCTGCCTGTTCAATCTCGATATGAGTCGGCCGAATCGCTTCGTGCGCCTCTTGCGCGTCGCCCTTGGCTTTGAATCTTCGCGGTTTGCCGGGTAGCGGCCAACCTTTGCCTTCGGCAAAGCCGCGGATTTCCGCAATCGCTTCATCGCTGAAATTTACGCTATCCGTCCGGATGTAGGTAATGGCCCCTTGCTCAAAGAGTTTTTGCGCAAGCTTTGCGGTTACTTCCGGATCGAGTTTCAAACTTACGCTTGCTGCTTGCAGCAGCAAGGAGGTTGAGAACGGCGGCGGCGGCGATTGCTTCGCCGGCCCGCTATCCGACTCAGTTACTTTGAATTGCCGGCAAGCCGCTACGCGCGTCGCCAAGGCTTCATCAAGAATGTAGGGCTTGTCGTCACTGACAAACGGCTTAGTGTTCCACTCCGCTTGCCATGTATCGCCATCAAAGAAAACGACGGCCCCAAAGTGAGTCGTCTTTCTGAAGGCCTTGATGCGGCGACTTTGATCGACAACCAGGCGCACGGCGGGACTTTGCACCCGCCCGGCCGACAACGACATGCCTAGCATGTTGGAAAGCAAAGGAGACACTAAGTATCCGTACATGCGATCAAGAGCGCGACGCGCTTCTTGTGCATGTACCAGGTTGTAATCAATTTTTCGCGCTTTCTTCAGGGCATCGCGGATTACGTCATTCGTAATAGCGTCAAAAGTCACGCGCATATAATCCGTTTCGTCTAACTCAAGTGCTTCTTTAAGGTGCCAGGCGATGGCTTCGCCTTCGCGATCCGGATCGCTGGCCAAGTAGACCATTTCGGCTTTGCCCGCCTCCTTACGGATGCGGTCGGCACGCTCTTCGCCGCCGGGAAACGTGCGGCCGTTAGCGGATGCCGCTGGGATGTATTCGTAGTTAAGTGTAAAGCCCGGCTGTTCAATGCCTAGCTCTTTGCGAGGCAAATCGCGTATGTGGCCGACGCTGGCGACAACTTTCCATTCACTACCGAGAATGGATTCAAGCTTTTTAATCTTGTTCGGACTTTCAACAACCATAAGTTTCATGCCGCCCTCCTAAAACACGATAGCGGAGCTACGCGGTAGGTCCGTCTCTATATTAGCGGGTGCATTGTCTATCAACTTCCCCGCGTTATTGGTGACTGGTTTTTCTGGTCCGGAGGGCGAATTTGTCTCCATTGCTTTCAGTTGCACCGCGTCATTACTGCGCCGCAGTAATACCGGTGCATTATCGGACGGTACCGTCTGTTTCGTGACTGTAACAGGTGCCGATGCAGCCCGATCAGCCTTCGGTTTTGAACCGCTTGATTGGATGTTCGGGACAACCGGAATGGCTTGCGTCGCTACGTCGGCATTGGCTAAGACTTTCTCTACATAGCTAGGCTTACCGGCTACATCGGGTTGAAAGCCGCGTGTAAAATTACCGGAGTAATAGCAAGAAAAGGCGGCTTGTAAGGCTGCTTGCGTATCAGGCGTGGTTTTCGCTGCACGTACATAGCACTCTTCAAGGATTTTTGAGCCAACCCGAATATTCGTGCAGGCGTCAAATGCCTGTTCAAGACTGACGGCGTATTTGGGAAGGTTATAGCGGTTAACCTGTGCAACACCTACTGAGAAATTCCAACCGTTTTCGGCCAAGGCCTTAGCGGTTGCTACGGCTTCTGGTTGATTCGTCGGCTGGCGTTCAAGTCGCCCGCCAACGACGCCAATTGCATAAGGGTTCTTGCCGGATTCGACATTGACGATTGCCGCCATTGTCTGAGGTGCTACGGTTGGGGCGCATTCTTGCGCCAAAGCCAGAAGATCAAACATTGGTAGTTCTCCGTAATCAACACTGTTTAGGTGTTGCCAATATACCATAATTTGGTATACGCGGATACTATTTATTGGTTTTTATTTTTTAGGCGTGCGCTTAGTCGGTTTTTTGGCTTTTTCTGGCTTTGGTGCAAGAGCCGGCGCGGGTTCTTCGACTTCTGCCGGTGGCATCTGTTGGTTTCTAAGTAGCTCGAACCCTATTATTGGAAATATTTCTTTCATATTTTTATTTAACCGGATCAAATCTTTATAGAGTCTAGGTTCTGTCCGATTCCGCCGGGTCGTCAAATACCAATCTTTACCCTTAGCCCATAAAAATCTTGCGATGACATAAAACCCTTCTGGCGTCTCCATGACGATCAGTTTATCGAGCGTTTGTTGTAGCGCGGCTTGTTCTAAATCGCCCTCCAAAATACTACTGGCGAGACTGCAAGGCAGTAAGTTCATAGGTGTTCTGTCTCTTGGTGATGCCATAAAATACCCTATTCTACTACCATATTAGTGTAATTTGGTAGATGTTTATTGTTATTTTCGCGTTTTATTCTGTGATATATGTACGCTTTAACTTACAATTTTACAGGACATTTTTATTTAAAAAAAATCTTATTACTTCAAATCGTCTATCAATTATGGTCATTTTAGGCGTTTAGTATCGTCAGGTTTTCAAATCAAAAAACAAGACATATGCACATATTTTCGCGTGGGGGCCTCCACTCTGCCCCCGAAAAAGCGAAAAACTGTGTATATGTCGCCCTCATCAACGGCCTTTTTTTAGATTCTTTGGGGCATTTTCGCTATCGCGAAAACCGGACGCCCTTATTGGCTCGCTATTCGCTCGGTCCTGCGGACTTGTAAGCTAACGCTTACAACCATCAGGCCGCCTTGCCACGCTCAAAAAGGGGTATAACGCCTTATCGGGCGTTATACCCCTTTGCCGCTGAGGCTTATCCCTAGTCTTTCTAGTCTTGTTTGGCGACAAGTTTGGGCTACCTGGTCGCGGCCAGTGTCACCAAATATTACCGGGTAAAATCCATGTCAGCAAATGCGAAAACTTCCGTCGCCAACATCATCCTTTAAATGTCTTAATGCGAGAGGCTTGCTCACTGTGCGCCGATATTGACAGAAAGGCCGGCTATTCGGTCAAGGGGCTTTCGCGGCATAAAGCCGTTCGCTTCGCTCTCTTTTTATTCCACGACCCCTTGACCGCGCCGACCTTCCTGTCAACCGGTACGCACCGCAAGCCCTCGTCCCATTAAGACCGATTCACTCCAGGCCGGGGGTATGCCCCGTTAAGCATAGATAAGGTGCGGCGATGCCGCGCTTTATTTTGATTCCCCGCTTCCCTGAACCCTTAATCCCGATTGCACAAACCATACCAACATTGCTTTTAGAATCAATAATTTATTTTAGTTCAAGAGAAAAAGCGTTTGACATACGCCCCAATGGGGCGTATTATAAGAATCAGGCCGGGCAATTCCGCCAAGGCCATTTTGAAAGAGGTTATATACCATGTTTAACAATCGTTTTTATGGCACCAGAACCCAAAACCCACTTGATAACAATGAATTGCGCCGCATGGCTCCATCTGTGTTTGCCGACAGCAAACACGAGTCGCGCGGCGACCGATACAAATTTATTCCAACGATTAACATAGTCGAGGCGTTACGCAAAGAGGGCTTTTTGCCGGTGTACGCTTCCGAGTCTCGGGTCCGTGACGAATCTAAAAAAGGATTCGCCAAACATCTTTTACGGTTCCGCCAGCATGACGGCTTTACTACGGTCGGCGAAGTTAAGCCGGAAATCGTTTTGCTCAACTCACACGACGGCACCAGCAGCTATCAATTGAGCGCCGGGCTTTATCGCTTGGTTTGCTCAAATGGCATGATAGTTGCAGATTCCAGCATCGATTGTGTCCGCGTTCGTCACAGCGGCAACGTAATCAATAACGTGATCGAGGGTACTTATAAAATCGTGACGGAAACCCCTAAAGTGATTGAGCAAATGGAAGTTATGCGCGGGCTTAATTTAACCAGGTCCGAACAGGTGGTGTTTGCAGAAGCCGCCAAGGGTTTACGCTGGGATGCCGACGAGGTTAACGTTAGCGCCGAGGCGTTATTGAACATACGCCGTAGCGCCGACCGGTCTACCGATCTATGGACGACTTTTAACGTTCTGCAAGAGAAATTGTTAAAAGGAGGCGTACAGGTGGAAAACAAGGAAACCAGACGCGCACAGTCCGCGCGGGAGGTTAAAGGCGTGAGTGAAAACGTTAGACTCAATAAGGCGATTTGGACGCTGGCGGATGAAATGCGGAAGCTTAAAGCCGCTTGATAATGGACAGGCCGCAAGGATGCGGCCACCTTTTCCGGAGTAAATAAAATGACCATTTTAAGCATTTCTGAATCCGTCAAGTTCTGGCGAGGCCATTCCGATATTTTCGCTTGTAATCAGTTCAACGGCATTTATGGCTTGCAAATGCCGACCGACCAACAAATTAAACGCTGGTCCGCTACGACCGTGCATTGTTTTTCAACTTTAAAAACCGGGATGGTTTTTTATTCCGAACATGCACCGAAAACTTTATAGGCCGACCCGCCGTTGTGCTATCGCACAACGGCGGGCGCTTCGCGCGGTCCACATGCGTTTTGTTAAAGAGGTTTACGATGTTCGAGACAAGAGATTTTAAGGGTTATTTTCAGTCGCGTGAGGTGGTTTTGGTGGATGGTAAACCCGTTGCACACGAATGGCGGTTTTACCTTTGCGGGTTCGGCGCTGATTCGGCAACGATTTTATGCCACGACAAGAGCATCGAGCAGGTGCCTATCGATGCCGATAATCGTATTCTGGTCGATGGTCAGTGGTTTTCGTCGTTGCATTGGGATCATTGAGGCGATTCGCCCCGGTCGTCTCCTGGTTTCTTGGATGGCTGGGGCTTGTTTTTAAGTTTTTTGGCATTTTCGCTATCGCGAAAACCGGACGCCCTTCTAGGCTCGCTATTCGCTCGGTCGTGCCGACTGGCGGCTATTGCCGCCACCCTCCAGGCCGCCTTGCCGCGCTCAATAAGGGCAGTCAGGCCTTTTGCTGCGCGTCAGGCCCGACACCCCTTAGCCGCTGGGGCTTATCCCTTAAAGACGCAAGGCTACCGCCATGCTGATTATCAACGCTATGCGTTGGTGACAAAAACAAGCTGCCGGCAAGTTGGCCATGTCCCCAATGCTGGCATTTTAAGACAAGGTGCGGCATTCGCCGCGCTGAATTTAGATGTTAGTGAGTTTATCCGCGTCCAGGTGTATCGCGGTATCGTTATAATGGGAAGGCTTGCGTAGTGTGCAATCAGCTTGCCAGAATGAGCCGGCTCATGCGGTCAAGTGGCTTTCGCGGCATAAACCGGGCGCTATCGCGCCCTATTTATTCCACGTCCACTTGACCGCGCCGGTCATCCCGCCTGCCTGTATGCACCGCAATCCCTTGTCCCATTAAGACCGATACCGCCCCGAGCGCCGGGGTTTGCCGTGGCTACCAAAAAGGTGCGGCTATCGCCGCGCTGTTTTGACTTCCCGCTTCCCTGAACCCTTAATCCCGATTGCACAAACCGTACCAACATTGCTTTACAAATCAATAATTTATTTTATTTTAGAGAGTAAAAAACGTTTGACATACGCCCCATTGGGGCGTATTATAAGAATCAGGCCGGGCAATTCCGCCAAGGCCATTTTTCCGGAGTTAACCGATGAACGATCAAACCGCCGTTGCCCAACTAAACATTGATTCGCCTTTTACCTATCGCGGACTTAGCGCCACTTACTCACCCGACGATAATAAATTAAGGCTGTATGCCGTGAACCGCTTAGATGCCGATCTTTATGCCCGCGTTAAAGCCGCAGGTTTTAAGTGGGCACCCAAGCAAGGTTTTTTTGTGGCTCCTATGTGGACCCCTGGCCGTGCCGATTTGTTGCTGGAGTTGTGCGGTGAAATAGAGGACGAAGATAAAAGCCTGGTTGAACGCGCGGAAGAACGCGCCGACCGTTTCGATGATTACAGTGTCCGCCGTTCGCAAGATGCAGCGGCCACAAGAAAAGCCGTCGCGGCTATTGCCGATAATATCCCATTCGGTCAACCGATTTTGGTAGGCCATCATAGCGAAGGCAGGGCGCGGCGTGATGCCGCTCGTATTGAAGGCGGCATGAGAAAAGCCATTAAATTATGGGATACCGCCGACTATTGGAAACGCCGCGCCGCCGGTGCGCTTCACCACGCCAAATACAAAGAACTGCCCGCCGTTAGAGCGCGGCGGATTAAAGGCCTGGAGGCCGACAAGCGCAAGCAAGAACGCCAACGCGACGAGGCCGCGAATTTCATCAAGTCGTGGAGCGTCGAGGGCTTTAATATGGCGGTGGCGGAAAATATTGCCGGGTTGGATCGTATCTACCATCATTTTACGCTGGCGCTTTATCCGCGTGAGTTGCCGGCTTCCCAGTATGAAGGTTTGATGAGTTTATGGAGCGCTTTAACAGGCGGCGTTATTACTGCCGAGCAGGCGCGGGATGTTGCTTTAAAAGCCCATGCGCGGGCTGTTGCCAGCGCCGAGCGCTGGATTGCGCATTATGAATTGCGCCTTGCTTACGAACGGGCAATGTTAGAAGACGCGGGCGGGCTTGCTACCGATAAAACCGGCCCGCAGGTTGGCGGTGGTTGCCGGTGCTGGGCGTCTCCGCGCAATGGTTGGAGCTATATCAAAAAAGTGAATAAAGTCTCTGTGACCGTTGAGGACAATTGGGGAAACGGTGGCCGTAATTTTAAACGCACAATCCCATTTGATAAGTTAAAAGAAATTATGACTCAAGCCGATGTTGACGCGGCGCGGGTGGATGGTTTGTTAGTTGAAACCGTGGATGGTACCGGCTTTATCCTTCGTGATAAGTCGAGCAATGACGCCAAGGCGGAAACCATTAAAGAGTGAAAAAAGCGCTTGACATACGCCCCAATGGGGCGTATTATCAGAATCAGGCCGGGCAATCCCGCCAAGGCCATTTTAAGTGAGGTAATCACCTTATGAGCCGCTATATTCCAGCCAACGCAGAAACCCGCGATTTTCCCGCCGCCGTTGTTGTCGCCTACTGCTTTGAAAGCAAAAACGGGCCGGCCTATGTTGCCTATAAAGGCAGACAAGGCAAGCCCGCGCGGTTTTTCGCGTTCGCTTCGCCAGATCGACGCGATAGGCATTTATCCAATTACATCGACCAGCAAACAGAGTTCGAGGCGTTGAAACGGACAAGACGCCAAACCGGCCACGGCTTGAAAGTTGGCGATATTGTCTTTTCAACATGGGGCTACGAACAAACCAATGTTGATTTTTTTGAAGTGTTGCGAGTGCCGACCGATCTTTCCGCCGTTGTGCGGCAGATCGAGAGCGAAACCATAGAAGATAAACCGGGCAGCATGACCGGCAAGACCACGGCGAAGCCGGGCCAATTCGTGGCGGTCGCAAAGTCCGAAACGCGCCGGGCTTGCGGTGTGCATGTTTTGAATGGTGGCAAGATGCGCGGCCAGTTGCAGAAGTGGGACGGCACCCCGCGCCGCGTTACTTGGTACGCATAAAAAAAGAGGCGAGCGGCGTTAGTATTGCTTGACATACGCCCCAATGGGGCGTATTATCAGAATCAGGCCGGGCATTTCGCCAAGGCCAGTTTGCCGGAGGTATCCGATGTTTAAATTCTTTCAGTCAAACCATAGCCATGTTGCACACCATAAACCTACCGAGTTTCACCCGGCACCGCCAGCGGTGAAAGCGGCGCAGGATGCGCGTTTTATTGAGCCTTATGTCTCCAAGGCTCAGACGGCCGCAATTATTAACGCATTGCACGGCGAGCACAAAGAGCATGTTATGGCGCAAATAGTTTCGATTGCCAACGTCATTGAAACAATGGCTGTATCCCCAGAACAAGCCGGGTTGGATGATCGCGCAACGGTGTATTTGCATTACACGTTGAGAAACTGGCATTGGTACATCATTGAGCGCGGTGCTAACGACGATACAAACGAGGCGTTTGGTTACGTGGTGTTAGTTGGCGGACGCTATGAGCGCGTGAGTTTTCGGGCGATTTCGATTAAAGACTTAATTGCACACGGTTGCACTCTTGACTTGGCGTTTGTGCCTTGTTTGCTGGCAGAGGTAAAGCAACGGCATCGCAGGCATTAACGTTAGAAGGTGTTGAAACTGCTTGACATACGCCCCAATGGGGCGTATTATAACAATCAGGCCGGGCAATCCCGCCAAGGCCATTTTGAGTGAGGTAGTCACCCATGAGTCAAAACACTTTCCAGCTTAACGAATCCGGCCACGCCAAGGCTATGCACCTGCTTGATGAAATCAAGCGGCAAAGCGGCGCATTAACCCCCGAAAACGTCGCCGCAAGCGGCAACGTTATTCATGCGCTTGCCGAGTCGGTTTTGTGGGTTTTGGTTGCTGCGGTTCCGGTCGAGGTTTCCGCAAGCTCCTAGCGGTGTATGCAAGGGAGGGCTTCGCCCTCCCTTGCTCTTTCTCCTTTTGCTGTAGGTGAGCGATGAATTCAAGCGATTTTATAAACCGATCAAAAAGGGCAATGCGGCGCTGGGTTGGTAGCTATAAGCGGCGGGTTTTTGTGGGGTTTAGGTCGGATGCTGCGCAACAGTTTTTCCAGTGCGGACGCTGGCCTTTCCGTTCCTATTATTTCGCACACGTATTTACTGTGCGTGATTATTTGCGGGGCTTTAAACAACCGCACGGCGCTTGTTTAAGCGCCTTGGACTATATGAGGTTAGCCGATGAAACGCGCAACCGATCCAGCTCCAATTAACCTAGACGAGTTGATACCTGGCTGCACATCGCAAACATGGCGCGACAAAAAACGTTTTTGTGAACTCGAAGGTAAGAATTATGCAGCGGACGGGGTTGGCATCGAGCGCAATCCCTATCATGCCGGCACATGGCCGCATCGATGGTTCAATGAGGCGTTCATGTTGCATGTTGACGCCTATGGCGAGTGTTAAGGACAACGGCCGCCCTGCCCGCCTTATCAGGCAAGCAGGGCGGCGCTCAATAAGGGGTTGCTTCTCCGCTTCCGCTTCGATGCATCCCCTTAGCCGCTGGGCTTATCCCAGGATGAGCGCTACGCGTGGGTTGTGTTTTTGGGGTATACCTTGCTGACTCAATTTTTTTGAAACAGTTTTTTGTTTCATCAGGGTTGTTTGTCTTGAGACAAACTGATATTCTGAAGATGTCTAAACCCTGTTGAAACATTTTTCATACTCATATGGCGCTTTACGGTTACGCGCGGGTATCCAGCGCAGATCAAGATTACACCTTACAGGAGCAAGCGTTAAAGCAAGCTGGTTGCGATATTGTTCGTGCTGAAAAAGCTTCAGGCACAAGCCGGCACGGACGGCATGAATTGAAAATCCTGCTCGACTTCCTTCGACCAGGCGACACGCTGGTCGTAACAAGAGTGGATCGTCTAGCCCGCAGCATTAAAGACCTACAAGACATCGTTATAGACCTCAAAAAACGCGGGGTATCGTTAAGGGCAACTGAACAGCTTATCGATACCGATTCGGCGGCCGGCAAGGCGTTTTACGACATGCTTGGTGTGTTCGCTGAATTTGAAACTAATTTAAGGAAGGAGCGGCAGAGGGAAGGAATCGAAGCGGCCAAAGCCAGGGGGGCGTATCGAGGGGGAAAAAAATCTGTCGATAACGACAAAATTCTGGAGTTACATAGTCAAAATCATGGAGCAACAAAAATTGCTAAACAACTTGGCATTAGCCGTGCGTCCGTTTACAGGGCGCTCAAATCTGTAAATTAGTGTTGGAGTTTTAAATGAATCGTCACGACTTTAGCGGTCGCCGCCACCGCTAAAACCATACAACCTGAGATAAGCCGTCATGAGTACCCTAATTGCCGAATATAACGAAGATGATTATCGGGCCGAGCTTATTCAAGCCGGCTTATCTCCCGCGACGGCGACAGAAGTCGCCGCCAAGATGGCGGCGAATAGACGTATCCCGTCTAGCTCTTCTATCGAAGAAGCTACAATCCAGCCGGCTACGCCGGCTAAGAAGCCTCGGGCTTCAAACAAGATCGTCAAAAGCCCTCGTAAAGAATCCGCTTCGAGTTCGAATGAAATGGAAGTTTACGACTACCAGGCCGGCCAACTGCCCGACCGGGTTCGCAATCTAATCGAGGCGCATCTTGCAATCGAGACTGAAGACGCAAAGAGCGCCGGTACACTCGGTTTTATGACCCGCTCTTTAGCAATTGCCACATTACCGCATCGCCGCGTTAAGGATTTTCGATTCGTCCGGAAGAATGGCGACTTTACGTTGACGATGATGACGGCTCACCCTGAAGGGTTGCCTTACGGCACCCTGCCCCGTTTATTGCTTACTTGGGTTTGCACCGAAGTTGCGCAACACCGGGAGCGTGAGTTAAGCCTTGGGCCTAATCTCGCGTCGTATCTGGCCGAGCTAGGTTTGCATAATACCGGTGGCAAGCGTGGCGACATTACGCGGTTAAAACACGCTATGACGACGCTGTTTAGCTCTGTCATAACGTGCCACTACGAAGGCGCTAATAAATGGGCCTTGCAGAACGTTCTTCTTGCAGATGGTGTTAACTGGTGGACGCCTCAGAATCCGGAGGAAGCCGGCGAGTGGCAATCGCGCGTGTTTTTGTCGGAACGGTTCTTCAATGAATGCGTAGAACACAAATTACCTTTTGACATGCGGGCCATTCGCGCACTTCGCCAGTCGCCGCTTGCGCTGGATATTTATGTGTGGCTCACGCATCGAATGAGCTACCTGTCAAAGCGAACAACGATTCCGTGGATTTCGTTGTCTGGTCAATTTGGGGCCGGTTATGCTGTGACAGATCAAGGTTTGCGTGATTTCAAACGGGCGTTCTTGAGAGAACTAAAGCACGTTCTCATAATCTACCCAGCCGCTAGAGTATCCGATAGTCCGAATGGGCTTGTTTTGTATCCAAGCCCAACGCATGTATCGGCTTCGGTTGCTACGCCGCCTTCACCACAACAACTTTCTTTGTTGTAGCTTTTTGGTTGGTAAGCGTACCGTTACAGGTACCCGTGTATTGTTGTCACCAAATAGGCCAACGGTATGGCCCTAATATTATTCATTATCCTGAATTACGATCTTATCAAATCCTGATTTAAACTCCGCTAGTCTTAATGCCTCGTTGTAGAACGGAAGACCCCAGACAACATACTTTCGATCTTTCCATAGTTGATCAATTACAGATTCCACCTGCAATCTTAACAAGAAATCTTCTTTCCATTGATCTTGCTTTAGCAGATGTCCGCCTTTAGGTTCGATGAATACCTGGTAGTGCATGGTATTTGTTTTTTCACGGCCAACCATGTACAAAACAAAATCAGGTTCAAGCGGTCTGCCGTCATCAAAATTATAAATTTTGAAGTGGCGCTCGTTGCGGATCAGGTAAACATCGGAATACTTCTTTTTCAGCTCGGCATAATGCTTATCGATGAACTTGATGAGTAGCTTTTCTTCTGAAGTGCCAAAACAATCATCGAATACAAACCAATCGCGCTTACTAAGATCAAGGTGAATGGCGGTTTCATCTGGATTATTCATGGACTTGCCGAACTCTTGATCTTCGCCTTCGTCAGCCGCAAAGTTCAGGGTTTTGTTGGTAATCCGGTCTTTGATCATGAATGGCTTGAATTCCTTCGTTCCCTTGAATTCAACCTTGTCAGACGCGATTACCGTTGAAATTTCCTCTAAAACCATGGTTGCCGCCCTTAATTTGTCATCGGGTGTCAGCTTTTCAAGCTGTTCAGGCGTACCGGATATTTCAATTTTAATTTTGCCGATATATTGGCTAGACGTTAAAAACTCATGCGTTGACTTTAAATTGGGCAGGTAAGCTTTTAAGTTTTTGAACTGGTAGAATTCAAGTCGCTGCATAGCCTTTCTTAAAACAGCTAATCCAAAGCCAGAAAGCGCGTAATCCTTCTGCTTTTTTTCGATAGCTTGCTTGGCGGTCGTCTGGTCTTCAAAAACGGTATTCGACTGGCTGTAGCCGGTGTGAAGCTGCATTTTATAGAGCTTCTGCACAAGTGTACTATCAAGCCCGATTATGTCGCTACGGTCGTATTTTTGCTGCCGGTTTAAAAAGATATGCCCGGCTTTATAAAGTGGTGTAACCGTGAATGATGGCTTTAATTTAATCTCGCGTTGCCTTGTATCCTTGGCTTTAATGCCAATTTCATGCAAAGCGGTGTTCAGCTCTTGAATATACTTTGGATTGTAAGCGCTGTGATAGATCAGCTCTTCACATATTCGCATTTCATGCATTAAATCCGCATCGTATTTACGCTGGTCAATCGATTGATCCGGCGACAGACCGAAGGGGCAATACCGCGCTCCGCGCCCGATAAGCTGGGCTTCGCTCATCGTAGTTTTACCAATTTTACCGGCTTTGCTGTCACGCGTATCGTAAAGGCGCACAATATCGAACAAGTTCAGAACGTCCCAGCCTTCGTTAAGCTTATCCACGGCAAAAACCGCACGGTATTCGTTGGTGGCATCTTCCAGCGAGTTGACGGCCAATTGCTTTAATTCGCTTTCGTCCTTGCTGTTGACTTCGATTAGCTTGTCTTCTGTAAAGTCTCCGCGCAGTTCAGTTGCCAAGTTTTCAAGCGTAATACCGTTATCCTCAAGATAAACAAACATTGATTTCAAAGCCTGGTCTTCGGCCTTTGCCTTGGCTTCTGCAAGACGAACCGGCGTTAATGTCTCCATGCCTGTCTTGAATTGATCGAAAAACTCCTTGCTATCCTTGATCGTTTTCGACTTAAAAAGAATGACCGGCTTTATTGATAACCGGTTTTTCTCAAAGATTTTTCGCCTGTATTGCGATAATAAAACGGCTTGCAAGGCGCGCTCAAAAGGCGGCAAGTCTGCCTGTAAAACCTTAACCTCTTTTGAATAGCCGTCTTTGCGAAACTCTTTAAGCGGGTAATCGTAAATCAGTTTTGGCAAATATTTAGCTTTAATGTTTTCATCGTTGAAGTCAACGGTTGCCGTGAATTCAAGCAAAACATTATCTGGATTGGCTTCGAAAATCTTTTTAACGGTTCCTTCCCAGCTCATCACTTCAAACAAGTCGTCCTGCGATACAGCGCCTTTCTTGGTATCCGCATTGATATGGTGAGCTTCATCGGAAATCAGAACGATTTTCTGATTTTCAAAATCATCGTATGTCAGCCCGTTTTCGCGCGGCGTGTTTAACGCCAGGTGCAAACCTTGGATTGTAGAAAAAACAATATTGATGTCGTCCTCGTTGGCCGACTGAAAATTAGTGGTTTCACGCACGACAAACCGCTTATCACCAATGCTTAATTGTTGGTCAAATAAAAACTTGGTTGATAAAGGGTTTAAAAAATTATTGCGGGTCTTGTCTATAATGTTAGTGCTATTCACGAAAAACAGAAAATTCCGGTACCCCTTGTTATACAAGTACAGGATAAGCCCCGCCATGATTAAAGTTTTGCCGCTCCCTGTTGCCATGTGAAACAGCAATTGATGGTTTTGCCTTGGTCTACCTTCAAAGGCTTCTTCCCAGTAGTTCAGAAAAAATTGCAGTGTGCGGAATTGGTACGGGCGAATAATAAAGGCTTTATTAAGATTATCAGTGATAGCCACCGGTATTTCCGTCCTTTCGATAGTCCGTTTCCCAAGTTCTTCAATCAGCGTTTGATGCAATGTTTTAAGTTCAGCCATATGCTTCACCGAAAAAACTGGCGATTAAGCTTTTTATCTTCATCGCTGATTCCGTAAATATCATCGTCAATTTCGCTGGCCGGAACGTAAAGCATATTTTTATCCATAACTTCTATTAAAAAACGCTTCTGATCATCAATGCATAGCGCGGTAAATTCCGCATCGGCAATATTGATTTTTTTAGTATCGACTCTATAACTCAAAAAGGCTTTGTTTTGCATGGTTTGCCATATTGCAGCTAAGTCTTCACTGCTTTCGGCTTTTTGTATTTGATCTATAAATGCCTGGTTAGCTTTCGCCAATTCAAGATAAATGAAAGAGCCGCCGCCACTCCAATCAACCAGCTTTGATATGCCGCTTTGTTCACCGCTCAGCACACGGATAAGCCTTGCTTCCGGCAATTCATGCATGTAATCCATTTGTTCAATGGCGATCCAACGTCGATTCATTTTATGAGCTACGGCGACCGTAGTCCCGCTGCCGGCGAAAAAATCCATGACCATGTCATTTTCTTGTGTGTACATATCCAGGATACGCTTGATAAGCCGTTCAGGCTTTTTGCCCTGCTTTAGCTTTACCCCGCCTTCGCTGGCTATGCCTTCCCATGAAATATCGTTCCAGATGTTTGTAATAAGCATGGTTGGTACGCGCTTTCCGTCAATCTCCCTGACTTTCTTATCATAAAAATATATTTGCTTGCCATTATGTACAAGAAAAGCATCATCTTCTCCTAGTCGATAAATGGTACTCGGATCACTTTTAGACTTATTGCGAAGCGCTACCGCTTCTTTCGAAGCATCATCATTTATTTCAGTGTACCGGAAAACTTTTAAAGAATTGGCTAACGCATATTCAGCCATTTTAATTTCAAAAGCTTTTTCACCAAGTGATTTCTTAGACTCTTTAACGCTATCAAATCCAAGCTCTTTTGAAATAATGCCTTCTAACCCAGTTATTGACCAATTGCTTAAATCATCACCGTTTTTTTCAATAATGTATTTATAGTTATTATCATATTCTGATACAACATATTGCGGCTTACACTTTATGCTTTTTTTATTCTTAGCGGCATAAAAATAAAGGTACTCCGCAGTTTCAAAGACACCCAAGTTAACCGTTTTAAAACCTGATGGCGATCTTGTTTTTACTGTAACCTGGTTAATAAAGTTTTCACGACCAAATAATTCATCAAGTAATAACTTTCCCTCGGCAACGCGATGATCACTTAATTGCATAATGAATATGCCATCATCTGTTAAAAAATTTTTGGCAACCTCCAGCCTGTTTTTCATGAAAGTCAGCCAGGTTGATTTATTGAAACTATCGTTATACAAAAACTCATCACTACCTGTATTGTAGGGCGGGTCTATGTAAATCAGTTTTACTTTCTTTGCATAAACATTTTTCAATGTATGTAAAACAAGCAGGTTATTGCCCTTAATAATCAGATTATCTTCATAACCTATATTGTTAACGACATTCTCACCATCGACAGTATATTTTTTTGATTTAGCTAATAGCTTTGGTGCAAGCAAATAATCTATTTGATCAGGCGCCAATGTTTCATTCCAAAATGTTTCATTCCGCCTTGCATCATCTTTGGTTTGCCCACCTTCGAGTATGCAGTCTTTGTACGGCCATGAAAGCACGACTTCCTTGCTTTCTGTCAAGTATCGACCTTCAATGGTTAACCCGATTTTATTTTTAAATGACGTGTAGCTGTCTGGCAAAAATGATTTATTGCCAACAAATTGCTGAAATTTGATTTTATCGAAGACTAAAATACCATCAACATCTTGAAAGAAATGGTTTTTTATTTCTTGATGTGACAGTAAAAGACGTATTAAGCCGCTATCAAGCCCTAACGCTAACTCAATAACCTTGTTTTTAAGTAACTGTCCTTCGATTGTTAATCTATTATCTTGTTCGAGCAGCGTGACAAGGTCTTGTAGAATATTTTGCATAGTTATTTTTTTTGTATTGTGACCATGCGATATTGTATCGCAGTAAGGAGTTATAAGCCCTAATTGTAGCGGCCCGATAACATGTCTTTTGGTTAAATAACCCTTAACCGCATTTTGATTTATTTTGGGCATTTTCGCTATCGCGAAAACCGGACGCCCTTCTTGGCTCGCTATTCGCTCGGTCCTTCGGACTTGCAGCTACCGCTTACAACCACCAGGCCGCCTTGCCGCGCTCAATAAGGGCAGTTCAGCCTTTTGCTGCGCGACAGGCCGAACACCCCTTAGCCGCTGGGGCTTATCCCCAACAACCGCAAGGCTATCGCCCTGCTGTATGTCGCTCGTACCTCCCGTTATGCCGGGTGATTACCCGGCGCTCAGCGGTACCCGCTGAAATTAGGTCGTTTCCACATCCGTGCCCTCCTTCGTTCGATGGTTAGCTTATTTCGCTGTGAACCTTTCGCCTGCACATACGGTAGACCAGCCGGGACACATTGCAAGGGAAGGCTACGCCCGAAATCCTCACCCGTTCGCACTCGCCATGCGAGTTTGCGCTGCGGCTTCCGGTTTCGCCCTTGCAATGCGCCTATCCGTCCGGTCCTCGTGACGTGCAACTACGGCGAAAGGCACTCAGCGAAGCAATGTTATCAACACTAAAGGAGGACACCGATATGGTTCACAAACTACAAAATCAAAAGCCGGCTCAAGCATCTTGCAACGCAATGTGTGAGGCGGAGCATAAAAACTAGATAAGGGCGTCTCTATATTTGGTGACAACTATTTAACCTGGTCCTGCTGGATCTGTCGCCAAGTCGCCCAACACTTGAAAGGAGTATCCCATGCAATACCTTGATGATCTGATCGTGGCATTAGCGACGTACATTCTACGGGGTGTTCTCGCGGCCGGCACTGGGGCTGTTTATGTACAGTTTTTGGCGCTGTTGTTTTTGGTTTCCATGGTTGGCACCGTGTCTTTCTCGGTGTTGCTGGTGGCGGCGTTTAATGTCTTATCTGGAGCGTAACGTATGAATCAGAAAAACAAACATATTACTGAATTAATGGAGCTGGCCAGCCAGGCTAAACCGTTGATCGAGGCGTTAGCGTCTGAAATGACGGTCATTGCAACGCGCATGGCCGCCCTGGAAGCGCTGGGGTTGATTTATGCCTCTGAATACTGGCGGAAGGATAGCGACGGTCAGCCAAAGTATTTCTATTTGCTGTATCCGCTTAGGCAAGGCGAGCCAAGGCGACGCGATTATATTGGTTGTGATCCAACTCGGATCGAGGCGGCTAGACAAGGCCTTGCCAGGGCTAAAGAGTATGACGCGCTGGCGGTTGAGCTTGGTTATCTTGAAGGTCGGGCGCGTAGCGGATTGTTCGGTATGAAAGACGCCTTGCGGCATCTTTCTAATAAAAATTACCGACAATACTGAATAACGCTTGTAGTAATGTAATAATAATAGTAATATTACTACTACAATTATTATTTGTTACCACACACCGCGAGGCGGTCTTCCAGGGGAATTAAAATGGCCTTAAATCCAGATGTAAGAAAACGTATTTTTGACGCCGCCGACGAACTTCATGCCGAAAGCGAGACGGGAGAGTATCCAAACGTCGAAGCGGTTAGGCAGCGTAGCCGCGCAGGTATGAATAACGTCGTTGAAGCCATGCAGGAATGGCGGCAGAACCAACGCAAACAAGTACAGGCTGTACGCGAGCCGTTGCCGGCTAACCTGCATGGGGTTCTACAGAGTATGGGGCAAAACCTTTGGGAAACAGCGCAACAGTTAGCTAACGAATCATTAGATACCGCCAGGGCGGCTTTTGAGTCGGAAAAGTCCGACTTGATACAGTTGTCTGTTGAGCAATCAGAGGCCTACGAGACTCAAGCCGTCGCGCTTGAGACGGCTCATGTTCGAATAGCGGAACTGGAACAGCTTGTTAATGTTGCCGAAACAGCCGCTCAGACTACCGCGCAACAACTTGAAGATGTGCAACGCGCCCTACTCTCTTCCGAACAAAAAGTTGCCATTGTCGAACAAAAGGCAGAGGAAGTCGAAAAACGAGCGGCCGACCTTCGAGCGGAACTTAATCATGCTCACACAGAGGTTGAGCATTTACGGATCGAGCGCGACAAGGCTCATGATCGAGCTGAAGAAGCCGAAAAACACGCCGAGAAAGCGGAAGCCCGCACCGAACAATTGCGTGAGACATTGGCGGCCCAAACAGAGAAGGCCGATTCAACCATCGAGCAACTACGCGACTCGCTTGCTACTCAAACAGCGAAGTCAGATGCGATTATAGAACAGTTGCGCGGCGAGTTGACAGAGATACGCACCAAGGCGGATGCCTCCGAACAACTACATGCCGAACAAAGGAAACGTGCGGCAGAGGAAGTCCATCGAAGCGCGGAACGTATGACTAAAGCCGAGACAGAGTGCGATAAAGCCCGTGTGGCCGCCGCTGAAGCTCGTGAAGAAGCCGCAACATTACGCGGACAATTGGAGGCCACCAAAACGCAAAATGCGGCCCTTCTGGCGACATTGAAGCCTTCGAAACCTACGAAATAACGCCACTAGCCATGCTATGATCCGCGCTGAATTTGTCTTGCTCAAAGACTTATTCGGCTGTGGATTACCATGTGGATAGTTAAAGTTATCCACACTGAAATTGTCTTGTTTTTACGCTGAATTTGTCTTGCCATAACTTATTGATTTTTAAGTATTTCCTGTTTTTTTTGCGCTGAATTTGTCTTGCGCTCGCGCTGAATTTGTCTTGCATATCGTGAACGCAATCGCCTTTGAACCCGCGCGGTTAGTGGGTTACAGCGGTTTGCAAAGCGGCCACCCTATATAAATAAACCTGTACGGTTCCTGTAAGACCCTGTAATTGACCCCTGTATTCTGTGGATAACACGGCTATGGTCATGTTGTTTATATCGCTGTTAGGCGGTACGGTTTTAAAATCAAAAAAACAAGACATATGCACATTTTTTCGCGTGGGGGCCTCCACTCTGCCCCCGAAAAAGCGAAAAACTGTGTATATGTCGTCCTCATACTCTTTCCACATCCTTAGAACAACGACGGCTTATATTTGTTTTCGCGTTGTTTTATTATTTGTTTTTCGTTTGTTTTATTTCTGTTATAATTAAGCTGCGGTTGTTACTAATTGCCGCGCCTGTTTTAACTTTTAGGAGGAACACTTATGCCAAAAGCAAAAAAATTTATCATAGCGAGCAATGAGTTTTTCACAATAACGGGTGAATGATTCATGTCTCCTGCACCAGAAATAGATAACGAACTATTCGAACGTGTGTCGCGTCAGTTGCGGCGCTGGTCTGATCGTTCAATAGGCGTAGCAAAATCAATAATTATTGATGGCCTATCGCTGTCTGAAGCCGCTTCTAAACACGATATGTCGCCCCAACAAGCAAATGTCATTCGCGCTCGGTTTGTTGAAAAAGCGGACAAGGTTCGCCTTGAGTCGTTTATGGAGCGTGAAAAACCAAAGCGGCCGAACGTGGAACTTGATGCATTTAAACCTGAAATACAAATTTTGGACGAGAAGGGCTACACGGTTGAGCAGATCGTTTCCTTTCTTGCTGAAAATAATGTCATTGCTACGGCCACAACTATTCGAAATTTTTTAAAGGGTAACTGAGCATGAAAACACTTGTGTTAGCTAATCAAAAAGGCGGTGTAGGCAAATCTGCCGTAGCCGTTCAGTTGGCGTATTTTTTTTACCTCGTTTTGAAAAAACGAGTTCTGATTATTGATTTGGATCATCAGCGCAATACTTCAAAAGCTATTCGCACCGGGGCTATTGCCGCCGTCTCTCAACTGGCGGCAAGCCGCCTGTTGTCCGCTAGGATCGATGGCGGCGACGTTGAAAACGCTGAATTTGTCTTGATTCCGGCCGATAACGCCGAATTGCTCAAGATGGAAAAGCAAGCTGATAAACACAACAGTTTTGCCACCAACTTGCAAGCATTCTTGAAAACTGTTGATGAGCAATTTGACGTTTGCATTATCGATACAAACCCTAATCCGGATATTCGCCAGCTTTCCGCGCTGGTTGTGAGTAATTATGTTTTGTCGCCAATCCAGTTGAATCAAGAAGCTATCGACGGTATCGGCGATCTTTTAAATCACGATAGTATCGGAATTCGGAAAATTCAGGCGACCTTGAACCCTACCCTGCAACTAATCGGTATTTTGCCTAATCTGGTTGAACCGACGCCGTTCCAGCGCGATAACTTTCGCGATCTTTCTACCCACTTCGCAAAGCTTTTAATTCCAATGGCAAACGGTTTTGCGGCAATTAAAAAATCTACCGCTGTACCTGAATCGCAAGCCGCCGGCTTGCCAATCTGGAAATTGGGCAAAACCTCTGGTCGTGAGGCATGGGCGCAAATTAGGCCGGTTTTCGAGCAAATCGCAACGACTATGGGAGTTATATAAATGGCCATTGATCTTTCTGCATTAGAAGATAAACCGGAGGCAACGCCTCAGCATGTTGCGCATACCGGTAAACCCTTAGAAATTCTGCTAACGGATATTGAGGAAGACCCTAATCAACCGCGTATCGAGTTTTCCGAAGAGTCCATGAAGGAAATGACGGAGAGTGTTAAGGCAAAGGGAATTAAGACCCCTGTATCTGTCCGCCCTCACCCCGTCCATTCCGGCAAGTGGATTCTGAATTATGGTGCTCGACGGTATCGCGGTTCTGTTGCGGCCGGAAAGTCTACTATTCCGGCGTTCGTCGATGCGTCGCACGACGATTACGACCAGGTTATTGAAAACATACAGCGCGAAAACCTAACCCCTATGGAGCTTGCCCTTTTTCTGAAGAAACGGATAGACGGCGGGGAGAAACAAGCGTCTATTGCAAGGAAGCTTTCTAAAAGCACTCAGTTTGTTGCTGTGCATCTTGCGTTGATTGATCCGCCGGCCTGTGTTGAGGAAATTTATAACGCCGGTAAATGTACATCGGCTAGAACGCTTTACGATTTGCGCACTCTGCACGACAAATACCCTGAAGAGGTCAATAAATGGTGCGGTGACGGTGCAGAAATAACCCGGCGGTCCGTTGCTGAATTGGCCGGCGAGTTAAGCGGCAAAAAGGCTCTGAAAAGCCCCGCTAGTCCGCCGACAGACAGTAATGGTGAGAATGTTGGAGGTGTTGGGACTGATAACGGAAAAGTTCGTCATGACGAACTTTCTCCCACGAACACCACTGAGACGCAAAACGACTCGGGTATCAAGAATATCGTAGATGCTAAACAACAAAAGACCATTGTTATTGATAACGATCTTGATGGCGACCAGGGCGGACAGGATCATGGCGAGCTTACGAGTTGGCCCAAGGGTCGGGCAATTTCCGATCCACAACGAATGAGTAAGCCCCTATTGCTTGTTGAGTACGATGGTCGTTCAGCGGCGGTGGTTTTGAATAAGCGCCCGTCCACGCCTGGATTGTTGCATATACGCTATGAAGATGGCGGCGGGGATGCTGAAGTTGATGCGGGGCAGTGCAAAATTAACCTGCTGACTGACACCGACAAATGAACAAGAGGCCATTAACGGCGCTCGGTGTTTTTCTTTTGCCATTCCTTGTGTGGGGTGAAACACACGCGGCTATGTTTGGTACATGCGATCTTTTTTTCTCGGGCGGCGTTTCTGTTAAGGATATACCGTTAGCGAATACCGCCGACCTGCGAGAAAGAGGCTTATCTAGTCAAGAACAAGCTAGCAATGGCATGTTGTTTAGCTGGGACAATTCAGAACCGCGGGCGTTTACTATGCGCGGTGTGAGTTTCCCTTTGTCGATTGGCTTTCTATCTGATGATGGCACTCTGTTTGCCATTGAGGATATGGGGGTTGATAGTGATAAGTTTTACTTGTCCATGCAACCGGCAACTGATGCGATTGAATTGGCTTTAGGCCAATTCGAGAATTTAGGCCTTTCTATTGGCTCGAAACTTATTCGTAGAGAGTGTAGGGCTTTTGACTGAAAGGGAGCCACTGAAGGCGACCGCCTTTAGGCGGTTTTTGTTTGCCATGGCAAACGTTTTATTAAGGGTGAGGTTTATTTGTGGACTAATGCAGGATAGGCGGACAGGGCCGCCGTGTGCTACACTACGTTTGCACTTTAACAAACCACACCCGATTAGGAGGCACCTATGCCGCGCACGGCTGAGATTGGAGCGACACGAGATAGCTATGTATACCGTCTTCGTCTCCCGGCTCAATTGAAGGAGCAATGGGACGAACATTGCGCCAAACAAGATAAGAGTCCTTCCGTGGTGATGCGGGCATTAATGCGCTATATCATCCAGGACGACATGCCGCCGGAGGTTCGGCGCTGGATCGCCGAGGAAACGGAGAGGGTGACGGATACCGGCCCCAAGGAACGCCTTCGCGTTAGTTTCACACCAAGCGAACATGCGGCGCTTTTGAAACTCGCCGATGCCGAAGCATGTTCTCCACAACGCTGGGTTGTGAATTGTGTACGGGCGTCATTGACCAACAAGCCTCAGTTCACCATGGAGACGGCAAAGGCGCTTTGGGAGTCCAGTGCCCAATTACGTGCAATTGGCCGAAACTTAAACCAGATAACCAAACGTCTACATGAAACCGGCGAGTTAAGCGTTCGCGTTGAAAGGATCGAACAACTTTCTGCCATAATCGACGGGCACCGTGAAAAGGTCGCCGACCTTCTTAATGCCAGCCTTACAAGATGGGTAATTGCCGATGAAAAAGATTGATGGTGTTATTAAGGATTGGGGGGAGCGAACAGATTACGGGCATGTTAAGGGCCGTAAGGGTAAGAACATTGTAGGCGGGCGCTATTCTAAGCCCGCGCCAACGAAAGCGCCGGCAGGACGTGACAAGCTCGTTTCTACCGTGCGCAAGGCTCCCGAGGTTATGGTCAAAATCACGACGGGCAGAAAGGACCCTAATACAGGGAAACCACGGCCCATCATGACCGATATGCGCTCTATCAAGGACCACTTAGACTACATATCGAGAAACGGCGACGTTGAGCTAGAGGACGAGAACGGGCACATCCAGGCCGGTAAAGAAGATGTCCGCACCGTTCGCAACGCTTGGGCGGATGATGGCTCTATCCCCTACGAGAATGGCAAACGCCGCGAGGCGTTTAATATTGTTCTGTCGATGCCGCCAGGTACGGATCGTGCATCGGTGAAGAATGCCGCTAGAGAATTCGCGACTGAGCTTTTCAATAATCATCAATACGTTTTTGCCGCACACGAAGACGAAAAGCACCCACACGTTCATATTTCGGTTAAAGCAGCAGATAAGGACGGTATCCGTTTAAATCCTAGAAAGAATGACTTACAACGTTGGCGAGAGATATTCGCCGAGAAGCTGCGTGAGCAAGGTATCGAGGCTAACGCGACACCAAGGAAGGTGCGCGGCGTAGTTAAGAAAGCCGAGAAGCAAGCTGTTCGTCACATCGACCAGGGGCATGTAATAGGCGGGCGCAAATCATCTTCGCGCGTGTCTGCCTCACGGCGCGAAGCGGCCGAGCGGGAGGCGAGCGGAGGACAGAAGCACGTCAATCCGGCTCAGGCCAAGATTGTGGAACAGCGAAAACAAGTTCAACACGACTTCGGCACCGTTGCGCGGACGCTTGCCGCCGGCGATAAGGACGATAAGACGTTAGCCGTCGAAATTGTCCGGTTTGTCCAGCAGATGCCACCAGTCCGGACCCGCCACGCCGAACAGGTCGAGGCGTTGCAGCGTTCGAGCGTACAGGAAGGGCAAACAATTGACCGGACCCCAGAGAAGGGTAGGGGAGAGAATAAGGATCGGGATCGCTGACCTTCAGAGGTGGCTGGCTATATAATGGCTTGACATACGCCCCAATGGGGCGTATTATAAGAATCAGGCCGGGCATTCCGCCAAGGCCGATTTTCAGGAGCCATCCGATGATTCAGTTTTATCCTACCCCTCGTTCATTAGCCGAAAAGGCATTTGCTAAATTCAAGTCTCATAATTTCATAAGGGTGTTAGAACCCAGTGCTGGGCGAGGCCACCTGATCGCACCGTTGCTCGACAAATTTAACTACCGCTATTCGTCTCATAGCACCGATAGAATTGACTGTATTGAACTTGATTTAGACAATCAAGCCATCTTGCGCAGTAAGGGCGTTAATGTGGTCGATACCGATTTCTTAACGTTTACCGGGGCGGGAATGTGGAGCCATTGTTTGATGAACCCGCCTTGGAAAGATGGCGTTGACCACCTTATTAAAGCCTTTGATTTGTTAGTCGATGGGGAGCTGGTTTGCATTTTGAACGCGGATAGTGTTCGCAATCCTTACACCGCTAAACGGAAACTCATTTGTAATTGGATCGAAGAACATGGATCGGTTGAATTTCTTACAGAGGCTTTTCTTGATCCTGACACCATGCGTAAAACCGCCGCCGATGTTGCCTTGATATGGCTACAAAAGAAGGTCGATATAAAACAGAATTTTACTCATGGCCTTGAAGTTGAGCATGTATCGGAACTTGATTATACCGAGAAAAACAGTATTGCTTTAAGACAAAACACAATCAGTAATGCCGTGTCCGTATTTAATGCCGCTGTTAAGTCGTTAAAGTCCGCCGAGGTTGCCCGCGAAGAGGCCGATTATTATGCGCGTTTGCTAGGAAGGCCATTGAATGAATTACATAAAACGACGCAGGACGGGGAGGCGGCCGCTATTCAAGAGCGGTTTAATAAAGGCTATGACGATTTGAAAAAAAGGGCATGGACTAATGTACTGCATAGCACCGAATTCAATAAATTCCTTTCGTCTAAAGCCTACCAACGTCTTGTAACCGACTTTGAGCAAATCGCGAAGCTGTCGTTTACAGAATCAAATGTAAGAGGTTTTTTGATTGGCCTGGTCAATAGCCAGGGCGATATGAATATGCAAATGTTGCTTGATTGTTTCGATGAAATTACTAAGTATCGGCCCGATAACCGGGCGTATTACAAAGGGTGGAAATCGAACGAGAAACATAGGGAATTAGCGTACCGGGTCAAAATGACACGGTTTATTATTCCTGTCCGGAACAGTTATGGTTTAGGACCGAGCTGGGAAGACCTTAAAAAATTGCAAGACTTTGATAAGGCCTTTGCGATGCTCGACGGTAAAGCGCAATGCAACTACGGGTTGCATGATCTATTTAACACATTGCCGGATGACTTAAAAAGAAGTCAGCGAATGACCACCGATTACTTTGATGTTCGTTGGTATCGGCAGGCTGGTACTGTGCATTTTTACCCCCGTAATCGTGCAATCATTGATCGCCTAAACCGTATGGTTGGCCGGCAACGTCAATGGCTGCCTAACGAGAATAATGCGGCTCCAGGAGCGTTTTGGGGGCATTACGAAAAAGCCGAAACGATTACTAACGCAATGATATTGCCAACGGTACGCTGGGGCCATCCGTCAGATGAGCAGATCGAAGCGGCGCACACAAAAGCCTGTGAAGATGCGGGCCTTGATGTGAATACATTCTTTGCCTTAAGTAATTCAAATCCTAACCACCAACTGGCGGCGGCCTAATTTGTAGCAAGCATTTATACACAGATTTTCGCTTTTTCGGGGGCAGAGTGGAGGCCCCCACGCGAAAATATGTGCATAACTTGATTTACCCCTTTACATGCGGCTATGTCAGTCCTTTTTTAAGGCGGTTTAATGCGAGAGGCTTGCTCACTGTGCGCCGATATTGACAGAAAGCCCGGCTTATACGGTCAAGTGGCTTTCGCGGCATAAAGCCGGGCGCTATGCGCCCTATTTATTCCACGACCACTTGACCGCGCCGGCCTCCCTGTCAACCGGTACGCACCGCAAACCCTCGTCCCATTAAGACCGATTAACTCCAGCCCCTGGAGTATGCCCATAAGATTAATAAGGTGCGGCCTTGCCGCGCTTTATTTTGATTCCCCGCTTCCCTGAACCCTTAATCCCGATTGCACAATAGCATTTATAGGCGCTGAAATTGTCTTGCTTTATTTTGACGTGGTTTTGAAATCGCTTGACATACGCCCCAATGGGGCGTATTATCAGAATCAGGCCGGGCAATTCCGCCAAGGCCATGTTTCCGGAGAAGCCGATGAAACCCGTTAGAAAAATCAGAACAATCGAAACCGCCAGAACCCGCCAATTGAATGCCCGTCAAATGGTCAGAAAGGTTGTTGATGCACAAAACAAACGCGACGCCTAAACTGGGACATTCAAATGACAGCAAATAATGATCTATCTGAAAAAGAATGGTTGGAAGACTCGAAAACTGGGCGTTTTAGCCGTGTTGCGGTTGGGTTGGAGGACTCCACTTGGGTATGCAATACATGCGGCCAAGACGGTGCCGATCCGTGGGATTATGGCTGCGAGGACTGCGGCGAGGAAGCAGATATATACTAGCCGCAAATGCGAACAATATTTCGGTAAAGAAAGGTAATTAGTGGTTGACATACGCCCCAATGGGGCGTATTATAACAATCAGGCCGGGCAATCCCGCCAAGGCCATTTTTCCGGAGTTACCTAATGACCTCTTTAACAGCCGATCAAATCGCTACCATTGATTCCGCCATTGCTATTCTGGGCGGGTTGTATAAAAAACAAGACCTGTTGGCAACTTCGCCTGATCGCGTTAAACAGTTTTGCCAAGTACAGGCCGCACACCTCGAACACGAAGTTTTTGGGGTGTTGTTACTGGATAATCAGCACAGGTTGATTGAGTCAGTAATTTTGTTTCGTGGCACGATAGACGGCGCTGGTGTTTATCCGCGTGAAGTAGTGAAAGAGGTGCTTTCTGCTAATGCGGCGGCTTGCATTTTCTTTCACAATCACCCTTCGGGCCTGGCTGAGCCTTCCGATGCTGATCGCCGTATTACTACCCGCTTGATCGATGCGTTAAAGCTGATCGATGTTCGGGTTTTGGATCACTTAATCGTTACCTGTAACGGTGCTTACAGCTTCGCAGAAGCCGGACTTTTATAAACTTTTTGAGGGGCGGCTTACGCCGCCCCTCTATCACTTTTGATGTTTTGCAGGGGGTTTTATGGAAACAGTACCTATTTATGATGTGGGCGGATCGTTGCCGGTTTCGCTTGAAGCTTTTCGAAATAGACCGTGTGCTTTGCCTTTCAGTCACGCGGCATACATACCACCTACGCCCGAAGAAGTGGATAGATTGATTGATTTAGCTGGGTGGTCACAAAACGTCACAGCCAAGCTTGTGGGTGTTGCTTACAATCCTAAAAAGGGGTCGTCAACAGTGCGAAAATGGAAAGCCGCAGTAGAAAAAGACGACTCGCGCGAAATACCGTATTCAGCGTGGAGGTTGATGTTGATTTATGCCGGTGTTGTC
>Ga0208116_1000063_pt1 | contig 48493 bp, 49 predicted proteins | sample LakWasMeta9_HOW4_2_FD_183859 | JGI IMG/M metagenome (GOLD analysis project Ga0208116, IMG submission 183859) | Freshwater sediment methanotrophic microbial communities from Lake Washington under simulated oxygen tension - Sediment Metagenome... | ecosystem: Environmental > Aquatic > Freshwater >... | reverse complement strand
TTATAAACCTGCGACTGTAAGCAGTCAGGCATCTGCAAGTGTGAGCAGTTATAAACCTGCGACTGTAAGCAGTCAGGCATCTGCAAGTGTGAGCAGTTATAAACCTGCGACTGTAAGCAGTCAGGCATCTGCAAGTGTGAGCAGTTATAAACCTGCGACTGTAAGCAGTCAGGCACCTGCAAGTGTGAGCAGTTATAAACCTGCGACTGTAAGCAGTCAGGCACCTGCAAGTGTGAGCAGTTATAAACCTGCAAATGTAAGCAGTCAGGTACCTGCGAGTGTAAGTAGCCATGTTCCGAGTTATGCAGATAGCTCTATTTGGTTGTTAGTGGACACCAAAGCACACAAAATTGAAGTAAAACAAGGTGAGCAAACACTCGAAACGATTGATGGCATTGCTATTGGACGAAAAGGTGCAGGCTTGAAAGGGCATCGTGGTGATGATATTACGCCCTACGGTAATTATAGAATTGGCTGGGTTGGCGAAAAAAGTAATTTTCGTAAATTTTTTGGTTTAACCTATCCGTCTACGCAAGATGCGGAAATCGCATTGAAGCGTGGTGTAATTAGTCAAACTGACTATTACAGCATTGTTGCCGCGCATCAATCTAACCAGATACCGCCACAAAATACACCATTAGGTGGGCAAATAGGCATACATGGTATTGGTGCGGGGGACGAAAGAGTTCACCAAGCATTTGACTGGACGCATGGTTGTATCGCGTTGACTAACACTCAAATCGATCATCTAAGCCAATGGTTAGATACGGGAACAGTAGTAAAAATAAAATAAAATTGGAAAAACACGGTAAATAGTGGTAAATTAATCCCAGTTTTATGTTCATATAACTCTCAAAAACAAGGTAAATAAAAATGAAAAAAATCGTAAAATTAACTATGATCGCTATGGTTGCTAGCTTAGTTGTTGGTTGTGCTACTAACGATGACATCGCTAACTTACAATCACAAATTGACGGTTTGAAATCTTCAGTTTCACAAGCTTCTTCTGACGCTGCATCTGCTAAATCAGCTGCTGATTCAGCTTCTGCTCAAGCTGCTTCTGCTGAAGCTGCTGCTAACCGTGCAGCTCAATATGCTCAAGAAACTAACAGCAAATTGGATGCAATGTTCGCAAAAACAATGAGAAAATAATTTCTCATTGCTTAACGGCATGAAAAAGCCCAGTGACGCAAGTCACTGGGCTTTTTTTATGCTTTCAGTTCCCCGCCAAATATCTCTAAAAGACGCGGAATAAAGTTTGCCAATTCCAGCGACATAATCGAAAAATCCACATCAAATCGCGCCGCTTCATCATCGGCATTAGTATCAGTCACCTGATCCTGCACCAAATCCAGAAACTTCAAGCGTTTAACCGCTAAATTCTCATCAAGGATAAAACTTAAACGATCATCCCAATTGATTGCCAGTTTAATCACCTGTTTGCCAATATCCAGATGATTTTTAATTTCGGGCAACGATAAATCATGACGTTTACAGCGAATCACCCCACCCGCTTCTTCAGGAGAGCGTAACTCGCATTCATCCTCAATCGTCACATCCTTAGGTGTTTCTTGCGTCAACAACCACTCTGTCATGGTCGCAATCGGTTTTTCTACCGTATTCAATGGCACAGCGGGCAACGAACCCAAACATTTACGCAACAGACTCAATAAATCTTCTGCTTTATTGGTCGATGCAGAATCCACCACCAAAAAACCGCCCTGCACATCAATATAAGCATATAACTTGCGCGAAAAAGTAAACGCACGCGGCAACAACTCAAAAATCAGCTCATCCTTAATCGCAGTGCGTTCTTTTTTGGATAATTTGCGCCCTTCTGTCTCTTCAGTTTCGGCAATTTTTTCCTGCATCATTTCATTTAAAACCGATGCAGGTAATACGCGCTCTTCTTTTTTAACGCAAATCATCATAAAACCGTTCGCACTATGCACCAGCGGCGCAGTCTTACCGACAGGCGACACCCAGCCCAACGAAAAATCCTCATGTGAGCCACACGGACGAAACACCACAGCGTCCAGTTTTTCTTCCAACTCCTCAGCCGTCAAGGTAAACGCTTCCGTTAAGCGAAAAATACTCAGATTCTTAAACCACATACTGTAATCCTATAAAAATAATGGTCGCGCATTATCGCACACATAGGCTTTTGATTATTTATCCGCTTCAATCACCGTATTACTCAAAGAATACTCGCGTTTTATAGCCGCATTTTTGCTGCGTGTGCGTTAAAATGTGACTGTCTCATGCCAATCCTTATAATTATGATGAAAGAAACTCTCAATGCGCGGCGATTATTATGTCCGCTGCCTGTCATTCGTACCCAAGATAAAATCAAGCAACTGCAAGTCGGCGATCAGTTGGAAGTCATCTGCACTGATTCAGGTGTGATGCAGGATATTCCCGCGTGGTGTCGTATTAATGGGCATAAAGTGCTGGAAACAACCGCGACTGACGATTATGAATATATTATTGTTATCGAAGTAGGCGCGTAATGTCTGAACTCAGTGAAATGGAGCAGGCGCGAAAATTAAAAGCCCGCGCCAGTTATGTCGGCGCGGCGATTAATGTATCGCAAACCGCACTTAAAATCGGCTTTGGTGTGTTATGGCAATCATCGGCGTTAATTGCCGATGGTGTGCATTCGTTATCCGATTTATTAAGCGATTTTCTGGTGATTGTCGCGGTTCGATTAGGCAGTCGTGAAGCAGATCACGAGCATCCTTACGGACATCGACGCTTTGAAACCATTGCCACCGTTATTTTGGGTCTCAGTTTATTGGTGATTGGCGGCGGCATTGCGTGGTCAGTGATGAAGCGCATGGAGCAACCTGAACAGTTAGCAACGCCTGACGTGATGAGTCTGGGCGTGGTCGTGGTCTCCATTTTGGTCAATGAATGGCTGTATCATTACACCAAACGTATTGCCAAAGTCACCCGCTCTAAACTGCTGTTGGCCAATGCGTGGCATCAACGCAGTGATGCGATTTCCTCCGTGGTAGTGTTATTCGGTATCGGTGCAGTGCTGCTGGGTTATCCGCTTGCCGATGCAATTGCCGCCATTGTGGTGGCGTTGATGGTAGTTAAAATCGGCGCGAATCTGATTATGCAAGGCATCAAAGAACTGGTCGATACCGCCTTACCGCCCCGCAAACTCTCTGAGATTCGGGCTGTTATTTTAGCTATTGAAGGCGTGGAAGGTATTCATTTATTACGCTCACGGCAAATGGGCGAAGATGCCTTAATTGATGCGCATATTATTGTTGACCCGCGCATTACCGTATCAGAAGGGCATAGTATCAGTGACGCAGTGCGTGATGAATTAATCAGCCGTTTTGATGATGTCATGGATGTATTAGTTCATGTCGATGCTGAAAACGACGAAGGTTTATTTGAAAAAAGCCCGCTGTGCCGCCGTGATGTGAAATTATTGCTGGATGATTATTTAGCCGATATAAAGCCGTTGATAGAAGACTTTAAAATTCACTATTTAGACGGGCAAATAGAAATAGAAGTTATTTTACCGTTTGCCCTGAGTCAACAAGCCGAGCAGTTAGCTTGGCTTAAAAGCCAATGTAAACGCATGACAGCAGACGTTGAAAAAATTGATAACGTGCTGATATTTTTTAAAATAAGTGGTTAAATTGGCGGTGGTGTAATGGAATCAAAAATCATGATTTTTGACTCCGCTACTTTGTTTTTTTACCACTACTTATAAATTTACGATAAGACTGCCAGTCCTTTAAGGACTGGCAGTCATTACCATACAAGAGGATTAACGAATGGCAGTAGGACAATGCGATTTCCCGATAATGCCCAGTATTGCAGGCATTACCCTAGGCACAATTAATGCGGGAATCAAGCAAACCATCAGAGATGATATTTTACTGCTCCATGCAGTCGAAGGCGCGACCTGTGCAGGGGTATTCACCCAAAATGCGTTTTGTGCCGCACCTGTTCATGTTGCAAAAGCCAATCTGGCGCATAAACCACGCTGGTTTCTGATTAACTCAGGCAATGCCAATGCGGGTACGGGCGAACTGGGAATGCAGGCGGCTTTAACCTCTTGTGAGGAATTGGCTAAATTAGCAGGTGACGCACCGAATCAGGTATTACCGTTTTCTACAGGTGTCATCGGGCAATTATTACCCGTTGCTAAAATTACCGCCGTATTACCTGCCGCCATTGCCCAGCTTAGCAGTGACAACTGGGCGAACGCCGCTAAAGCGATTATGACTACCGACACCTTTCCTAAAGGCGTGACTAAAGTTATTACAGTGGCAGGACAAACTATTACCTTCAACGGCATCTCCAAAGGCGCAGGCATGATTCAGCCCAATATGGCGACCATGCTGGGTTTTATTGCCACCGATGCAAAAATTCAACAACCGTTATTGCAGCAGTGTTTAGCGTTAGCCGTTGAACAATCATTCAATCGCATTACGGTCGATGGCGATACCTCCACGAATGATGCCTGTGTGATTATGGCGAGTGGTTGCAGTGCCGTGCCTGAAATCACTGCCGACAGTGAACATTACCCTGTATTTGCCGACGCGCTGATGAGCGTGTGTAAACAACTGGCGGAGCTGATTATCAGAGACGGCGAAGGCGCGACCAAACTGATTCGCATTGTAGTATCAGATGCCAGCACCGATGAAGAAGCGGTGCGTGTTGCTAAAACTATCGCTCATTCACCGTTAGTGAAAACCGCGTTTTTTGCCAGTGATCCGAACTGGGGACGGATTCTTGCCGCTGTCGGACGTGCGGGCGTAGAAAATATGGTACTGGAAGATGTACAGCTTTATCTGGGTGACGTGTGCATCGTCAGAAACGGCGGTTGTGCCGACGACTACACCGAAGAAGCGGGACAAGCGGTAATGAATCAACAGGAAATCACCGTGACGGTTAAATTAGGACGCGGTACGGCAATTCAGGAAGTATTGACCTGCGATTTTTCCTATGACTATGTGAAAATCAACGCCGAATATCGGACGTAATCGCCAAGACCTGCGAGGTTTTAAAAACCTCGCAGGTCTATTTTGAGAAAATACAATGCAAACCCGCGTAGCCGTCGGCGTAATCAAAAACCCCCAAGGACACATTTTAATCGCCTTGCGTGATGACGCACGTCACCAAGGCGGCTTATGGGAATTTTCGGGCGGTAAAATCGAAGCTGACGAAACCGCCGAACAAGCGTTACAACGTGAACTTAAGGAAGAATTGGGCATAGACGTACAACACGCCACGCCGTTAATCACCATCAATCATCAATACCCCGATAAAGCAGTACAGCTACAGGTTTTCACTGTTGACCACTTTACAGGTGAAGCGCACAGCGCGGAAAACCAGCCGATTCAATGGGTCAATCCCAGCGATTTAACAAATTACGCTTTCCCAGCGGCGAATTCAGCCATCATTACCGCTGCGCAACTGCCGCCCTATTACGCCATTCTCGATGACAGCGACCCGTCACGCTTAACTGCTAATCTGGAAAAGCTGTTGGCTAACGGCTTGAAACTGATACAAGCGCGTTTAAAAAACTTATCTACGCAACAGAGTCATGCGTTTATTAAACAGGCGTATCGCTCATGCCAACAACACGGCGCGTTATTGCTCATCAATTCCGCCGTGCATCATGCCGCTGATTTAGCAGATGGTCTGCATTTAACCAGCCGCGATTTACTGGAGATGCACCACCGCCCTGCCCTCATTAAATGGCTTTCTGCATCCTGTCATAATCTGCAAGAATTACAACACGCAGAGCAAATCGGCGTAGATTTTGCGGTACTCGCCCCCGTATTAGCCACACAAACCCACCCCGATACCGCACCGCTCGGCTGGTCACAATTCGCTGAATGGGTGGGTGCGTGTAACGTGCCTGTATACGCGCTGGGCGGTCAAACCTTAGCTGATTTAACAACCGCACAACACGCGGGCGGGCAAGGTGTAGCGGCTATCAGGGCGTTTTTGGATTGATTGTCTGTTTACAAAACGTAGTGTCAGGATAGTAGAGTAAATACAAGAATGTTACTATGTCTTCTGTCAAAAAATGGACAATGCCAATGAAAACGTGCAGATCATGTAACAGTACCATTAAAACGGAAATTTGCCCTCACTGCGGAGCTAGGCAAGGAAATCCTGTCAGTAAGAGATCGTTATTACTTGCTACGTTTTTTTGCGGTGGTCTTGGTTGGCACAAATTTTATCTGGGTAAATACTGGCAAGGTATACTCTATTTTTTATTCTTTACTACTGGTATTTCGATACTAATAGCACTGATTGAATTTATAATTTACGCCTTTACCAGCTCAGATGATCTCAATAAAAAATATTCTGCGGATGGCTCACCTGCGGTGATTATTTTGCTTGTCATACTACAGATAGGTGCTGCTGTAATGGCTGCGAAAACTTCAATTCAGGCGCATAAAGACTATATCGTTCGCGGAAGAGTTTCCTATGGTTTGTCTGTCGCGGAGAACGCAAAAACAATCGTCGAAACCAACGCGGCAAATGGAACACCTTTGGACAAAGGGTGGACTCCTCCCTCTGCGACAAATGATATTTCATCTATGATTATTAATCCTTCAAACGGTGAAATTACTATTTCTTATAGTGAAAAAATTGTACCTGCTGATAAAAACACCTTGATTTTATCGCCTCGTAACAAGAATACTGGCTCTGCGCTAACAGAAAAAACAAGCAGTATTTCATGGAGCTGTAACTCCGCTGCAAAAGCAGGTGCGGTAAATTCAGGTACTGCGGGTACAATCGCTGGTAACATCGTTCCTGATTTCTGTCGATAATTTTAGCGAATAACACGATATATGAACGCGTTCGTTCGGGTTGTTACGCCGACCACTATCTGCATATTCTAATTACACTAAAAATATAACCCATCGGAGAAAAACCATGATGAAGTATTTAATAGCCGCGCTATTCGCGCTCAGTATCAACTCAGTAGCGAATGCTGCCGATGAAGAAGTATCCTGCCGTAAAGAAGTGGGCAAAAAGGCGGCGGCGGCTCTTGTGAAACAATGCTTGGAAATTTCTCCTGCGACGCATCCACCGTGCAACGATCAGAATGCTTGCTCGCTGATTAAGGATGAAATCAAAAGAGGCTGTGAGATGGCAAAAACAGAAGGCGGTACTGCGCCTAAGTTTTGTGATTAATTCAGGTATGTTGATATAAGTTCGACGCTATAAATAAACCTGCGAGGTTTTAAAAACCTCGCAGATTTGAGTATTGTGTATCCGCCGACTTTTTACAAACAACTTAGCCCCCCCCCTTTATTTAATTTGCAGGTATTTTGTCATGTCTATTATCGCCAACAACACTATTTCAACATTGATTTTTGCCTGTCTGCTGCTGATGAATAATGCGGTATTTGCTGGCGATAGCTGTGAGGGCGATTGCGCTAATGGTAGCGGAACATGGACTTTAGCCAATGGTAATAAATACGAAGGTGAATTCCAAAACAGTCAACCGAATGGACGGGGTAAATACATTTTAGCGAATGGCGATAAATATATCGGTCAATTTAAAGACGGTAAACTTGAGGGGCAAGGCAAAGTTATTTTAGCCAATGGCGATCAATATGACGGCGGTTTTAAAGACGGAAAATATGACGGTCAAGGCATAATGACGCTAGCGAATGGCGACAAATATGAAGGTGATTTTAAAGATGCTAATTTTAATGGTCAAGGCACGCTTACACAGAGCAATGGTGATAAGTATGTCGGCGAATTCAAAAATGGTAATTATGATGGGCAAGGCATACTTACGCTACCTAACGGTGATAAATATCAAGGCTCATTTAAAAATGGTAAGCGTGATGGACAGGGCATCTTCACATATAGCAACGGAGATAGATATGAAGGTACTTTTAAAGAGGATAAAGCCGACGGACAAGGCACATTATATTTTTTAAATGGCAACCAGTATGTCGGTGAATTTAAAAATGATAAAGCGGAAGGTAAAGGTGAATTAACCTTAGCGAATGGCAAAAAAATTGTCGGTGAGTTTAAAGACGGACAACAGGTTATTAAAAAATAAGTATTCCCCGTCTTTAAAAAAATAGATTAATGCTTGGTTATATTACATTTTGCCGATAACACGCCCGCACTTGCTTCGCCGTCTTTAACTGCATTGTATCTATGAATGGTAAAATAGCCGACACCCTGCTTGGGGAAGATTGAGTACATTTGCATCATATTTTTTTCATCGGGTGCAGACACCATAGTAATTTGCTCGGTGGTCTGCACCATAATTTTAAACACGATGGACTCTTTAAAGCCCTGTGCCTTTGCGGCAGCGGCAGGCTGATAGAGAACTGTCGCCAACTGCGGTTTTGCATCATCAAACACAATTTTAGGCGCAATCCCCGCAAAACCATCTTGTTCTTCTTGGAACTCGCCTTCATAGAAATCAAGTCGCGTCCCGTTCGGTTCATTACAGGTGACTGTCATCACTGTGCGAGCGTGTGCTGAACAGCTCAGCGCGGCGAAAAAAAGCGCGGTGACTGCGCGCAGGGCGGAGGTTTTCAGTTCTATCATGTGGTTACCATTTTTATCAGATGTCGTGTGTAATATAACGATGGGTTAGGTGCAGCTTGCTGAGTGTAATGTCGTTATCAAATAAAGCAATGTATTTTTCGGCACATTATAATGTCATCGCCGCCCGTTTTTCCTGAATATTGGTATCTATCACAAACCCTATGAGCAATATTGCCAGAATCATTGATGAGCTTATAGTACCGAATCCAAGCCCAGTCATCGTTGTTCCAGCCGTGCAGATGATTAAAATCACCCGCCAATACAACACAGGATAAAATTTGCCTGAAAAAAAACTGAGAAGAATAATTGAGCTGATGCCATAACTGACATTCACCATCATCGACAACAAATCACCCGCAGCTTTCTTCAAAATAGTTGCGCAAATGTTCATAATCCAAAAGCAAATAGTGACTTGTGCAACTTTTATTCATGATTTATTGCTTCTGTGTGGGAATTTTATCCGCCCATCCTATGTTTAGCAGGCATATATAGTGTTGCTTATTAAATTAAGCCCTAGCAGTCTAATGTTGCTTTCACGGTTTTCCAGTCTCTTAAATAGCCCGCAAAACCATGCAATAGCCCCCTGATTATTGTCAATAACTGTCTGGTTTTTTAAACAACACCGTATTTCATGGTAAAGTAGCCGATGTTTTTTACTGAGAATAAGGCGGTGTTGTTGCTGACATTTTGCAGTAGTTTTTTAATAGTAATGGTTTAAATAATGAACGAAGAATCAGATTACGAATATGAATATGAATATGATGAACACGGCGAAATTGTCTATTACGCCGTGCGTCCGAATAAAACAAAGATAAAAAAAGAGATAGCGACGCTTTTTACCTTAGGCGAGGAAATGGCAGCATTGTCGCTAACCCACATAAAAAGTCTTGAGCTACCGGACAATATTGATAAAGCAGTGCTTGAGGTGTCACGGATGCCGCACACTGGAGCGAGAAAACGCTTATTAAAATACATTGCAGGGCAACTGCATAAAATTGATGCAGAACCCTTTATTGAAAAAGTGGCACGGATAAAAAATACCAGTGCGCACGCCGTCAGAGAACATCATCTTGCCGAACATTGGCGCGACAAACTGATTGCAGAAGGCAATAACGCATTAACTGAGTTTCTGCATGAATACGATCATGCGGATAGACAGCAACTCAGACAGCTTATGCGTAATGCGCAAAAAGAAGCTGAATTAGCCAAACCGCCAAAATCCTCACGCTTGTTATACCGTTATCTTAAAGAGTTGTTACAAAATGAAACCGAGGAAACATTGGCATTATCAGCCGATGTCGAAGCAGACGATGAACAAGATTTTGAGGATGAAGAGGACGAATTCGACAATGAATTTGATGACGAAGACGAGTTCGACGAATTTGATGAGGATGACGACGAAGATTAAGTCAATACTGTACAGACGCTGCAATGCAACGTCTGTACCGCAATACACTTATTCGTCAGGCAGATGTAAATCCGCGCTTAGATTCCACGCTGTAAACGGAAACGGCAAGGTTTCCGTGCAGAATGTCAGATACAGCATAATGTGATAGGTATATACGGACAAACTACGTCCAAAGCTCAATATATTTTGGTTCGCCTTACCTGTAAGTAGAGCGGACACCACTTGAAAGGCGGTCACAGCCCATATCAGCAAGCGCACCAGACTGGCAATCGCCGCAAATACAAACATAAAGAAAAACCGCTTCCAAATATCGAATTCAGCTAAATTATAAGAAGCGGGTTCTTTCATGGTCATTAACCTCTGTTCATAATATCGCGTAAATCCAGTGCCGCCGCATTGGCTCGCGCTATGTAATTTGCCATTGACAGTGAGTAATTGGCAAACAAGCCATAACCATCACCATTTAATACCATCGGGCTTAAAATCGGAGTCAACGCATTTTCCAAGGCTTTAATCATAATATCCACCGTACGCATCGCACGTTTATCGAGCAGAATATCTTTAAAGTCGTGTTTAATAGCTCTGAGAATATGTAATAACGCCCAGCTTGCACCACGCGCTTCATAAAACACGTCGTCGATTTCCAGCCATGACACTTTGGCTAATGGCGTACCTTGTTTATCGGCTTCTTCTTTTTCCAAATCTGTTAAACCCGGCCCATAATTCGCACCCGAACTATTGGCCGCCAAACGGGTAGACAAACCTCCCAAACGCTTAATAACCACCTCGGTGTATTGCCATAAGTTATCAGCACGCGAATAAAATTGCGCTTGTTTAACATTGCCACCGTATTTTTGTAAGCGTGTCATGTACTTATGCAGAGCTTCAATGCCTTTTTCATACTCGGCTTCGGTGGAAGGCAATGCCCATGAATCGTTTTCGTAGTAAAAATAAGGTTCGGCAATTGCCAAATCGGGGTCTTCTGCTGATTGTGACTGATCTCTGGCAAAATGGTTTCTTAATGCCGAAGTTGCATCACGCAACATCACCAGCGCACCGTATTCCCAGTTGGAAATGTTATCCAGCAACACGCCCGGAGGTGCAACGTCATTGGTAATATAACCGCCGCTTTTGTGCAATAACAGTTCAGCAATATGTGCCAGCGTGTTGCTGTACACATAGCCGATAGGCATATTGGTAGTATCAGTTTCTTTTGCCCGTTCTTGCGCGGCATCCAAGATATTAAACTGATCTGGTTCCCGTCCCCACCACGCACCCAATACAACTAGAACGAAAACGACAATGAGTGCAAATACACCAAAGCCCCATAGTATGCCTTTAGATTTTTTATCATCATCGTATAGTGAGTCGCTTGCCGCCATTTCCAGTATCCTGTAGGAGAAGTATTGTTCGCGTGAGAAAACAGATAGCTCTAAAATAAAAATAGTTCATATCGTAGCAGGTTTTTTGCTTTTTTGCTTATTCTGCAAGCAGTGAACCACGCTTAAATGATTAAGATTAGCAAATTTTCCATCGCCATTGATTACCCGCTCTGTTTATTTTTAGCGTGTTATTTAGACTCATTTTCTTTTTAATGACTGATAACTCTAGTCTGCCAGTTGTGCCAAGGCTTTAGCTTCTTGCTTGTGACGCTTTGCCAAATTTTTAAAATAAGTTTTTACCGCTTTACATTGTTCGTGTTTATCTTGCCACGCACAACACGATACATCACATCCTTGAAATTTGCTGTTACCGCTGTAAACGTCCAGTATAGAAACTATGAAGAATGTTGTTTACGCGCATTAATGAAACTTTTAGTCTCTTTAAGTTCCTGACTTAAAAATAGATTTAACGCGACATTGTCGTTCTGTAATTCGCTAATTTGTTCATAAAGTAAAGTAATCGTGTCTTCGCGTAAGCGTTTAAGCCGTAAACAATTGAGATTGAGGACTCGCCATGTATGTTCTGCTTTATCAATTTCCGATGAATTCAGCTCTGGGTGTGCTGTAACACTGCCGTCTAATTCAAAACTGAAATAACGCTCACAATCAACATCAGTAGGCTTGATAAATAGCGACTCATCGAAGTCATTGTTTCTTTTTAATGTCGCATGACCACAACTAACAGGCGCAGGGTCTTGTTCATCGGCTTTTATTTCACCGCCCGTAGCAAAACAGGACAACATTAAATTATTATAATCAAAGGTTAATTGAGGGTGTGTTTCTTTAGGCAAAATATGCTCAACGTGTGAACCGATATTTTGCTCACCCCTATTTTCCAACGTTATTTCACAATAGGCACATAGCCCGTTTTGACGTTCGTATAATGCTATGTTTAATTGTTTCCTATTTGCCGTTCTTTTTTTGAATCTCTGCCATGCGTCTGTTGGATTATTGGGAATCGGCTGTCTTGTCCTACAGGATTGTAATAGCGGTGGAACAGCTGAATCTACTGGGACATATTTCATACTATCCCCCGTTTAGCTTTCCATTTATTGATAACCATATCGGCTAATTTCAATTTGCTATATCCACTGCCAAAAGCATCTTCTAATGTTTGCCGCCATTGTGCAACTTCCGAAGAATCAATATCTCCATGATTAATACGTTTCAAATAGTTCTGTAGTAATTCATTTTCTTTAGTGGGCGGTCTGGAGCTAACGTGCATCAGGTCTTCTAATACAACCTTGCTTTCTTCACCATAAGTGTTGATTGATGGTGTCAATACCTTGTAATCAGCGGATAACTCACGGATACATTGTGCCTTAACAGAGGTTAATACTTGTGGGCTGTGGGTGGTAACGATAAATTGGATATTGGGAAATGCTTTACACAAATCCCCTAAAACCGTTTGTTGCCAAGCTGGGTGCAAGTGTAATTCGATTTCATCAATCATGACTACGCCGCGTGTTTCTTTCGCCGCGTTTAAACCTAAATGGGGATTTAATTTGATACAGCGATACGCAATATCACCGACCATTGCCAATACACCTCGAATACCATCACTTAATTGATCGACTTTTAAAACACCCTGCTCATTGTGTTTCATGATTAATGTTTTGCCATAACTGACACTGTATTCCAAAGAATGCCAGCCAGTTTCTTGTAGCAGTGTATTAATGGCTTCTTGTATGACTTGAATAGTGTCTTGCCAAACTGATTTACCTTCCAATACGCCTTTTTCTTGCTCGTTAATTTGTTGCTCTCTGTAACATTCAAAAATCCATGTAAACCAATCAGCAAAATGTTTGTAAGAAGAAGCAGGATTAAGACAGTCCTGATAGGCAAATAGACGCATATAAAAATCTACGTCTTGGTTAGCGCAATAAGCGTTGACTTCAGTTAAATGTTTTTGATTCCAAAGTCGTCCAGTGCCGTAGTAACGGACTATAGACAAATCTGTGTCTGGATATAATGGACTTCTGATTTTCTGTTGTGCTTCAATTGCTGAGCGTCTTAAATCTCTAGCTGCAAGATTATCTTTAGTCTTTGTGCCTTTGGCTTCACTTTCAAGTGAGCGAGTCCATGTTTTTGTTATTTCATTCTTTTTGAAACCTGTTGAGTCTATAAGACTTGCAACGCTGATTTCATAATTACCTTGCAAGGTGATTCTACAAGGAAGTTGCCGTGCCATTTCTATGTCAGATATTCTTAACATTCGCACATCATCAATACCAATATCGTTTTCTGAGTCAGTGTATGAACTCCGTGCTAAATCAAAGCCACTGACAAACGCCCACAAGCCAATACGAATAGCATCCAGCACCGTGGACTTACCTTGCCCGTTTTTCGCTACTAACACAGTAAGTTGTTCGTCCAAATCCATCGACAACGATTCAAAGCAACGGAAATTTTTTATTTCTAAGGTTTTTAATTTCATGGGAGTCTAAAAAATCAAACTGGTTTAAATGGGATGCTCAACTTAACGGTAAAATTTCCACACAGGCAAGCATTCACAACACATCCAACTGCGCATAAGCCAGCATTAACTGCTTTACGCCTACTTGTTTAAAATTAATCATCACGCTTTCTTTCGCGCCTTCGCCTGCACTGGCTATTACAACACCCACGCCGAATTTGGCGTGGCTGACTTTTTGTCCTGTTTTATAGCGACCTGTGGTCACTGGAGTACGCGTGACCACAGGTTTTGTAGGCATGGGCGGTGGATAGGCGGGGCGCGGTTTGTTAAATTCGCCTGAATTGTACGTTGGTTTGGTTGCTGTCACAGGATAGCTGACACTTGCCTGCATTCTGATGTCTTGCAGTAATTCTTCGGAAATGTCGCGCAAAAATCGCGATGGTCTGGGGTTGGTTTCTCGTCCGTATAAGCGTCTGGATTCGGCGTAAGTCATGTATAGCTGCTGTCTGGCACGGGTGATGCCGACATAGCACAAGCGGCGTTCTTCTTCTAAACGTGCCATGTCATCGACTGATTGTGCGGAAGGAAATAAGCCTTCTTCCATGCCGACTAAAAATACTAATTTGAATTCCAAACCTTTGGCACTGTGCAAAGTCATGAGCTGGACACAATCATCGTCATCCTCAGCTTGCTGTTCGCCCGATTCCAGCGCGGCATGAGTTAAAAATAATTCCAGCTCAGTCATGCCTTCTTCGTTGTCTTTATTAAAATAAAACAGTTTCGCGGCGTTGACTAATTCGGCTAAGTTTTCCAGTTTTTCTTCGCCTTTATCCTGTTTGTCTTTTTGATACAACTCCACCAATCCGCTGGTTCTAATGACTAAATCGACTCGTTCGCTCAATTCCAAGCCTTCTGCTTGTTGGCTTAGCATGGTAATCAAATGCAGAAAGCCGTTAATGGCGCGGGTGTTCAGTCGGCTTGCCGCTGTCCACAGGGAAATATTGTGTTCGCGGGCAAGATGGCGCAAATCATCAATGGCTTTCGCGCCAATACCGCGTGTTGGCGTGTTGACCACGCGCTCAAACGAGGCATCATCATGACGATTGGATAACAGCCGTAGATACGCCAGTGCATTTTTAATTTCCGCACGGTCAAAAAAGCGTAAGCCGCCATACACGCGGTACGGTATGCCTTTGGCGACCAGTTGTTCTTCAAACTGCCGTGATTGCGCATTGGAACGGTATAAAATCGCGGCTTCACTGCGTTTATTGCCCTGTGCTATCCATGTACGGCGGATTTTTTCCACGACAAAATCGGCTTCATCACGTTCATTAAACGCCGTATACACGGAAATCAATTCGCCATCATTGGCAGTTGTCCAGAGTTCTTTGTCCATGCGCCCTTGATTTTTGGCAATCACCTGATTGGCGGCTTTGAGTATATTGCCTGTGGAACGGTAGTTTTGTTCCAGTTTAATGACTTGATGATTGGGATAATCCGTTTGGAAACGGTACATATTAGTGACTTTCGCACCGCGCCAGCCGTAGATGGATTGGTCATCATCACCGACGATAAATAAGTTATCTTTGCCGTCGGTTAATAGGCGTAACCACGCATACTGTATGGTGTTGGTATCCTGAAACTCATCAACATGAACTTGACGAAAACGCTCTTGATAATGTGCCAATAGATAGTGGTCATCGCGTAATAATTCATGCGCTCGCAGCAACAATTCCCCAAAATCCACCAAGCCTGAACGATTGCATAGTTCTTCGTAAGCCCGATATAACAAGATGCGTTGTTGCTCATGCGGATCGCCTGTATTGGGGATATGCTTGGCGCGGATGCCTTCGTCTTTTTTCGCGTTGATATACCACTGCATTTCACGCGGCACCCACGTTTTTTCATCCATGTTCAGCGAATTAAGCAGGCGTTTTACCACGCGCAATTGGTCGCTGGAATCCATGACTTGAAAGCCTTCAGGCAAGCGCGCTTGTGCCGCGTGGCGACGGAGCAAGCGATGGGCGATACCGTGAAATGTGCCTATCCATAAGTTTTGCACAGGCAGATTAATCAGCTGTTCAATACGTCCGCGCATTTCTTTGGCGGCTTTGTTGGTAAAGGTGACCGCTAAAATACTGTGCGGCGACACATTATTGTGTTCAATCTGCCACACGATACGGTGAACCAACACCCGTGTTTTACCACTGCCCGCACCTGCCAACACCAGTACAGATTGAGAGGGCGCGGTGACCGCCTGATGTTGCGCGTTATTTAACGAGTCGGTAATTTTGTTAATATCCATTGCTTATTGCTTGCAGATTTTTTGTAGCTGTGTATATTGCCATAGATTTTACGCCAGCGCGTAAACCTTAATGACCTAAACACTACCAAGAGGATTTTGAAATGAGTTTTGATTATAAACGTATGATTAAGTTTGAACACAACGTGGGTTGTCAGGAAAAGAAATACCGTCTTTATGCAGGTTCTGCGGCTCTGGTTATTTCTATTTTTACCGCATCAATTGCGTTGTTGGTATTGGGTTTAATCATGGTGGCAACAGGTTATTCCGGCTGGTGTCCTGTGTACTCAGGTATGAACAAAAACACCAATACAGACGGTGATGCAGCTGAAAGCACTGAAGAAACATCTGATGCGACTCACTAAATAGCTGTCTCTTCCTCCGCGCCGCGTACTGTTTTTCATACAGCCCGCCGCGCGGTCTTCATTAGTCTTCTTTACGAAACTCGCCTTCCAGCACATTACCGTGTGCCGCTTTACTCTGTCCAAACCCCGCCGCCGCATCCGCTACCACCAGATGATGTTCAATGATGTACTGCGCAATTTTTTTGCGGGTTGACGGAATTAAACACGCTAAGCCCAATATGTCGGTAATAAAACCCGGTGTTAATAATAATGCCCCGCCGACTAAAATCAGCGGCCCTTCAATCATTTCATACGCGGGTATTTCACCGCGCGCCAGACTTTCCTGAAAGCGGCGAAAGGTCGCAAAACCTTGTTGTCGTAACAACCAAGCCCCTAACACGGCAGTAAATACCACCAGCACAATAGTGGGAAACGCGCCGATAATACTACCGACACCCAACAGCAGATAAATTTCTGCAAACGGTACAATCAGCACCACCAGCAACACGATTTGGAAAATTTTCATTTCATACTCTCAATAGTTCAAAGTCACTGCTATTCATATAGCAATGGCGTTACAGTAACGCCTTATTTTTTAGTCAGGTGTTTATACGCACCAAACGCCGCACCGACAACAGCACCCGCGCCTGTACCGATAATAGGCACGACCGAGGCAATAATAGCACCGCCTGCCGCCCCTGTAGCCACGTCGGCAGCCATGTCGGTCTGTAACGCGCGTTTCACCATTTTTCTGGCTTCACCAGCGGCTTCATTCAGGGTATTGGAGTCCATTACCCGCTCAACAAACTGCCCCGCTTTATCCATTGTGTTGGTATTGACCACTTCTTTGGTGGCGGTGGATAAAGCAGCCAAGCGACTTTCAAAATCTTCCTTGGAGACAAAGCCTTGGGCGTAGGCGTTTTTTAACATTGTTATTTTTTCGTTTATATCCATTGTTCATCACTCCAAGCAGTCGTGTAGAGATAGGTTGCGCCTTATGACAATATAAAGACAATTGTTATGAATTTCTAGGATAATATCCATTGTTTAACCCTGACCGTCGATAAAAATGTCCACTGAGTATCAAATTATCTTCTGCACTTGCCCTGATAAAGACACGGCAGAAAAAATCGCCCGTTTATTAGTTGAAAATAAGCTCGCCGCGTGTGTCAACATCGTGCCGAATATCACCTCGGTGTATCGTTGGCAGGAACAGATTGAAACGGCGGAAGAAGTTTTATTGCTCATTAAAGCCCGACAAGATGCGTATCCGCTACTGGAAACCCTGATAAAAACCCATCATCCTTATCAACTGCCTGAAATTATTGCCATTGCAATCGAACGCGGTTTACCCGATTACCTCAACTGGATAGCGTCATGCCACTGATTAATACGTTTTTCTTAACTCTGTTATTGTGCTTACAAAGCGCGTTCGCCGCTGAAACCTTACCGCCCGACCAAGTCTTTAAAGTATCGGCAAGCGCACTCAATGCTGAACAAATCGAAGTCACTTGGCAGATTATGGACGGTTATTATTTATACCGTGATAAAACCCGTATTGAATCCAAAACGCCACCGATTTCCTTGGGTGATGCGGCATTTCCCAAAGGTGAAATCAAACATGATGATTATTTCGGCAATATGGAAATCTACCGTAACACGCTGAAAGTCATACAGCCGATAAAAGCCGATGGTGCGACCAGCGTGACCTTATCGCTGCGTTATCAAGGTTGTGCCGATAAAGGCATCTGTTATCCGCCGCAAAAAACCAGCGTGGACGTGGCATTACCGACCGCGACTGCCGCCGCGCCAGTTGCACAAGCCGACCCACTGGCAAATCTGTTGCGCGGCTCTAAAAAGAAAGATGATTTATTGCCGCCTGAACAGGCATTTCAATTTTTTGCCAGTGTAAGCAATGACAACACGGTCATGGTCAGTTGGCAGATTGCTAAAGGCTATTATTTGTACCGCGAAAAAATTCACTTGGAATTAGTCAACGCGCCAGATGCTCAATTGGGTAGTTTCACCATCCCCAACGGCATCGCCAAAGAAGAGGAAGACTTTGGCAAAGTAGAGATTTTTTATGATGAAATAAAGTTTGCTGTGCCATTAATCCGCACCACAACAGAAGCGCGAACCATTACCCTGAAAGCCAGTTTTCAGGGTTGCGCTGAACGCGGCGTGTGTTATCCGCCGATGACGCAAACGGTTGAATTGGCACTGCCTGTTAGTAAGGTGGGCAATGCCCACCCTACCAATGCCGCACCCGTGTTATCGGAACAAGATCAAATTGTCGATTCTTTAAAACACGATAGTTTTGCGATGACTTTGTTGAGCTTTTTCGGCTTCGGTTTATTACTGTCAATGACCCCGTGTATTTTTCCGATGATTCCGATTTTATCGGGCATTATTGTCGGGCATGGTAATCACATCACCACCCGCCGCGCGTTTTTGCTGTCGCTGAGCTATGTAGTGGCTTCCGCGCTGACCTACACCTTATTTGGCATACTTGCCGCACTGTTTGGTGAAAACTTACAAACGCTGTTTCAACAGCCGTGGATAGTCGGCTTATTCAGCGCGGTGTTTGTGCTGTTATCGTTATCCATGTTCGGCTTTTATAATCTGCAACTGCCTTCCTCTATTCAAACCAAACTGCATAATTCCAGCGTCAGGCATCAGGACGGCTCATTATGGGGCGCGGCAATTATGGGCGCATTATCATCACTTATCGTAGGTCCCTGTGTTGCCGCGCCATTAGCAGGAGCATTAATTTTTATCGGGCAGACAGGCGATGCCGTGTTAGGTGGCAGTGCATTGTTTGCCTTGGGTTTAGGTATGGGAATGCCGTTGTTACTGCTGGGTGCATCTGCTGGTAAATTATTGCCCAAAGCGGGTGATTGGATGAATGTCACTAAAGCCGTGTTCGGTGTGGTAATGCTCGCTGTTGCCGTGTGGATGCTCAGCCGCGTCATACCGCCAACGGTGACCATGCTGTTATGGGCAATGCTGTTAGTGTTACCCTCGATTTATTTAAGTGCCATAGACCCATTACCCGAACACGCCTCAGGTTGGCGTAAGTTGTGGAAAGGCACGGGTATCATGATGCTGGTGTACGGCGTGTTGTTGCTGATTGGTTTGAGCATGGGCAACAGCAATCCGTTAAAACCGCTACACGGTTTTGCTGTCGGCGGTAACGCACAAGCTGCGGAACAAGGTTTAGTGTTTCAACGCATTCATTCAGTTGCCGAACTGGAAGCCAAAGTAAAGCAAGCCAGTGCGGAAGGTAAAAGCGTGATGCTGGATTTTTACGCCGATTGGTGCGTCTCGTGTAAAGAAATGGAGGCATATACCTTTACCAATGCCAAAGTAAAACAAGCTCTCGGCAATTTTGTGTTATTACAAGCCGATGTCACCGCCAATTCCGATGCCGATAAAGCCCTGCTGGAAAAATTCCAGTTAATCGGGCCGCCCGCGATTTTATTTTTTGATAAAGACCAGCACGAACACCCAGAAAACCGCGTCATCGGCTATCAGGATGCCGACACGTTCATTCAATCCTTACAACGGGTGCAACAATGAAACCTTCCGAACTGATTATTATTGTTGCCGTTCTCGCCTTAGGCGTAGGACTCACCGCGCGGTTTGTCATGTCACCTGCACAACCGCCCGCGCCATTCACAGAATTCAGTTTGCCCGACACCTCGGACAAAATGCACAACAGCAGCGAATGGCAAGGTAAAATCCGTATTATCAATTTCTGGGCAACGTGGTGTGCGCCGTGTCGCAAAGAAATGCCCGAATTTATCGCCTTACAAGCAAAATACGCCGCGAAAAATATCCAATTCATCGGTATTGCAGTGGATGATAAAACAGCGGTTATTGATTATCTAAAAACCATCAACATCAATTACCCGATATTAATGGGCGGCGATGCGGCAATGCTCATGGCGCGTCAACTCGGTAATCGTATCGGCGCGCTGCCTTATACGGTGGTCGTGAATGCGCAAGGCAAAATCATTCACCAACAGGCGGGAGAATTTTCTACTGAGCAGTTGGTGAGTGTTATTACGCCGTTGCTGTAAAAAAGATGATGTTATGCACGAGAAATTGTCCACGAAAAACACGAAAAACACGAAAACATTAATTTTTCGTGCCTTTCGTGCTTTTCGTGGACGATAAAAAATAAGCATTGTGTGATTAACACACGCAAACAATATCCTTATTGTCGCTATCTGTAGCTAAATGTATAATATCTGGACAATCTTGATTAAATTGGGCAGAATTAGCCCCCGTCGTATAAACCCCTACTAAAAAAATAATAAATGGCACACATTACCGTCTTAAATGGCCCCAATTTAAACTTGCTGGGCGTGCGCGAACCAAATCATTACGGTAACAAAACCCTCGCGGATATTCAGCACACACTGGAACAACAGGCAGCGGTATTGAATCATCAGTTACGTTTTCATCAGCACAATGCAGAACACCAACTGGTTGAATTGATACATCAGGCGTATCACGATAAGGTTGATTTTATTATCATCAATCCTGCCGCGTTTACTCATACCAGTGTTGCCATTCGTGACGCATTGTCAGCCACCCAAATCCCTTTTATAGAGGTTCATTTATCCAACGTCCACGCACGCGAACCTTTTAGAAAACACTCTTATTTCTCCGATATTGCCAAAGGCGTTATCTGCGGATTAGGAGCAACAGGATACGAACTGGCTTTACAAGCCGCCCATCAGTTATTAGCCGAGACATCTCATCATGGATATTAGAAAGATAAAAAAACTCATCGAAATTATTGAAGAATCAGGCATTGCCGAGTTGGAAATTAAAGAAGGCGAAGAATTTATTCGCATTAATCGCTATTCTTCAGCACCTGCACCCGTCGCTTACGCACCTGCACCTGTTGCTGCACCAGCCGCAGCCGCTGTCGGTCAAGCACCTGTAGAAGAAAAAATCACCGGTCACATCGTTAAATCACCGATGGTCGGTACGTTCTACCGCTCAGCGTCACCGGGTACTAAAGTATTTGTCGAAATCGGTCAATCGGTCATGGTCGGCGATACCTTGTGTATCATTGAAGCCATGAAAATTCTTAATCAAATTGAGTCCGATAAAAGCGGTACTGTCACCAAAATTCTGGTGGACAACGCTGAACCTGTCGAATATGGTCAACCGTTATTCATTATTGAATAATCAGGGGATAATGTATGTTTTCTAAAATCGTTATCGCCAATCGCGGCGAAATCGCCCTGCGTATTTTACGCGCCTGTCGAGAATTGGGCGTTAAAGTCGTCGCCGTGCATTCAGAAGCCGACCGTGATTTAAAACACGTTCGACTAGCCGATGAATCGGTGTGTATCGGCCCTGCATCGTCTACCGACAGTTATTTGAATATCCCCGCCATTATCAGTGCCGCCGAAGTCACCGATGCCGAAGCGATTCATCCGGGTTACGGCTTTCTGTCTGAAAATGCGGATTTTGCTGAAAAAGTAAAGAAAAGCGGCTTTGTGTTTATCGGTCCGAATGCCGAAACCATCCGCATCATGGGCGATAAAATATCGGCTAAAAAAGCCATGATTGCCGCAGGCGTACCCTGTGTTCCGGGTGATAATTCACCATTATCCGATAATGACGCGGAAAATTTAAAACTGGCTCAATACATCGGCTATCCCGTCATTATTAAAGCCGCAGGTGGCGGTGGCGGTCGCGGTATGCGTACCGTACACACCGAAGCCGCGTTGATTGGCGCGATTGCGATGACTAAAGCTGAAGCGGGTAGTGCGTTCGGCAACCCGACCGTATACATGGAAAAGTTTCTCGAAGACCCGCGCCATATTGAATTTCAGGTCATGGCGGACTCACACGGCAACGCCATTCATTTAGGTGAACGTGACTGCTCCATGCAGCGTCGTCATCAAAAAGTGGTTGAAGAAGCCCCTGCCCCGTTCATTACCGAAGCCCAGCGTAAATTCATCGGTGAGCGTTGCGCTCAAGCCTGTGTCGATATTGGCTATTTAGGTGCGGGGACGTTTGAATTTTTGTATGAAAAAGGCGAGTTTTATTTCATCGAAATGAACACCCGTGTTCAAGTTGAGCATCCTGTCACGGAAATGGTCACAGGCTTTGACATCGTTAAAGAACAACTGCGCATTGCCTCTGGTGAACGCTTATCCATTACGCAAGACCAAGTTAAAATCACCGGTCATGCGATTGAATGCCGTTTGAATGCCGAAGATCCAAAAACCTTTATGCCCTGCCCTGGAACGATAGACCAATTCCATATGCCGGGCGGGCCGGGTATTCGTTGTGAAACCCATATTTACAACGGCTACAAAGTGCCGCCGTATTATGATTCGATGATAGGCAAACTGATTGCCCACGGTGAAACCCGTGACAGTGCGATTGCGCGGATGAATACCGCATTGAGTGAGCTGATTATCGACGGTATTAAAACTAATATTCCGTTACAGCAAGACATTATGAGTGACAGCGGCTTTGCCGCAGGTGGGCAGAATATTCATTATCTGGAAAAAAAGCTCGGCATTCATTAATCCGTAGGGTGGGCAATGCCCGCCCTACAAACTATATCAGAGATAAGACCATGAATACGCTAACCGTTGATATAAAAATTCCTGCACTAATATCTCAATTTGGTATTAACAAGATAGACATACAAAATCATGTGGAAGAATGGTTAGTATTATCGCTTTTTATTCAAGAGCGGATTTCATCGGGTAAAGCTGCGCAATTACTTAACATCAGTCGTATTGAGTTTTTGGAACGCCTGCATCGTTATCATATTAATTATTTTAATTATACTGATGAAGAATTAGATGAGGAGTTTTCGGCGGTTGAGCATTTAACATTAAATAATCAATGATTATTGTATCGAATACCACACCATTAATTGCTTTTTCATCTTTGCAAAAATTTGATTTACTTAAAAGTTTGTTTGGTGAAATTTATATTGCCCAAGCCGTTTATCATGAAGCGACATTTGCTAAAAAATCTACAGATAATTTGGGGTTTGAAATTAGTCATGCAGATTGGATAAACATAATTCAAGTTAAAGATTCATTGGCTGTCAGTGTTTTGTTGGATGAATTAGATTTAGGTGAAGCTGAAACTATCGTATTAGCAAAAGAAATAAATGCCGACTGGGTATTAATGGATGAAAAGAAAGGCAGGCGCAAGTTGACGCAATTAGGATTACAAAAAATTGGTACGCTGGGTTTATTATTAAAAGCAAAAGATCTGGGTTTATTAACTGCAATTCAGCCTGAAATTAATAAACTAATAGCAACAGGCTTTAATTTGAGTGAAACAGTGATTCATGGGGTATTAAAACAAGCAAATGAATTGTAATAAAATATCTTTTCAACGCTTTGCGTTGGAAAACTAAAAAATATATTAACTTAACAAGGATAACTCAATGAGTGTAGCATTACTTGTAGCAGAAAGTGTTTGGTTTACTCCTCAAAGGAATAAAGGACAAGCCAGTTTCAACGAATACAGCCAAGCAATTGAAAACCTACTCCGCTTCGATATAAAGAATGATTCGTTCTGCACATATCGAGCTGGTTTTTATGACAAAAAGTCCTTAGAAAAATGTCTAGATCATCTGACTGATACAAATGAAGAACGCCAGATTCTATATATTGGTGCCCACGGGGATGGAAATCGTGTTTCCGACGCAAAAATAAAAGATGTTAGCTCTACGATAACCAAACGAGCAGGGAGGATAAAAGGTCTTGTTGTAAGTTCGTGCTGGGCTGCTCAGTCTGACCTACTTGCCCAGCATACTAACTGGAGTGTTGACGGCAGCTTTAATATCATAAATGGTCCCAATTGGATTGTTTCTTACAAACATGCCGTCGATTGGCACTTGAGTGCCTTGCTTGAGATGCACATTTTATACTCCATTTGCAAAATATACTGCGATAAACCGCTTAACATGAACAATGGAGACGGAATCATTGACGCATTCAAGAATGCACTCAAAATATTTAATCCTGCAATGGAAATAGGTGTAAATGGGGAGATTTTATCAGAGACATTACGCCTTTGGATTCGACCACAAGGCTCAGAGACTTTGCGTGATGTAACAAACTCTATAATTTAGTATCGTAGCGATACAAAAATACCATCTACTCGCTACTCATTACCCACACATTAAATAACCTATGGCTTGGCATCAAATCACCGTTACAACCAACGAAAACACCGCACCGACACTGGCTGATTTTTTCGACCAGCTCGGCGCGGTATCCGTCACTTATATGGATGCGGAAGACGAACCCGTCTATGAGCCTGCCATTGGGGAAACCAAAATCTGGAGCAATACTCAGGTTATCGCTTTGTATGAACTCGATACGGATATTAGCGGTATCAAAACTGCTGTTTTCGCCCAGTTTAAAGCCGATGAATTGCAGGACTGGCTGGAAGAATATATCGACGATCAGGAATGGGAACGGGCGTGGATGGAATTTTACAAGCCCATGAAATTCGCTGACAGATTGTGGGTCTGTCCTACCGATCAAGAACAACGCGAAGCAGGCACGGTATGTTTAACATTAGACCCCGGTTTAGCGTTCGGTACAGGCACACACCCGACGACCGCTCTGTGCTTGGAATGGTTGGCGAGCCACGATTTAACCGATAAAGTCGTGATTGATTATGGCTGTGGCTCTGGCATTTTAGCCGTTGCCGCCGTATTACTGGATGCAAAAATCGCTCACGCGGTGGATATAGATCCGCAAGCCATCACCTCCACTGACAGTAATGCCTTAAAAAATGGCGTTGCCGATAAAATCATTTCTTATCTGCCTGAACAGTTTACGCCGCTGCAAGCGGATGTGGTGTTAGCCAATATTCTGGCGAAACCGTTGATTGACATGGCACAAGACATCTGCGCCTTGGTCGCGCCCAACGGTTCGCTGGTTTTGTCGGGCATCTTAGCGGAACAAGCCCAATCAGTTATTGACGCTTATCAACCCTACATCGCCTTTGAGCCGCTTGTACAACAAGAAGACTGGATAAGATTAAATGGTACAAAGTTATTGCCAGTATGCCCTGAATGAACCTGAAAATTCAGTTCATAAACGCTATCACGATACCGAATACGGCTTCCCGTTGACGGATGATAATCAGCTGTTTGCGCGTTTAGTGCTGGAAATCAATCAGGCGGGCTTGTCTTGGACAACGATTTTGAAAAAAGCCGCCAATTTTCATGTGGCATACCATCATTTTGACATTGCAACGGTCGCCAATTACACCGACGCAGACCGTCTGCGTTTAATGGCGGATGCGGGCATTATTCGCAACCGCCTGAAAATTAATGCCGCCATCGTCAATGCGCAACGCCTGTTAGTCATACAACAAGAGTGCGGTTCTTTTAAAAACTGGCTGGATAGTCAGGGAAAACTGACCAAAGAACAATGGACGACACTGTTTAAAAAAACGTTTTTGTTTACCGGCGGTGAAATTGTCAATGAGTTTCTAATGTCCACCGCTTATTTATCGGGCGCACATGAAGAAAGCTGTCCTATCTATGCAAGTATTGCAAGGCTGTAGACATTCGCTATGAACAACACTAAGCAACAGCAAGAACCCTGTACACTTTGCGGGCTGGCAGTAGAAATTGACGGATTTTTTCTTACGACACCCCACAGTATTCAGAAGTTTTGTTGTGCAGGTTGTCTGAGCATTTATCAATTATTGAATAATGACAACACTGATACCCCGTTAATTACTCAACCACTCAATCATGAGGATAATAAAAAATGAAAGCTTGCGAGTCATGTTCTGCCAGTCGCGTTGACATCGGTAAAAACCATCAAAAACAACCCGTGATAATCCGTGCTATTGGCATGGTATTCGTTTATTTGCCCATCATCACCTTCCCTTTCGTTGTACTTAGTGCCTATTTAACCTACTACCATCTGCGTATGATGGGGGCGACCAACGTCAAAAAATGGGGCGATTTTATTCCAGACCGTGCTACCCATCGTTACACATTAAAAAACCAAATTACGATGCACGGTTCATTCAAAGCCAGTCTGTCACAATCCAAACTGTTCTGGATACTCAACTGCACATGGTACTGCCCTTACAGCGTCGCCCTGTTTGAATGGCACGCTTACATGGTTAAACTGGTCGAAAACTGGTGGTGTCCGTTCACCCACGAAAAGAAAGAAACCTATAAAAACGCGACGATTGATAAATCTTTCTGGCATATTTACCCTGAAGATATTGTTAAACTGGAACAAGAAGATTTAGACAATCCTATCTGGAATGATGCTAACGATTGATTATGTGCAGGTCGGGTTACGCTCATGCTAACCCGACCTGCATGACCAAATGATTCCCCCTTAAACCTGTTTTCAGGTTATGATACGCGCCCTTTTTCGATTTCATAACACTCATGCAAATAGGCTCTTACTCATTGAATAACAAATTAATTCTCGCACCGATGGCAGGTATCAGCGACCGCCCATTCAGAGAATTATGCCGCCAAAAAGGCGCGGGATTCGCAGTATCGGAAATGGTCGCCTCAAACCCCGCTTTGCGTCATCATCAAAAAACGGTATTAAAAGCCGATATAAACAATGAATCAGGGCTGGGTTCAGTACAGATTTTAGGTACCAATCCAGAGCTTATGGCAGAAGCCGCCCAGTTTAATGCGGAACGCGGCGCACGCATTATTGATATAAATATGGGTTGTCCTGCTAAAAAAGTCTGCTCGGTTGCCGCAGGGTCGGCATTATTAAAAGATGAAGCCTTAGTCAGAAAAATCCTGACTGCGGTAGTGAATGCCGTTGATGTACCTGTTACCCTCAAAATTCGCACAGGCTGGGATAGCGATAACCGTAATGCGGTTGCCATTGCACACATTGCCGAAGAGTCAGGCATTGCCGCACTGACCGTACACGGACGCACCCGCGCCTGTAAATTTACAGGTGAAGCGGAATACGACACCATCAAACACGTCAAGCAGGCAGTCTCTATTCCTGTGATTGCCAACGGTGATATTGATTCGGCTGAAAAAGCCCACTTCGTACTGACCAGCACAGGTGCCGATGCCATTATGATAGGGCGTGCGGCGCAGGGAAATCCGTGGCTGTTTACGCAAATAAATCATTTTCTTAACACAGGAAAAACCATTAATAAACCGACAGTTACCGACATTCACCAGACAATTCTGCCCCACTTGGACAGCTTATATAGCTTCTATGGCAACACAGTGGGTGTTAGAATGGCACGAAAACATATCGGTTGGTATTTCAGGCATATTGCCTCCATAGACTCCAACACCAAAGCAATTATTAATCAAGCGCAAACACCCGACGAACAAGTTAAGCTGATTAATTCTGTATTCAACTCTTTAACCACCGATAGCGCGACATCATAATGGAAGCATCTCAAAAAACAGCTGAAATCATCAGCATCGACCGCAAAAAAACGGCAGATATTGTGCCTTTGTCGATTTATGTCAAACAAACCGTAGGACAGTATTTTGCACAGTTAAACGGTCATGATGCAGTCGATTTATATGCGATGGTACTCAGTGAAGTTGAAAAACCGCTACTGGAAGCCACCTTGGAACACACTGGCTACAATCAAACTAAAGCCGCCAAAGCACTGGGCTTAAGTCGTAGCACCTTGCGTAAAAAAATGGATCAATACGGTATTAGCTAGTTATTACACTGTCCACGAAACACACAAAAAACACGAAAAAACATAAGTTATTTTTATGACTGCCAGTCCTTTAAGGACTGGCAGTCATTCATATTGTTGTACAGGTTTAATCTATTACCAAACAGATATAACCGCTTCATAAGCGACAAGTATTTTTCGTGTCTTTCGTGCTTTTAGTGGACAATAAGTTTAAATCTTCTCTCATTCAAAGGTCTGTATGAACAAAAAAGTCACCCGCGCTCTGATTAGTGTCTCCGATAAAACGGGAATCGTTGATTTTTGCCAGCAACTCAATCAACTGGGCATAGAAATTCTATCCACAGGCGGTACGTTTAAATTACTGTCCGAACAACACATCCCTGCTACTGAAGTCTCTGATTACACAGGCTTTCCTGAAATGATGGATGGCAGAGTAAAAACCCTGCACCCAAAAGTGCATGGCGGTATTTTAGCGCGACGTGGTATAGATGATGCGGTGATGGCGGCTAACGGCATCAATCCGATTGATTTAGTGGTCGTTAATCTGTATCCCTTTGCAGAAACCATCGCCAAACCTGATTGTGATTTTGAAACTGCCATTGAAAATATTGATATTGGCGGCCCGACCATGATTCGTGCGGCGGCGAAAAATCATCATGATGTAGCAGTCGTGGTTGACCCGACTGATTACCACGCGATTATTGCCGAACTCAACGCCAATGCAAGCAATCTCAGCCAAGCAACCCGTTTCAACTTGGCGTTAAAAAGTTTTGAACACACAGCAAGCTATGACACAGCGATTGCCGCCTATCTGGGTGGTTTGAATAACAAAGTATTGCCTGAAGTGCTGAACTTACAGTTTTATCAAAGCCAAACGCTGCGTTATGGCGAAAATCCGCACCAAAACGCCGCGTTTTACGCCGAAAAATCACCTATTTCTGGCACAATTGCCGCCGCCACACAAATTCAGGGCAAAGAATTATCCTACAACAACATCGCCGATGCCGATGCTGCCTTAGAATGCGTCAAAGCCTTCACCGACAAACCCACCTGTGTGATTGTGAAGCACGCCAACCCCTGCGGCGTTGCCGAAGCCGATGATTTATTGACGGCTTACGACTTAGCCTATCAAACTGATCCAACGTCGGCATTTGGCGGCATTATCGCCTTCAACCAAGAGTTGGACGAAGCCACCGCCACAGAAATTATCAACCGCCAGTTTGTCGAAGTGATTATTGCCCCGACTATCAGCGCAGGCGCAAAAGCCGCTCTAGCCGCTAAAGCCAATATTCGCGCTTTAGAATGCGGCGCGTGGACAAGCACAGAAGTCGCGTGTCTGGATTTCAAAAAAGTGGCAGGCGGCTTGTTAGTTCAGGATAAAGATTTTGGTAAAATCACTGCCGATGATATTCAAGTCGTCAGCAAACGCGTTCCGACTGCACAAGAACTCGCCGATTTATTATTTGCGTGGAAAGTTGCCAAATTTGTTAAATCCAATGCGATTGTCTATTGCAAAAACGGGCAAACGATTGGGGTTGGTGCAGGACAAATGAGCCGTGTATATTCCGCTAAAATTGCAGGCATTAAAGCTGCCGATGGCGGTTTAGTCGTTGAAAGTTCTGCGATGGCTTCCGATGCGTTTTTTCCGTTTAGAGACGGTATTGATGCCGCCGCCGAAGCGGGCATTACCGCCGTGATTCAACCGGGCGGTTCAATGCGTGATAATGAAGTCATTGCCGCCGCCGATGAACACAATATCGCGATGGTGTTTACAGGTATGCGCCATTTTAGACATTAATCACTGTGTAGGTTGGGGTGAGCTTTCTGAACCCCAACAATAAACTGTTTAAATGTTGGGGTGCGTACCCCAACCTACATGACTCTATTTACGAGAACACCTTATGAAAATCCTCATCGTCGGTAACGGTGGACGTGAACACGCCCTCGCTTGGAAAGTTAAACAATCGGCAAAAGTCGATAAAGTATTTGTCGCACCGGGTAATGCAGGCACAGCACTGGAATCCGGCGTAGAAAATGTCGCCATTGCAGTGGATGATATTGCGGGTTTACTGGCATTCGCTCAGCAAGAAAACATCGGTCTCACTATCATCGGCCCGGAAGTTCCGTTAGTATTAGGTGTTGTTGACCGCTTTCAACAAGCAGGTTTAGCGTGTTTTGGCCCCAGTGCAAAAGCGGCGCAACTGGAAGGCTCAAAAACCTTTTGCAAAGATTTTATGATTCGCTACAACATTCCCACGGCGAGTTATCAAAGTTTTACCGACCAGCAACAAGCTATTGCTTACATTCAACAACACGGCGCACCTATCGTGGTCAAAGCCGATGGTTTAGCCGCAGGTAAAGGCGTAATCGTTGCCCAAAGCGAAGCCGAAGCGATTGCCGCTGTTGAAGATATGTTATCGGGCAATAGTTTCGGTGAAGCAGGACATAGAGTCGTTATCGAAGAATTTTTACAGGGTGAAGAAGCCAGTTTTATCGTGATGGCGGATGGCAAACACGCACTGGCAATGGCAACCTCACAAGACCATAAAGCCCGCGACAATGGTGATAAAGGCCCGAATACAGGCGGCATGGGTGCATACTCCCCTGCCCCGATTGTGACCCCTGACATTCACCAACGCGTCATGAATGAAGTCATCGCACCTACGTTGAAAGGCATGGCAGAAGACGGCTTACCTTATACGGGTTTTTTGTACGCAGGTTTAATGATCAGCCCTAATGGTGACATTAAAGTATTGGAATATAACTGCCGTTTCGGCGATCCTGAAACCCAGCCCATTATGATGCGGTTGAAAAGCGATTTAGTGGAACTGTGCGAAGCCGCTCTAGCGGGCAATCTCGATAAAGTCAACAGTGAGTGGGATGAACGGGTTGCCTTAGGTGTGGTATTAGCAGCAGGCGGTTATCCTGATAATTATGCTAGCGGCGCGATTATTTCGGGTTTACCTGTTGTCGATGATGAACACGGCAAAGTATTTCATGCAGGCACCAAACAAGTCGGTGATGATATTGTCACCGCAGGCGGCAGAGTGTTATGCGCCTGTGCGTTGGGTGCTGATATTAAAGAAGCGCAAACCAATGCGTATATTCTTGCCAAACCTATTCAGTGGAATGGCATTTATTACCGCACCGATATTGGTTTTAAAGCAATTAAATAGCGACCTTTACCCCAAGGGCTGACAATGAGCATTCTTGATGCGTTTAACCAGTATTTTGAGATGATACCTGCCGATTCAGAGGAACTTAAACAAGAGGTGTATAAGTTACGTTATCAAGTGTATTGTCTTGAAAGAGGCTTTCTCGACCCTGAAGAAGACGGTGTAGAATATGATGATTATGATCAGAATTCCTGTCATTATTTGATTCGTCATCGTGAATCTAATTGTTATATGGCAACCACCCGTCTTGTCTTGCCCGACAAGCAAAATCCACAAAAATTATTTCCCATAGAAGAGCATAGTCATATTGACAATAAGGCATTACTAGACACCATGCCGCGTGCTAATTTAGCTGAATTATCGCGGTTTTGTGTCTCAAAAACCTTTAGACGAAGAAAAAATGAACAGGATTTAATCGTCACCAATGATGCTGATGAATCGCGTACCATCAATGAGCGCAGAAGCTCTGCTCACCTGACACTGGCATTATTTACCTGTGCAATCAGCATGAGTTCAGAGCATAACATTCATTACTGGTATGCGATTATGGAGCCTGCATTGAAGCGGATTTTTTCAACAATGGGAATACATTTTGTTGAAATAGGCCCGTTAGTTGACTATCACGGAATGCGAGTACCTTGCGTTATTAAAGTCGATGATCTGCTAACAGGTGCGGCTAAAAAAAATACTGATTATTTGCAGATGCTGACAAACAACGGACAACTTTAATACGCGTACCTTGCACCTCTGTATTCGACAGCATTGACCGCTACCTAAAAATTAACCGCCGCTTCCAGATAAAACAATCTACCCGACATTGGGATATTTTGCGGCAATGCGGTCGGTGCGGGTTCGAGGTTATTTTTAGCATCCAACAGATTGCGTACCGAAGCCGTTACATTCAGATGATCAAACAATTTCTTGCCTCGTAAGGTTAAATCAATAGTTTGATAATCTTGTAATGCCCTGTTATCGGTGGTTGCAGGCACCCGCTGACCAATCCAGTTAATTTGCGGCTGTAATTGCCATTGCGGTAAAAACTGCCAGTCAACAGCCACATACACATGATGCTCAGGTACATAAGTGACTCGATCATGCGTTTGCTGGTTAATGGCACGTTGCCACGCGTAATTACCCGATACACTCCATTGTTCGCTTGCCTGCCAGTTCCATTCAAACTCACTGCCATAACCGTGCTGATTGCCGCTGTTACGAAAGGTAGCCGATGGCTTGCCGACATCAGGAACGGCGGCAATCAAGTCTTTAATTTCGTAATAATACACATTGACCGCTGTTCTCAGTGAACTGACAGGACGGTAGTCGATTGCCCATTCAAAGGTATTGATGGTTTCCGGTTTTAAATCTTTATTGCCCAATAAAACGGGATTATTTTGATTACCCTGTTCTGAAAAACTGGGTGCTCTAAAGGCTTTACCGTACAGTAACTTGGTCGTAACTTGTTTGTTGACATCCCACACTAACGCCGCACGCGGATTGAAAGTGCTGCCAAAATCCGAGTAATTATCGTAACGCAAGCCCGCTGTTAATTGCCAATTATCCGCAAATTGCCATTCATCCTGCAATACCCCCGACCAGATAGAACGACTGATACTGGCTAAATAACTGTAAGGCGTATTACTTACATCGGTTAATGCGCCACCAATCACCGCAGGTGGTTGTGCGCCATTGACAATACCAGAACCGTAATTTCTACCATCTCTGGTACTGATTTGTTCATAGCGAAACCCTGTACTGAAACGCAATAAATGATTATCCCAACCTTTATAAATTGAACTTAGCTCAACAGCGGGGATATTTTCTATTCGTCCTAAACTCTCATTAACACCATTAGGAAACAATGTCCTTTTTAAGGTAGGATTCAGACTGTTACTGTTACTGATATTGCCATCAGCTGCTATAGGCAACTGGGCATTATCGGCAAACAGCTGAAAACGCGCGCCAAAATTGGCATATAAATAACTGAAATGTGCTGTCAACTCCCAATCAGTCAACCAATCTTCAGTGGAAAAACGCACATCCCCCAAATATTGCTGACCGTTGGTTTTACCGTCGGGATCCAATACCGAAGCAACACCCGCACGCGTTCCCGAATTCATTGAGGTAAATGACCAGAAATCAATGTCCCAATGTTTGCGTTGCAAGGCAAGGTGGGCATCCAAGGTTTCATATCGCCCCTGATACGCATCAGGTGCGTGTGACGCATTGGTACCAAAGGCGTTATCTTTAGTGGTTTGAAAATCAGTAGTAATAGTTCTGTCAGGATCACCGGTGGTGTGCTGATATTGTAAGCTGGTGGCAATATCCCAGCCTGCCCACTGCGCACTGTGTTGTCCCCACGCGCTTTCCGTATTGGCATTCCCTGCACGCACACCCATTTTTGTGCCGTTAATGTCTTTGGCTTTTTTGGTAATGATGTTGATTACGCCTGCAAAGGCATCCGCACCATATAACGCAGAGCCGGGGCCGCGAATCACTTCCACACGTTCAACCGCTTCCAGCGGCAATTCAAAATGTGTCATGGTAGAACCGCGAAACGGCGTGTTGATCCGTGTGCCATTGACCATCATCAGCAATTCTGAATTGGTGGCATTGCGTATGCCGCGTATGCTGTAACTGTAATCATAAGTGCTGCTTTGCAGACTGGCATGAACACCCGGAACAGTTTCCAATACTTCATGCAATTCCGTTGCTCCCATTGATTTGATTTGCTCAGCGGTAACCACACTGGTCACAGCGGCAGACTGAAAAATGGGCTTAGGCGTACCCGTCGCAATGGTAACCGAAGTTGCTGCCAATTCAGCGGGAGACATGGAGAAATAATCAACCTCAGCCATCGCCTGACTGGAGTAGTAAACAAGAGTAGCTATGAGATGGAATCGTTTCATTTTACGGTGCCATAAAAGGTTTTATGAGTTTAAGTTCATTTAATAAGACGGGTTTTCCAATACCATAACCTTGTGCATAATCCACGCCCAATACATTAAGCAGGTTAAATATGGCTTCATTTTCCACAAATTCAGCGATAGTTTTTTTACCCATAACGTGTCCGACTTCGTTAATTGATTTAACCATAGCAAGGTCTACCTTATCATCGAGCATATCTTTAACGAATAAACCATCAATTTTAAGATAATCGACAGGCAATGTTTTTAAATAACCGAAAGATGATAAGCCGCTGCCAAAATCATCTAATGAAAATAGACAGCCGCGCTCTTTTAAAGCGTTAATAAATTTAACAGCTGATGATAAGTTACCAATCGCCGCCGTTTCGGTTATCTCAAAACAGATTTTATGCGTAGGTATTTTCCACGTTTCAAATTGTTCATAAATGAATACCAGCATGGTTTCATCACAAAAGGATAAGCCCGATAAATTGACTGAACACAAGGATAAATTTTCTAAAAATTGCGGTGTAGTGGCAATAAATTCAAATAAAGAACCGATGACCCATTTATCCAGTACGGGTGCCAGACCATAGCGTTCCGCCGCTGGTAAAAAGGCGTAAGGAGCAATAATATGTCCAGATTCCTCGCGATAACGAATCAGGGTTTCAAAATGCAAACCTTCATCGTGTCTGGCAATGGGAACGATAGGTTGCCCGTACAGACAGAAACTATTATTTTCTATGCCGCGTTGAATTTTTTCCACCCACTGCATTTCGCCCTGTCTTAACGCGAGTTCTTCATCGTCAGGACTGTAGACATGAATGCGATTACGCCCTTTCTCTTTTGCCGCATAACACGCCGAATCCGCTTCTTTAAACAAATTGACGGCACTCGGACTGGTTTTATTAATCACAGCAAGTCCGATACTTACACCGATAGAAAAACTTTTTCCCTCCCAGCCAAAGCGAAAATCTTTGATAACATCACGCAGGTTTTTACACAATGAAAATGCTTCGTTTAATGAGCAATAGTGCATTAATACACCAAATTCATCACCGCCGAGACGGGCAATAAAATCATGTATGCTGATGTGTTTTTTTAATAACTCCCCCAATTGCCTTAACAGCTCATCACCTGCAAGGTGTCCGCAGGTATCATTAATGACTTTAAATTGATCCAGATCCAGATAACATAAAACGTGTTCCGAATTTTCTACTGAAACTTGCCGTATCGTCTCTTTAACATGACGATCAAATTCATTTCTATTGGCAAGCCCTGTCAGCGCATCATGACTGGCTTGATAGGCAATTTTTTCACTGAGTTCACGCGCGTCGGTTACGTCCTCGCACACCAATAATAAATTATCAAGCTGATGATCGTAATTCAGTGATTTAGCCGTCACGCGTAACCAAGCAAGCTGTCCCTGACTACTCAGCTGTCTGAACTCCTGCTTATGTACTTGTGTCGGATTGTGCAAGCACCGCTTAATAAAAGCACTCATAGTGGGTATATCCATCGTATAGATAAAATCAAAAATAGAGTGATTTTTTAAATCTTCACTATCAAAACCCAATTGCTCGGCACAGGTCTGATTCACTGACAATATATTACCTAAGGCATTGATACTGATCATCATTGATGGATTGTCGTCATACAATAACAGATAACGATTTTTTGCTTCCAGCACCGCTAAATTCTGCGTTTCCACCGTCTCAATCAAACTATTGAAGGCATCTACCAGCACACCTAATTCATCCTCATTCACCTTAATAGCGCGTAATGAATAATCGTGGCTGACACAGATTGCTTTAGCGGTACTCACCAATTTACTGATAGGTGCTGAAATAAGTGTCAATAAGGGCGCAGATAAAAAGAAACTCAGTATTGATACCCCCATCAATACCAAAAACAAAATGCCGACAAATTGTATTTTTCGTAAGTACGCCGCCTTAAAATCGGCATGAATGTACACCGTTCCCTGCTTTTCGGCATTGTCGATAATCGGTTGCACAACACACAGTCTGGTATCGGTAAATTTGGTTGTCCAACCCTCAACAGCGACCGGACAAGCCCATTCAGTCGCTTTATTTTTGAGCAGGGATGCAAATATTTTACCCTCGACATCATAAAGACAAGCGGCTTGAACTTCGGGTAAGCTGTTGATGACGGCAAGGTTTTCTTCTGCTAATTTTTGATCTTGAAACAACAGTGCGGCGGTACTGCGATTACCGATAATGGTTGCTATCGCTGATAAATCATCACGGGTGTTTTTTTGAAACTCACTGATTTCAAGTAGCAGTAAAAATACCGCCACTGCAATCAACGATACCACACTGGGAAATACAACAATCAACAGCAATTTGTTCTTAATGGATAAATCAGCGATACACTTAATCATGACCGCATCCTTCGACAAGATCGGCAACTTCCAATAATTTCGCACTGACTTTTAAGCCGCTTTGTTGCAGCTGTTTTAAATTGATTTGCAGTTTTATTTTGTCCTGCTGTTTAACAAACGAAATCATGCCGCATTGTTTGATAAATGGGGCTTCTTCACCTACCGTTAATATATTCTTACCCAGTGCCGCGGCTTTAACATTACCGCCTGCCCCGATATAAACAATATGACAATGCGACTCTTGGTTAATTGCTGATAATCTGAATAATTTGATAGGATGATTAAACGCTGAATGCTGTTCAATGCCGTTAATGGCATCACCAAACGGATCGGTGCCGATAATGCAGATGTTAAAAGTCTCCGTATCGGCTTCCTCAGACCAAGTAATAAATTTAGTGAAGTTGAATATATAGCCCGCTTTTATTTTGTATTCTTCTACAGGCGAGGTATCGGCATGAGCGTATGATAGACACAGCAAAGTACACACAAAAACACCAAATAAACGGATACTTTTCATGTTTTGATAATACCAAAATAAATAGAAAAACCGTAAAGACTGCAAAGTACCGCCGTATAAAAATAAATAAAGCATTTCCCAAGTCTAACTTAAGAATCTATAGTTGACTACTTTATAAAAAATTGCCGCATTGCACTGATTAAATAATGATGATCCCACACGCCGGCACTTTCTCGAATACTGTGCATTGCCCACAATGGATTACCGACATCCACGCAATGAATACCTAAACGACTGGAAGCCATAGGCCCGATGGTACTGCCGCAGCCTAAATCATTACGATGGGAATATTTTTGATAAGGCACGCCCGCTACTTCGCAACATTCAGCAAACAGCGCGTCTGACCCGCTGGTGGTACTGTACCGCTGATTGGCATTGACTTTAATCACAGGCCCTTGATTCACCAGCACTTTATGATCAGGATCGAATGCCATTGGAAAACTGGGCTGATAGGCGTGCGCCATATCCGCGCTAATCATCGTACTTTTTGCCAACGCCCGACACAAATCCTCGCTATCGGTTTGCGTTGCCAAGGCAATGCGTCCCAGCACATCGGCAAGAAAACTGCCATCCGCGCCTTTATGACTTTCACTGCCGATTTCTTCGTGGTCAAAAAACGCACACACCAAGGTGCTGTCGGCTTGCAGTACCGTGTCATCCAATAATGCCGATAACGCTGCATGACAGGAGGCTAAATTATCCAATTGGCTGTCGGCATAAAATTCATTATCCGCACCCCACAATACGCCTTTTTGGGTATCATAAACCGCTAAATCCCACGACAAAATGCGCTCGGCTTCGATGCTTAACTGCTGTTGCAACCAGTTGGAAAAATACGCCGTCGGTAATTGCTCTTCGGTTAAGCGCGTTAAAATGAGCGGTAATTCCAGTTGTTTATGCAGTTTTAAACCGTCTTCATTCACGGTGCGGTTCATGTGTATCGCCAGATTAGGCAAGCGCAACAACGGCTTATCACACTTCACCAATTGACTGGCTACCTTGCCCTGCTCATTTTTATAACTGACCCGCCCTGCCAGACTCAAATCCCTGTCGGTAAAGGTTGCCAGTATCGGGCCGCCATAGACTTCCACACCCAGACGTAATAAACCGTCCATTGCGGTTGCCGCATTGGGTTTAATGCGTAACCCTGGCGAATCGGTATGCGCACCGATGAGTTTAAAACCCGTATCAACGATTGGTTGTTGTCCGCAGACAAACACGATAATCGACGAATCATCACGAACAACGTAATAACGTCCGCCCGCTTGCAGCATCCATTTTTCGGTTTCATCCAGTTTACTAAAGTGAAATGCCGCCAGTTGCGTTTCAATGCTATTGACTGCATGACTGGGGCTGGGGCTGGCATCAATAAAATCGAGGAGTTGGCGGGCTTGTTGGGTTGCAGTCATCATTTTTCCTTGTGTAGGAGTTCAGAAATCGGTAGTGGTCAATTTGCTAATAATCAAGAAATTACCTGTCCAGCCTGTGGTAGTGAGTTACACGGCATGAATGACTGCCAGTCCTTCGGAGGACTGGCAGTCATGGTCAACGGTAAAATCAGCTATTTAAGCCAGCACCCTAATACACCGTCAGTTTAGTTATAACAGACCTGCGAGGTTTTAAAAACCTCGCAGGTCTATCGCACCGTCATAATAAAATGGGCTGACTACTAGCATTAACTTAACAGCAATTGCCGCGCTAAAAAATCAAAATCTGCCTGTGGTTGATAGGGCAATACGCCCAGCAACGGCGCGTCTATCAATCTGGCGATGGTGGCGATATTGTCATCACGGTTCAGCATAGCAGGGTCGGTGCAGTTAGCAACCCAACCCGCACAGGCTAAACCTGAGGCGCGAATCGCCTGATAAGTTAAACGGGCGTGATTGATACAGCCTAAACGAATGGCAACGACCATAATGACAGGCAAGGCTAAAGCGTGTGCTAAATCGCTGATTGCTTGCTGATTATTAATAGGTGCGTACCAACCGCCTGCACCTTCCACTAACACCACATCCGCCAAACTCTGCAAGCTATGAAATACCTGCCCTACTCTGGCAACATTGACAGGATTATCGGCACCTGCAATATGCGGCGATACGGGTTTTAAGTAGGCGTAAGGGTTGATCAAGTCATAATCGACCTGTATTGAAGCGTGTTTTTGTAATGCTAACGCATCGTCATTTTTCAATTTTCCATCGTGCAGCGTACACCCAGCGGCGACAGGTTTCATGCCGATAACAGTTTTGCCTTGCTGTTTGACGTAGTGCATGAATGCCACTGTTGCATAGGTTTTGCCGACCTCGGTATCCGTGCCTGTAATAAAATAAGCGTTCTTCATCAACTTGCCCTCACTATAAATACTTCAAAACTGGCAGGGATTTTGCCATTCATACCATGCGCGGTTTCATAAACGGCAATCATGCGCTGCATGGCGGTTTTTGTGGTGCAGTGTTTGTTACGGTTCACCTGCACGTTGTGTGCGCCGATGTGTTTTAACTCGCGCATCAAGGTTAAGACCGACTCATAATGCGGCGTATACAGTGTGCTGGTGATGTGAATATCCGTAAAACCTGCTTGCTGTAAAAAGGCGTGCAGTTGTTCCGCGTTATAAAAATCATTGACGTGTGCGTAGTCATCGACGCTCTGCCATGCGGCTTTGAGTTCTTGTAAAGTATGCGGCGCAAAGGTGGAGAAAATGAACTGTCCTTCAGGTTTAAGCAGGCGTTTTATGTCGGTGAAAACTGCGACCAGATTGCTGCACCATTGCAAGGCGAGATTAGAAAAAACGTGATGAACGCTGTTATTGATAAGCGGTAACTGTTCAGCATCGGCGCACAATAAGCTGGGCGTATGTTGCCATTGTCGGCTCCGTGTAGCCTGTAACATCGGCAAGGCAATATCCAGCGCAATCAGTTGTTCGGGATGAAAGCGTACTAATTCAGCGGTTAAAAATCCCGTCCCACAACCGATGTCTAATAATGTCCCTGAAATCTGGCTGTCTACGCTATCCAACAGCGCGTAACCGACATTTCTTTGCAACTCGGCAACACCATCATACGTCGCAGAAGCGGCAGAAAAAGACTGGCGAATTTTGGCTTTATCTAAGGGCATGAGTCATCCATGAAACAGTTAATCAGGGCAAGTAGTTGTTGCGGGTGGGAAAGAAACGGCACATGACCTGCGCCGTTGATAATGCTTGGATGCGCAATACCCAAACTGCGCAAATGTTCGGCAACGGCAACAGGCACAAGCGTGTCTTTATCACCTAAAATCACCGACACAGGTATCTCAAGTTCAGCTAAGGCGGCGCGTAAATCCGTGTGTTTCAGTATCTCCAGACCACCTTGCAGACTGGCATTATCGGGTGTGGGGCATTCCATAATGGCTGCTTTCAGGTCTTTTAACAGAGTCTTACCATCAGGCAAACCATTAACTTGCAAAGCTAAAAACCGTAGCAACGTAGCTTGGCAATTCAGCGTTAAATTCTCGGCAAACCCATCCAATACCGTAGGCTTTACACCTGCCCAATCGTCCGTGCCGACAAACAACGGATTACCCGCTAATAAAATCAGCGAATTGACGCGCTCAGGATAACGGCGCGCTATATCCAACACAACCGTCGCGCCCAATGACCAACCCAACCAGCAACTGGGCGTGTCGGGCAATGCGTTGACCAGTGCGTCGCCAACCGCTTCCAAGGTGAACTGGCTGAGTGTGTCACTGCGCCCATGCGACGGTAAATCTATGCAGGTGACTTGATAATGTTGTGCCAACTGTCGGGCAAAAGCGCGCCAGATGCCGCTGTGCATTGCCCAACCGTGTACTAGGGTAATGGGTTTGCCCGTGCCGACTGTTTCTGAATAGAGCCTAGGCATAAGGTGTTCATTCATAATTTGTAGATGTCAGCCAACGCATCCAACAAGCGGTCGATGTGTTCTTCTTCGTGCGCCGCAGAAAATGTCACCCGCAAGCGCGCGCTGCCTTTAGGAACAGTGGGGGGGCGAATGGCACTGACTAAAAAGCCGCGCTCAAACAACGCATTGCTGATGGCAACCGCTTGATGACTGTCGTTAATCATAATGGGCTGAATAGCACTGGTAGACGGTATTAAGGGTAAGTTGAGCTGTTGCGCACCTGCTTTGAAACGGTCAATCAACTGGCTGAGCTTGTCTCTACGCCAATCATCGGCAATGACGTGCTGTAAACTGGCGCGGGTCGCTTCTGCAACTGCGGCAGGTAACGCCGTGGTGTAAATATAGGTTCTGGCTTTTTGAATCAGCGTTTCAATTAATTCCTCAGAACCCGCCACAAACGCGCCAAACGTACCAAAACTTTTACCTAATGTTCCCATCAGAACAGGCACATCCTGTTGATCTAAACCGTAATGTTCTGCTATGCCGCCGCCGTGTTGTCCCAACACGCCTAAACCATGCGCATCATCCACCATCAGCCACGCATTATGCTCTGCGGCAAGCGCGACCAACGCGGGCAACGGCGCGAAATCACCGTCCATACTAAACACCCCATCGGTGACAATGAGTTTTTTTGCCGAACGATGACTCATCAACTCACTCAGATGGGCGGTATCATTATGGTTATAACGCTTAAAACGCGCGCCTGATAATAACGCACCATCTAATAATGAAGCATGATTGAAACGGTCTTGAAAAACCGCATCACTACGCCCGACTAACGCCGAAATAACCCCCATATTTGCCATGTACCCCGTGGAGAATAATAAGGCTCGCTCGCGTCCTGTAAACGCCGCCAGTTCTTCTTCCAAAGCATGATGCGCCGAGGTATGCCCGCAGATTAAATGCGCTGAACCGCTACCGACTCCGTAAATATCCGCCGCCGATTTAAACGCCTGAATCACGTCAGGATGGTTCGCCAAGCCTAAATAATCATTGCTGCAAAAATTGATGTACTGCTTACCATCAATATGCAGCAAAATGCCCTGCGGTGATTCGACAACTTTTCGAGAACGATACAAGCCTTGTTGTGCCAGCTCTGCCAGATGATTGGTCAGCTGCATCATGCCGCGTAACTTGAACCGCCTGTACGCACACCCAAGCGCGCAAACAAGGCTAAATCCTGATTGGTCATGGGATTATCAGTGGTTAATAATTTATCGCCGTAAAAAATGGAATTTGCACCCGCTAAAAAGCATAACGCCTGCATTTCATCGCTCATATTATTACGACCTGCCGACAGACGCACTCGCGATTCTGGCATCATGATTCTGGCAACCGCAACGGTGCGAATAAAAATAATCGGGTCTAAGGCTTCTGTACCCATTAATGGCGTACCTTCCACTTGCACCAGCATATTAATCGGTACGCTTTCTGGGTGTTTCGGTAAATTAGCCAGTTCTTGCAATAACTTGGCGCGGTCAATGTCAGTCTCGCCCATGCCGACAATACCGCCGCAACAGACATTAATGCCCGCATCACGCACCCGCGCCAAGGTATCCAGACGGTCTTGATAAGTACGCGTGGTGATGACTTCGGAATAATAATCTTCGGAGGTATCCAGATTGTGATTGTAATAATCCAAACCGCCATCTTTTAAACGCAGCGTTTGTTCGTCGGTGAGCATACCCAAGGTGACACAGGTTTCTAAGCCCATTGCTTTAACACCCTGCACCATTTCCACCACGCGCTCAATGTCTTTGTCTTTGGGTTTACGCCACGCCGCACCCATACAGAAACGTGACGCGCCTTGATTTTTAGCCGCTTGTGCCGCTTCTAATACTTTATCAATCGGCATTAAGGCTTCGGGCGTTATATCGCTGTCATAACGCGCACTTTGCGGACAATAACCGCAATCTTCCGAACATGAACCCGTTTTTATACTCAGCAAACTGCTGATTTGGATTTCATTGGCATCAAAATGAGCGCGGTGTACCACTTGCGCGTTAAAAATCAAATCATTAAACGGCAGTGCGTACAGGGCTTGCACTTCATCGAGTTGCCAATCATGGCGTAATACGGGGTTTTGCGACATCTGTGTTAATCTCCAACTTTTAAAAGCACAAAAAAACTGTCCACGAAAAACACACAAAACACGAAAAAATCTCTTTGGGTATTTTCGTGCCTTTCGTGGATATTATTATCTGTTATCAACCATTATGAATAAATAACGTGTACAACTGGCTGAACATTATACAGGAATACTTATTACCGCCTACCTGCATTCTCTGCAATCATCAGGGATGGCAGGGTTTAGACCTGTGTTATCCGTGTTATACGCAACTGGCAAAAAACACCCACTGCTGTTACCACTGCGCAGGCGAGTTAGCAATAGACGCGCCGTTATGCGGTCGCTGCTTAAGCCATCCGCCTGCTTACGATGTGACTTACGCGCCGTTACTGCATCACGGTGCAAACCGCCATTTAATCGCAGGCTTAAAATTTAATGCCCAGTATAAAAATGCCCGCTTATTGGGTGCGTTATTAGCCGACAATATGCAACACCACGATGGACTGCCCGATTGTCTTCTGCCCGTGCCGCTGCATAAAGCCCGTTATCGTGAACGCGGGTTTAATCAATCCATTGAAATAGCCAACGCGGCGGGCAAAATATTACAGATTCCCGTTGATGTGCAGTCCTGCGTACGGCATCGTGATACGCCGCATCAAACGACGCTCACTTCTAAACAACGGCGTACTAATGTGAAAAATGCCTTTTCCATGCTTAAGCCGATTCAGGCACGGCATATCGCCATCGTCGATGATGTCATGACCACAGGATCAACAGTGCAGGAATTGGCAAGCGTCTTGAAAAAAGCGGGAGTGGAGCGTGTGGATGTGTGGGTCTGTGCGCGAGCTTGAGTTCCCGTTTTGTTAATCGTCATTCGCCAGTATATGCGTTATAGTTTGAATCTATTGGGTTTTGAATATTCAAGATTTAACGCTACCAACAAAACCGCAGCCCCCCTCCTTTAATGCTTTCACAGGAATTCACCTTATGAGTACCCAGCCACCTATTGCAGAAATTAATCAAAGTATTTTACCGTTAGATGACCTTACCGCCTTGATGAACAGCAAAGAAAGCAGCTTGGAAAAGCTGGATGTGTTGTATTTGCATATTGAGAGTAAAGCCAGAGAAATGATTGTTTGGTATTTGACCAAAAAGCGTTTGCCGTCCTTGTGTTCGCGAGTATTGCGATTTTTAGCGATTATGTTCGCAGGTTTCGGCGGTTTATGTCCGCTATTACAAAATCTGGGTGGTTATAATTTTAATCAGTTGGGTTATGTCTCGCTGGGCTTAGTGGCAGCGATTGTCGGCTTTGATAAGTTTTTTGGTTTTTCCAGTGCGTGGATGCGTTATATGTTGACGCAAATTTGCTTCAAGTGGGTTTGCTGGCAGAGGTTGAGCAAGAAATTCAGAATTGGGTAGCAGAATTCCAAAGTAATTTGGTGCAGCTTGATAGAATAAGCAAAGAACACGCGGCGACTAACGCAAAAAAATAATAAATAGGATTAGTAATGGATAACACACTGACTTGGCTACATTTATCTGATTTACATTTATCCATTAAAACAAAGTGGAAAGCTAATGACATTATAGAAAAATTAAAACTTGATTTGTCTTTAATGAATCAAGAACAAAAACTTAAACCAGATTTATTATTTTTCACTGGCGATTTAGCGTTTGGTCAATTAGGTGATGGTGATTTATCAATTCAAGCTCAGTTTACAGAAGTATCTTTATTTTTGAATAAAATTTGTGCTTTATTTGAGTTATCAAACGAACAGATTTTTATTGTTGCGGGTAATCACGATATAAACCGCAAACGTATTGCCAAAGCTCAAAGCATTTATTTGGAAAGCGTTTCTAATAATAAATCATACGAGGATTCAGTAGAAGAAATTAATAGTATGCTGGACTCTGCCAATAATGATTGGCAGCCGTTTATGTTACGTTTCAGTGAATATCAAGACTTTTTACAAGCAAACTATTCACATTTATTACAAGACCCAAAACGTTTAACTTACGCCATAAATACAACTATTAATGGTGTTAAGGTGGGTATTGCAGGGTTTAATTCAGTATGGAATTGTGAAAAAGAAAATGAAAAAGGCAAATTATGGTTAGGCGGTAAATGGCAAATAAATACGCTTAGTCAACAGTTAAATCAATGTCATGTAAAAATTGCACTATCGCATCATCCTTTAACATGGTTAGTTCCACAAGAAAACCCAGCCCTAGACCCGATACTAGAACAACAATTTAATTTCTTTTTACATGGACATGAGCATCATGGTTGGGTAGATATAAAAACTGATTCTGAATTTATTCGTATCGCCGCTGGCGCGTGTTATGGCGAAAAGCCATCAGAAACAGGTTATAGCTTTGTGCGTTTAGATTTTACCCAAGCAAAAGGCGAAGTTTGGTTAAGAAAATTTGATGACACTGGTTTAGGTTGGATACCGCGTGTTATTCCTCAAAAAACGAATAACGATGGTTTATGGGTTTTGAATGATTTGAAATGGTTAGCAATAAAACCAAGCGTAGAAAATCAGCCAATCGCAACCGTAGTAATAGAGCAACCCGAAGTTTCAACAGTTATTCACATTCCTGTTGAAACGGAGATTACAACAACAAAACAATTCAGCATTCCTAGTGAACCAGAACCTCAGTTCATCAAGCCTATTCCAATAACACCTCCATTTACTAAGTCTAATTTCAAACTCTATGGTCGTGAGTCGCTAATTAACGATGCTATAAAAAAATTGAATCAACAACCATTCTTGTTGGTGTACGGTTTGCGTGGTAATGGTAAATCCAAATTAATTGAAGCATTGGCGCAAGAATCACCGTTAAAAAATAAAGAATTACATCGTTTTTCAGTTTCACCTTATACAACTGCTGATGAATTATTTCGGCAAATTGCCACGCTATTAGGTGAAACAGCGGAATTTCCTAAAGCCCCGCAAGGCGACATTGCCAGTATTACAGACGAAATTAAACGCCGCTATCCTAATCCTCGCCCTGCATGGTTATGGATTGAACACGCACACCATTTGTTAAATGGGCAAGGCTTTCGTCATTCTGAAGTGCGTTTGTTGTTATTGGGATTACACGCAGTATTAGGCACACGTTGGCATTTTGTATTGGAGTTGCGCGAACGTCCTCCGCAAAATTTGTTAGGTTGCATTGTCAATGAATGTGAAGTGTTGGGCTTGGATAAATCCAGTTTAAAGCAATGGTTACAAGATGCTGCACCGTCCGATACAACAAGCACATGGTCTTTCAAAAGCGATGAATTAAGCCGTATTAACCAATGGTTAGGTGGCGGACATGGCGGACAAGCCCATACCTTGGCAACGCAATTATTGATTGATGTGGCAATTGGACAGGCGGAAACACCTCTGCAAGTTTTAGAGCGTCATCGGGATTTTTTGGATAAAGGCATTGAGAATCTCTTATTAGGGGATTTGTACAGCAATGTGTTAAATGCTGATGAGCAGAAATTATTACAAGCCTTTGCCTTGTATCGTAGTGCTATTCCGTATGACCATGTGGAAATTTTGGGTCAGCACTTAAACGAAATAAATGTCATGGACGCATGGGAAGGATTAGACCGACGCTGTTTGCTGTCAGCTAATGCTGAACATTCGAAATATTACTTACACAGCTTTATTGCAGGTTGGTTACGCACACGCCAATTAGGCTACGATGTGGCAAATGATGAAGACGATAACAACGATTTTTCAAGCAATGCCAGCTCAACTCAAAAACAACTTGCCCGTACTTTGCATTTAGCCATTGCCAAATGCTGGCTGGCACAATTGGGTAAAACACCTCGTATCGACAAGTTTAGTATCACTCGTGCTTTAGAAGCTTTTCATCATTTTATTGCCGCAGGCAATGCGGAACAGGTACAAAGTATAGCGGTTGAATTACTCGCAAGTAATCAAGAGTGGGCAGAACAACGAATTACCCAATTGTGTAATTATCTTTTTAAAATTCATGCACCGATTACACAACAACGAGCAACTTTACAATACGCAGTACACTTGAACCCCAACAATCCAAAATTTCAGCGATTTTTGGGTGAATGTTGGGCTAAAGAAGAAGGCTGGGATAGTTACAAGGCATTAGCTTGTTTTGAACAAGCTTGTCGTTTGAGTTTTAGTTATTCGCCCAATTGGGCTAATTTAGGCAAAGCTCTGTTAAATCATGGACGTAATGGCGCGGAAGATTTTTTAACACGATTGGAACAAGTCACACAACAGTATCCGAAAGTAATTGATGACCATGTGCGTTCTATACAGTCCGATTGTCTTAAATTAGCAGGCAACACAGAAAAGGCTACTGCGCTACGCATGGAACGTATTAATTCAGGTAGTAAAGATCCAGTGTTTTATGCTAATGAAGCTAAGGCACGACTGGAAGCTGGAGATAGTAAAGGCGCATTAGACATTCTCAACCGCGCCCAACAACGCAATTGTACGAATGAGTTCACTGATTCCATTCTCATTACAATATTGCAAGCAAGACATCCTGAGCGAGCTAGCACATTACGAATGGAATATATTAATGCAGGTAGTAAAGATGCAGTGTTTTACAACGATGAAGCTTTGGCATTATATGAGGCAAGTAATTATGATGAGGCATTAACCATTTTGGATAAAGCAGAGCAGAATGGTTGTGTAGATGCTTATACTGTTTCGATACGCACTAAGATTTTACAAGCACAAAACAGATAATTTTGCATAAAGAGGGTAAGTTTGCACGAAAACATTATTTCAGATTTCTAATCTATAAATTTGAAGTCTTGTAGGTCGAAATAAGCCTGTTTGAGCGTAAGCGAAAATAAGCGTTTCTGACAAACTATGGGATTGTCAGAAACGCCCACCCTGCGCTGTGCTTGGGTGGGCTTATTCTGACCTACGGAGCTTAAGCGAGGCTTCAAACAGTTCACAAATTCGAGTTACTATTCCCTGATTATCGCGAATAAAGGCTTTACCTTTGGAAATCAATTTTGTTCGATAATCTGGCTGTTGATACAAATTAAGCACGACTTGCACCACGTCTTCTGTGGTTTGGCATTGTATAGCTGCCTGCTGTTTTAACACCCCATCAGCTATTTCCTTGAAGTTGATCATATAAGAACCAAACATGACGGATACGCCGACAGTGTTAAACACCACGCGCCACTGCCTGACTGTCTTTTACCCGTGCCGCTGCACAAAGCCCGTTATCGTGAACGCGGGTTTAATCAATCCATTGAAATAGCCAACGCGGCGGGCAAAATATTACAGATTCCCGTTGATGTGCAGTCCTGCGTACGGCATCGTGATACGCCGCATCAAACGA
>Ga0208116_1000060_pt1 | contig 50977 bp, 78 predicted proteins | sample LakWasMeta9_HOW4_2_FD_183859 | JGI IMG/M metagenome (GOLD analysis project Ga0208116, IMG submission 183859) | Freshwater sediment methanotrophic microbial communities from Lake Washington under simulated oxygen tension - Sediment Metagenome... | ecosystem: Environmental > Aquatic > Freshwater >... | reverse complement strand
TGTTATTGGATGAGCTTCTACAAATGGTTTAAATAAATTACCTCTATCTGTAAGAATATGATAATCTGACTCAAAATAGTAACGTCCATAATAAAGCCAATCCCAAAATGTTTTTGATTTAATTTTTACTTTTACTAATTTTTCAATAGTAAATACTCCTCTAAATTCTTTGATTCTGTAGCTTGGTCGTGCTGGTGGTATTGGTCTCATATCTTCTTCTGGGTTATGTGGGTAATGTATCATTGATTTTTATATTTTATTTTCCAAACTCCAACATGAATAAAATTATCAGCACTCCAACTATTAACACCTTCTACTGGATATACATAATCACCAAATTCGTGCGAATTGATAATAAAAATTTCATCATCATATATTTCATTTGCAACCTCTATGAATGGAGGATTAATATCAAATAAATCCATATTTTCTATCATATCAAAACCAACACCACACAATCTATCTTTCTGCTCAAAGTATGTGATTACATCTATTTTCATACTATTTATCTTTGAAGCTTCCTCTAAATTTCACGATGTTTCTTTCATATCCAAAAAGAATATCTTGTGATTTTCGAGTATGGTTTAATATTTGGTTGTTTTCAGGATCAAAACTATTCCATTTTCCACATCCCCTACATTTCACATCCTTTGAATTATCAATTACCGATACTTCAATAATTGAAAGAGCTTTCATATTGTCGAAAATTACTTTACCACCTGATAGTTTGGCAATTTCAGCACCGCAACATTTGCAAAGGATTTTTTTTGGTTGGTTATTTTTATCCATAAAAATTAATTAATTGGTTTTTTTCTATAATTGTTGCGAGCGAAGTCAAAGCATCCTCAATGTCTTTGAATTTATTTTTACCAACTCTTTTATAAGTTGTTAGATGATTTACTGCATTTTCATATTGTAAACTTGGAGATTGTTCAAGAAAATAAAAGTATTTTGAAATGATATTTCCTTTAGCATAAATACGATCTTCTTTTGGTCCATCTGTGCGCCCTCCTTTGGCAGCGAATGGAACTACAAGTGGATATTTTGATTTTATTGCTTTTCCGTAACTATTGCCAATCCCGTCTTTTTCAATATAAAAAGCGTATGGTTTGTGCTGTTTTGCTTTGTTTATGTTTAAATTATGCGTTCCAATAACCGCAACCTCATCGCCGTTCATCTTATCTTCTGGCGAAACTTGTGTATAAATAATATCGTGGATAAAGCATTTATTTGAATGGATATAAGCAAAAACAGTCGCGGTATAGCAATCGCCATCTTCGGCAGGGTCACAAACAGCTATGCTGATTCCTTTTTGTTCGATTTCATTGATTTTTTGAACGGTATATAGATAACCTTCGCTTGTTTCGCAATCTTGGCCATATTCAGCCAAATACTGTAAATCTCCAAGTGTTAATTTCTTTTTATCTAAAAAATCCTGATTAATATGTTTTGGATTCAAAAGACCATCTACATATTTTTCTTTTAATTCAACAGGATATATTTTTCCATTATCCCAAGCCGGCAGAATTATTTTTTTAATTGTTGGCTTTGTTTTAAAAACATACGTGCAGGTATCTTGCGCTGATAATCGCTGCATAAATAAAATGTACGGAACGTAAGCGTTTTTCTTTTCACGTGTTGAATATGCTTTATATCCATCAATACATCTTTCGCTTTCGGCATCGCTTCGGGCATCTTGAAACGCCATAGGATCATCATCAATTCTTATATGTCCGTGGTCTCCAGTTATTTTTGATTTGGTTGTATATTGGCGGCGTGCGCCTCCGTGAGTATTTTTAACACGCATTACGGCGGTACTATCGTTGCGAATGATTATTTCAGGAAAGTAAAGTTTGTATTTTTCGCTCATTACAATGTCCCTGAACTTTTGAGAAAATTCATTTGCATTCCTATCTGAAATGGTATTGCAAAGCGAAACGCAATCTGGTTTTCGTGTCCACATCCAAGCAGGAAGTATGATTGAAATAATAGTTGATTTTGTAGTTCCTGGACAAATATTACAAACTAAATCATCGTTAAGTTTGTCACCACGAATTACACCTTCAGCTATTTTTTGAAGTTCATCACATAAAAATTTAATGTGCCAGTTGAGATAAAGTTCATCGGGTATTATTTCGCTCCAGAATTCACAAAAGAATTTAAAAAAACTTTTTCTTAAAATATCTGATCTACGCTGTATTAATAGGGATTCTAATTCTATTGCTTCTTCTTCTGTAAGGTTTAGCATTATTTATTTTTTTAAATCCAAATCTATTTACTTGTATTCATCAAAAATAACATATTTTACAATTTAATTGCAAAATATGTTATTAAAAAATCAAATTTATTTTTTTGATTTTGCTATCAGTTCAGCGATACGTGCTTCTCTTTCTTTAGAATCAGTTATCACCAAAGGATTTTCTTTATCTCCTTGAATCATTATTTTAGTAACAGGATAAATTGCTTCGAGCTTATTTATTTCCTTTTTGTAATTCAACAAAACGGCCATTCCTTGCGGTGTATTTTTAAATTCAGACCCCATTGATCTAACATCCTGCTTTAGTTCTGCAATTTTTAACGACCTCTTTTGTTCGACAGTAGCCTCCTGTTCTTCGTGCCAAATCTTGTAAGCCTTTTGGAGTAGTTTTTTTGATTGACTTCTACTTAAAAATATACCATTTTTATTTTTAAACTGCTGCTCAATATTCTTTAAAATCAAATAATCAGGCACACCATTGATTATCCAGCCTTGAATGGTGAATACTCGCTTTTCTGTTTCTAAATTACTTGACCTAATGCCTGCCATAAAACTTATGTATTTGGGAATAATGATTTTATTATATCGAGAATATCCATTTGCTCTTGAATTACTGCCCTTGTTTTAGACGCTTCTTCTTCACGCATCTTTTGAATTGATTCTGGAACATTATCAAGTGTAGATGTAGCAATTGCTTCTAAAGCATCTAATCTATTTGAAAGTCTTTTTTCTAAAAGTTCTTTGATTGAATTGACTGTAGCACTCATAATTTCAACTTGTTTTTTATCGTCCATGAGAGTAATTTTAAGATTTTGCTCAAAATTACTTCAAATTATCTATTAAATTTCGGTTAATTCATTACTGATTGCTTCCAAGTCATCTCCCAAGTTTAATTCAGGATAGTTTTCTTTGATTTTCTTTGGGTCACCTTTGTAAAACACCAACACATTTTGGTGCATCTTGCCAACTTTTCTTCCACCGTTAAACTGGCGACGAACACGAATGGCCAAAGAACCTACCACGTTTACCAATATAATTTCATTATAGTACTTTGCTCCAGCTTCTTCAAAAGCTCGCACAGTATCGCCCACAAAGTTGTAATAAAATCCTTTTTTGTCACGAACATCACCAACGACAAAGCAAGCGAAACGATCTTCTTTCAATTGCTCAACAGACTTTTTAATGATGCTGAAATAAACAGTTTTGAAATCCTCATAATCCATATTTGATAAGTCTTTAGGATCATCGCTATATTTTTCTAAGTCGGCATAAGGAGGGCAGCTCATAAGAAAATCAAATCCATCGTGAGGTTTATAAGTGTCCAGAACCTCATTGCTATCGCCATCAAACCATTCTACATTTTCAAGGCTCAACAAAGCGGATTGTTTTCTGTTGGCTTCTACTTGGTCCAGGCGCAAATCAATTCCGGAATAAGGATAACCAAGAACTCCGGCAACGATACCACGAACAGAACCACCGGCAAATGGGTCAAGTACAGAACCTCCGTTAGTACAGAACCACTTGTACAGAAGCTCACATAACACCGGATCAAAAATACTGGCACCTTCGTAAACGTGCATTCCTTTTTTCTTTGCATAATCAAGGATTTCATCCCACTCGGGGTCACGTCCTAAGTTTTCACGCATTTTATTTCGAAGTTCATAGATTGCTGTTGATTGGCCACTTTTTGCAATAAGCTCAACATCTTCTCGGGTTTCTTGTGAGTTGAAACCAAGAGATAGCCATTTACGTTTTCGTTCCTGCCATACTCCAGAGCGTGTGTCTAAAATTGAAAACGGAGGAAATATAAAACTATCTTTCAATGATGATGGAATGATCAGATTGTTTTCTGAATCGTTTTTATTCATCAATCCCTGGAAAGCGATTTCGTCAAAATCTGCAATATTTAACATCGCTTGCATATCCGGAAAGTCCAAATCAAAATTATTGACAAATTCAAGAAGTCCTTGCTGGGTAATTTTTGCATAGTTACTTGAATAAACCAAAACCAATTCGGCTGCTTCTTTCATATTGGCACAATCAACAAAAGTGGCTGGAAGAAACTCCGGAACTGAACTACCGGACAATGATACTTTTTCCAAATCTAAAAACCTATGGCGACCATCAAGGCAATAGTTCACGCCTTCAGAATGCCAAACCATAAACGGAGCAATGAATTGGTATTTTAATATTGACTCAACTAACTTTTCAGCGCCATTGTTTACCCATTCTTTGAAGTTTTCCTGTTGGATGAATTGAAGCTCTCGCCAATTTATTAACTCTGTTTTGATGATTCTGGAAGCGATAGTTTGTGAAGTCATTTTTTTGAAATATTTTTCTTTGGTTACATTATACTACAAATGTAACAAAATATGTTATTATGTTGCAAAATATGTTATAATAACAAAATCACTTGTAATAAGTAGCTTAGTTATAAATAATTGAATGTTAGTATTTTATATTACTTACTTGCTTTTTTAATTTTTGAGTTACAAAGATTTAAAGCTTCGGTAAAGAATTGAATATTTTCATCGGCTGTCGGATAATTGCTTTCTTTTTGCTTTTTCCAATGGATTATTGCACCTTCAGCAGTATTTTTATATCGATTTAAGCCTTCAATATCGTTCACATTGTTGATTGTTACTTCTAAATTTGATGTTTTAAAATCTATAATCATTCTCCCCAAAGTTTTTGTGCATCTTTCAAAAGACTCTCAAATTTGTTGACATCTTTCTTTGCGTAAGTAAGTGAATAAGAATGTCTTTTTTCGATTGTTCCGGACTTCAATCCTTCATGAATCATCTTTGCCTCTTCAAGTTTGTACTCATAAAACTCAATTGATTCCGGCATTGAAAGATTTATGACATTTGCTTTGCTTTCCCAGTATTCCGCTTTACTTTCGTGTTGTTCAGCAATTTTGGTGTTCTCTACAGATTTTGCCATTCTATTGTAATTGCGTTCGATCAGAGCACGATGACGTTTTTCTGAATGGTGTCCAATTTTAATTGGTTCTGCCAATGCTAGAAAATCTTTTCCCTCTTGGGATGCTTCATAGTATTCAGTTGATTTGCTTTCTCGTGAATTTGCCCAGTTATGATACCGTTCTGCTTTGGCTTTTGCGAATTCTTGAACGTTGAAGCCATCAGCTCTAACTATCGAATAGTAGAAGTTTCCTTCTTTATCTCGATGAACGAGGTTGAAAACAATACATTCGTGAAGGTTTCCATATTTGGTTTCTAAAAGGATTTCTTCTCCTTTTTCGTGCATTTCTGGACATTTGGCCACAAATACATTGGGTGCAAATTTTGAGTAAGTGTTCATATATTTTAGTTTAGATTATTTATAAATTCGTTTAGAATTCAATCCCAATACTTCATTCAGCGTGATAGCAAGAATTGTCTAAACGGTGTTGAAATAAATTTGCATCGATTGTGGTTCTCGGAGTAAATAATAATAGTGCCATAGTATTGCTTTTTTAGTGTTAATTATAGAGCAATATTGGGTTGACATTTTGGAAGTATCAAGGGAATTCGGATTTTATTGTAAAAAATAACGCTGGCTAATCGTAATACTCATTGCAGTCGTACTGACGCCTAGCAGTTTGCGTTACAGGAGATTTTAAACAGCACCTGCCATAAGAAGAGCTTTATCTTTACTTCTATTCAACGAACCATTAGCTTTCATTCTTTTTTCATCCTGTGCAATTCTCAATTCTTTGTGTAAATCTTCATTGTTTGAGATGTATTTTTCAAGCCTTGATGAAGAAATTTTAGTTTGATAATCATCGCTTAATCTAATAGCAATTTCGGTATGTCTTAATCCTTGTTGTAAAAACAGCCTGATCGATGGCTTGTAATTTTCCATCAATGCATCTACCTTGTCTAAATTTGCTCCTTTGTGAAAAGGTTTAATATTATTTTCTTTCATAAAGTTTGAAATTGTTAGTCGATGACATTTTAACAATTTTCCAATTCTTGACATCGACAAACCCATTTGATTGTATTTTATGATGTCATCTTTAAGCTTATCACATTTTTTTATATTGTTTCGTTGACCAACCGGACGTCCTAGAATAACTCCATCTGCTTTTCTCTTCTGCAATGCTTCCCTAGTTCTTTTTGAAATCATATCACGCTCAATTTCGGCTGCTAAACCAAAAGCAAAAGCCAAAACTTTAGACGTAATATTATCGCCAAGTTCATAACCATCTTTTACTGTATAAACTTTCACTTCAGACTTCATACAGTGTTCTAAAATTCGCATAATCATAAACAAATTACGCCCCAACCTCGATAATTCAGAAGAAATTATAACATCTCCTTTTTTCATTTTTTTTAAAAGCCCTCCTAAAGCTCTTTTTTCTGGCTCTTTTGTACCTGAAATACCCTCATCGCTTATCCACTTGTCAATTACCAAACCTAAAGATGTGCATTTTTCTACAACTCCTGTTTTTTGATTTTCAACATCTTGCCTATCAGAGGAAACCCTTAAATATCCGTATGTCATAATGTTAATTTTTTAATTAATTGTATTCCTTTTTCTCCGTAGTTATCGGATAATAATTTGTTAAAAGATTGATGATTTTCGGAATGTTTTTTTTCTAAATATTTATGAAAATCAATAATATTCAATACTAATTGTCCTGTCATTGCTGTAATTTGACTTTCTAAATATGGTCCTAAACCAGTGCCAAAAACTTCTCTGAAATCAATATTTGCTTGTTGTAATTCTGATATATTGTATTTCATATCAATAATTTTTTCCAGACTTCAACATCAGAATCATAAAACCATTTTATACCACCAGCTGAATTTCTTTTTCCAGCACAACAACTTCGGATGTTTCTGGCGCAAATTCCGACTTTCCTAAAAGCATCTTCAGAACTTTCAAACGGATACATTTTTCCGTTTTTAATACCCACAATAGCTTTTTTATTAAATCCAGCAATTATTGGATTAATCTGTTTTCTACCAAGTTCAAGACCTCGAAGCATTTTTCTTTTTTTTCGACCATCTATAAAATCTTTCCACTTTTTCCCTTTATTATGTGGAATTGATCCTTTTAAAAAACATCCTGTTATTGCGTTTCTATTTGAAATAGGGCGTGAATTTATTTCCATATTATAAAAGTCGTTTATGATTTTCAATGGATAATTCGCTCAAAGCAGAGTTAATTAGCTCCGATAACTTGACAAAGTTGTCAATACTCATCCATAGACATTCTCCGTCGTGTTCAATACTGATATACTGAGCATCTTCTGATATTATTACTTCCTGTTTTGTTTCCAAATTGATTTCCGGGTCTTCCGGGAACAGGATTACTTTTTGTGTTTTTTTGATGTCTTCGCTCATAGCTTATTTAGATTTAATCACTTTCTTTTTTTGACCTTTCCAAAATGCGATAAGATTATTGGTTACCCGAATCCTATCTTTATTATTCGGTATGTCGTTTTTTAACTCAATTAATCGTTTTTCGTGGTCTTGAATCCTTGCTTCAATTTCGTTTAATGTTGCCATACTATTTTTTATTATTTTGGTTTTCTGAAATTTGCTTACACTTTTTTAAAAATAAGTCTAAAGGCAAACTTCTTTTCATAAGATTACAGTCTGCACAGCAAGGAACTGAATTACTTTCAATATATCCTATCGAGTTATCTACTCTATCAAAACCTACTGTTGGAATTATTTCATTGCAATAATGACAATTTGCCTTTACATTTTTCTTGAAAAAGTCTATTGTTAAAGTAAACTCCAATCCTCTATGAGGTGCTCTTTGTTTGTATTTTCTGTGAACATCTTTGGCGATAAAATCCACATCTCCTAAATTAATTTTAGCTTTTCTTCTGCTTTTCTGAACAGAATTAACTCTGCCTCTTACGATTTTTCTACATTCTTCACTGCAATATTTTGCGCTATGACTGATTAGAAATCCATCGTATTCTTTTTTACATTCTGCACAAATTCTCATATTTTCATCGATTTTTTACTATATAAATTTACAAAAATTAAGCCTTATTTGAAAGTATTTTAATACTTGAATTAATATTCAAGTGCTGATTTTACTAGGTTTTTAAAACTGCGAGATTTTGTTAGAACCTCGCAGTTTTGATTACTATTTTAGCTTTTTGGCTCTTTCTTTTACCCTTTCAGTAATTGAAGGTTGTTCGACTGGAATTTCTTCTACATCCGTTTCGATTTCTTCGATAGGTTTTTCAAGCAATCCGATTGTCTCATAGTATCTTTTGATTGAAATCTCCCAAGCTTCAATCTCTTCGTCCATTTCAATGTCTTTTTCTACGATGTCATCCAGCAAAAGAATGTTGCAAATCATTTCTATGCTGTGACTATTAACCAATTTCTTTGAAAGCTCAAATTGTAAATTGTATTGTTCATTTCGAGATAATGAGTCTTTGTATTCTCGAAGTATTTGAGCATCTAACTCCACATCGGTTTTGATTCCAAGTAGATTGCAAACGATGATTATTTTATTGAATGAACCCGCCACTAGATTTTCAATCAAAAAATCATCTACAATGTTCAAGCAGTTTTCGCTTTCGATAATTGTGATAGGAATATCAGAAAGTAATTTATCAAACACTTCTTTGTATCTTGGAATTACAACCTCATCCGTAATTTTGTTCTGTCTGATTTCCCACGAATCTAAACCTTTTGGCTTTTGTTCTATATCTTCAACCTCTTTTTTGGGTTCAATCCAAACTACTTTACCAATGTACTTTTGACTCCAGTTATCGGCTTTGTTAATGATTGCAGGAACAGAATTGCTTTCTGTTTTTTTATCAGTGAAATACACATCTTTTCCGCCTACTCTAACCTGCTCACTTCCGCTGTACGGATTTTTTTCAGCCATTAAAATCTTCCCGTATTTTTCTTTTGCTCCTGCAAGATTAACCTCGAGTTGTGTTTTGATTTTAGAATTAAAGCAAAGGGTATCGGTACACATATCTTTGTGCGTGATGTCTCCAAAAAGCAAGTTTTCGTTAATGGTTCTCTTTGGGCAAACTTGACAACTTCCCGCTTTAGGTAAAAGATTTTCATCGTTGAGGTCAAAGTTTGCCTTGTCAAACGAAAGCATTAACCCCGCTATTGAGTCTTTAAGTGAACTCATAGTTTTAGTGCAATAGCTGTGCGTGTAGTCGTTTTTATCTTTCGACATATTGATATTTGTAATCAAAGACAATGAATTCATAATATTTCTCTGAACCACTTTATCGATTTTCGAAAGCAACATAGCGTGACCAATAGGTAGTACTCCAGCCTCTAAAGTTTCCATTGCGAAATCACATAAGTCTAAAAGCTTCACACGATCCAGGACGTACTTTTTAGATTTATTAATTTTGGAAGCTAACCAGTCTAAAGATTCTTTTTTCATCAAAGAATGAAACGCTCTGGCTTCATCGAGTGGAGATACATCCTCACGCTGGAGGTTTTCTAATACTTGAATTTCAAAAGCTTTGTCATCATCCATATACTCAATTTGAGCCTTGATGGTTGTCATCTTGGCAAGTACTGAAGCTCGGTACCTTCTTTCACCGTAAATGATTTCATAATTTGGTTTCAAGTCCTTATCGAAATCGTCCAAGATTGGTCTCACGAGTATTGGCTGAAGCAATCCATACTCTTTAATGCTTTCGGCTAGTTCCTGCAATCCTTTTTCGTCAAAGGATTTTCTGGGATTCGTTTTTGAAGGGAAGATATTTTCCAACTTCAAATTTTCAATTTTTGTTTCTGTTGTTTTACTCATTGTTTCTAAAATTTGATTGTTTATTGTATGTTATGTAAATTCAGGATAATCATTGCTTTTTACTATTGTTGTTGTAAAGGGAAATTTATCTTTAGGCACCTCACTTATCATTTGCATCAGTATTTTTGAGCCAGTAAAAACAACATATTTTGTTTCATTCTTTTCAATTTGTAATGTCAAATAATCTGAGTTTTCTTTTTTAATTGATTTGTCAATTTTGAATTCAAGTACTTTTATTTCTTGGTTTAAAATTTTATCTAATTTCAATTTGTCACCAACAAATGAGTTGGGTTGGGCTTTTATTCCCAAATCTTTAAATGCGTTCATTTGGTATTAATTTTTTTAATAGGTGTTTTGAATTGCAATGTTTTGCCCATCCGAAATAAGCGGCTATCGTGGCTTTGTTTTTTGTTTTTGACATTGCCCTTGCAAATCTTTTTTTAATTGATTTTCGCATAAGCGTGTGCGTATGGTAGAATACATATCCAACGAAATCAATTCCACGTGCTTCAACTGGGAATACTTGATAATTCCCTTTTACCTGAAGCTTTAGATTATCATTCAAATAGGTTTTTATTTCTGCCAACAGCTCGTGAAGATGTGGTTTGTTGCTCGATAGAATAATAATATCATCAGCATACCTGAAGTAATATTTTACTTCTTTGTTTTCTTTTATCCAGTGGTCAAAATAGGTCAGGTAATAGTTTGCAAAATATTGGCTTAAATAATTTCCTATTGGCAATCCATCAGCGCTATCAATGATTTCATCCAACAACCAAAGTAAATCCTGGTCTTTAAACTTTTTTCTCAATAGTTGCTTTAGAACCTCATGATCTACATTTGGATAGAACTTGACAATATCTAATTTCAAACAGTACTTTGTGTTCTCCTGGTCCTTCAATGCTTTTTTTAAATTATTGGCAGCTCCGTGAATTCCTCTTCCTTTGATGCAGCTGTATGTATCAGCTGTGAATAATTTGGTAAATATTGGCTCCAGAACATTCATAACAGCGTGATGGGTAATGCGATCAGGAAAGTATGGCAATCTAAAAACTAGCCTTTCTTTTGGTTCAAAGATTTTGAAAGTGGTGTATTCTGATGTTTGGTAATTTTTTTCAAGCAACATCTTATGAAGCTCCACAAGGTTTCCCTGTGGATTTTTATCAAATACCTTCACACCATATTGTTTGGCTTTGCCTTTGCGTGCTTTTGCTTCCGCAATAATTAGGTTTGCTGGTGAAATAATTTGTTGGTATATATTTTTGAATCGTTTCATACTTTGCTTTGATTGGTTCGCTTTCGATTGCTCTACTAGCGAACCTATTAATTTTGTAATTTTTTGCCGTGTTGGCAAGGTCTGTGGTGCTTAAAATTTTTTAGCTCAGGTGAGAGCTGACATTCGAATTCGTGTTCCAGTTATCGTAGTCGTTGTACGAAAAACTGCCACCTGAAGGAGAACTACAGCAACGACACCACACAACCTCATTTATTATGCTTTTACAAAATAGACTTTGTACAGGTCTTCAAATTGATTACCTGCATATATAGCCTTTTCTCTAGTTTCGAAGCAAAGGCGAGAGCCGACAGCCGAAACCGTGCCCCGGTAATCGCAGCCGCAGTACGAAAAACCGCCACCCGAAGGAGAACCCATTTTGAACCAAGGATAGTACTTATCCCATTCGCCATTTGTCCAGTCTGGAACCCAGTCACCGTTTATGGCTTTGGCGATAATTACTAATTTGGCGTGTGCTATCATTGCCTGTTGGTCTGATTCAGGAAACAATGAAAAATCTGGAATAATAGTAGGCTCTACATTAATAGCCTTGCAAGCGTCTTCAAATGTTTTAATTTCTGTGTACATAATATGGTTTTTAAGCGGTTTGTAAATCTTTGTAAATGTCAAGGAATAGATTAGCAGCGTGTTTCGCTAAATCTGAATTTTTGAAGCAAAGGCGAGAGCCGACATACGAAACCGTGCTCCAGAGACCGCAGTCGTCGTACGAAAAACCGCCACCCGAAGGAGAACCCATTTTGAACCAAGGATAATATTTACCCTCATTTGAATTTGTCCAGTCTGGAGTCCAACCTTCATTAAAGGCTTTTACTATTTCTTTGACTTGTTTGTAAGCCACTTCATCCGTGGTTAAGCCTTGACAAGATTTTTCAAAATCAAGTTTGACGATTCCGTTTTCTCTCAAAACATCATCGAAAGATTTGATTCTCTCTTTGATTTCAGGCTGAAAGGTTTTAATTCCGAAAAGGTTTTCTAACATTACTTTTCTGCCTCCTTTTGCCTTGTTATAGGCTGTAATTACTTTGCTTTTTTCAGCGGTTAATGTTTCACTCATTTTTATTTAGTTTTTAAATTATTATTCTTGCTTTTTTTAATTGGAACAAATTGCATTATCATAAATCCATTTATTCCCATCCTGATGTCAATTTGCTCATTGTTGTACATTTCTGATGCGACCTTTTCAAATTCATCAACTGATACTTTCAAGTGGATTAAAAACTCAACAAAGTAAGTTCCACACTTCCCACCACTTGAATGATGCTTTTTTTCTACTAACTCAAGGATTTTTGCTTTCACTTTCTAAAGCTTTTACCTTTGAATTCAATGATATTGAACATCTCGAATAGCCTGTCGTAAATGTGACCTCCGTACCTGTCTCCGAATTCTACTAAAGCTTCTTGAAGATTATTGGAATACCCCTCTTTGTAATTGCAAGTGATGTATGTTTTGGATTTTTTATCGTAACGCTTCTCAATTATCTCCCTGATTATTTCTGTTTTTCCATAATTTGATGCTGTCTTTTCTTTTTTAACATCATCAAAATAATATCTAAAACTATTGTACTTTTTATAGAAATTATCCTTGGCATCTGGATTGGTAATGGTTTCGAATTCCGTAACAACATCATGTGATTTTGAGCTTTTGAAACGTAATTCATTCCATTGTTTCATTGTATCCCAATTTTCGGTCATTGCTATTTCGAAGTTCTTTTTAAATAGAATTTCAAAACAATGCATTATTGTTGTTTTTCCATTTCCATAGTCTCCAATGATTAAAAGTCCTTTATCAAAAGAATTTTCTAGTTCTTTACCGTTGAAATTTTTAACTAAATTTTTACAATTGAAGAAAGTTTCATCTTTTGCAAAATATTTCAACACAGGTTCTAAATTTGATAATGTATCAGGGTTTTGTACGAATTCCTTTTTTTGAGATTGTAAAAAAGCTTGTAAAAATCCTGTCCAAATAATTTTTTTATCAGGAACTAATCCTTTTGTACGTTCAATTACTTCTTTTTTTATCTCTTTTCTGGATTCAGAAACTTTTAAATTTCCTTCGAATTCCTTTATTTTTTCCAATTCGTGAGGCTCTAATTTTTCAAATGATTTAAGCCATTCATATTCTCGTCTGGTAATAATGCCTTTTTTTATTGGCATCGATTCTATTATTTTTCCGATTTCATCCATTTTACTGATTTATTGAAAATTTAGGCTTTTCAACATTCTGACGAACTTCTTTTAATTCAAAAAATCCCTTCCAGCCTTTTGCCATAGATTGATTCATAATTGCAATTGCCGTTGTCTCTTTACCACTTGAAAGATTTGAAAGCTCAATCAATGAAGCTTGTTCGCTTTGAATTGATTTATATTTGAAATTATGTTCTTTTGATTTGTAAACTTTCCAAGCCTGCCATTGCACTTTGAAATTTTCGGTGAAAAACGGATATTCAACTTCTTGTTTTTGAATTTCAGATTTCGCTTTTTTTTGTTTTTCAACTGCAACTACAATTTCATTTTTACTTACAATTTCATTTACAATTACAACTCCATTTTCAATTACAGTGTTTGCTTCGCTATTTGCTTTGGTGTTTGCTTGTGGTTTTGCTTCTTGGTTTGCTTCACTTTTTGTATAAGCAAAATTTTTATTTTTGTTTGACGCACCGCCTTTAACACCAGCGCTTGAACGCTTTTCCGAAATTTCGGCATCTCTAACCATTCGCTTGCAAATCAAAAAATCACCTTCAATGATTAACACACATTCAGATATCAATTCGAACAATGGATTTTCAATTTCAAGCAAATCGAAAGCAGTTAGTTTAGCAATTTGTAAAGCAAAATTTTTAATTTGCTTATCACTTTGCTTAAACTTTTGCTTAAGCAAAATCTTTCCGTAAGTAGCTTCTTTATGTAAAATGCACATTATTGAAATCATAACTCCGTGCGCTGCTGGAGTACACATTTTAAGCTTATTGTTGTTCATCCAGTCATCAACATAAAGAGGTAGATAAGGTTGATTTGTTAAAGCCATTTAGTTAATTTTTACTTTGTTTCTATTACTCGGATTAAACCGATTATTTGGAGTTTTGTGCGCCTTTTCGTGACAATCTTCACAAAGAGTGACCAACCAACACAGATGCTCTAATTCAAGCCCTACAATTGATTTTCCATTTACATAGTAAGTTATGTGATGAGTTTCTAATCGAATGATTGAACTACAGTCCACACATTTGAAATTATCTCTTAATCTTACTTTTGCTTTAACTTCCTCCCAATAGGGATTGGATTTCAAAGATTTTCTGTAGTTGGTTGGTCTGCCTTTTTTATGTTGAAGTCTCGACATTATTTTTTAGCCGCCTTTTTTGGATTTTTCAACTCTTCGAAATACGTTTTATTTCTCTCACTTGAATTGAACAAATCACTCACCTCGTGGTCTGGAATTTTTCTTACTTTTGCTAATTTCAATTCAGCATTAATCCAGGTGTAGTAATAGTAATTTCCATTTAGAGCAACTTCGTAAGTTGTTGCAGGATCAAGATTAATTTCTGCAATTCCTTTTTTAACTTCTTTGGATAAAGCTTCGATTTTATTAAAAGATGCGCTCACAGTTTCTGATGCTCTTTCAATAAGTTGATTGTGGTACTGTGGATAATTTTCTTCTAACTCTGTGATGTACTCATTTCTGATATGTTCTTTTTCATACTCATCCAGCAAACGATAAGTCTCTATTTGCTTTGGCATTGCTATGAAGTTTTCACTCATAAATTTTTGTACATCTTCTGCATTTTCAAACGTTCCAAGACTTTCCGGAACCTCACTTGTTTTTGCTGTAAATTCGATTGTTGCTGGTAAATAATTTTTTACGATTTCCATTTTTAGTTATTGATTAATTTTTTATAAAGTTCAACGGCTCTTTGTTTGTTGTTATCATTCAAAATATGCTTAGCATATTGAAAGACATTTCCAAACTTGTTTTTCTTTAAAATCATCTTTTTTGATAATTTTAGATTATGTGAATTTTGCAATTCTGAAACCCTAGTTCTAAATCCTGATAAATAAGGAAAGTCCATTATTGAAACCTCCCCTTGCTGAATTAAAGTAAATAAGACTTCTTGAGTATTACTTTTTGGTAATGGCAAATCATCGAAAATATCTAGCTGCTTCATAAATTTTATTTTAAAATTGTAAATTCAGTTTATCGTGTTTTTGATGGCAACTTCTACAACGAATGATGATATTTTTAACATCCCAACATTGTTCTGTTTTACCCTCTTCCTTTGCTCTTTTGACCGATATATCGTGAGAACAATCTAATCTAGTTCCTGAAGCATTTCGTCCACATTGTTCGCAAAAATTATAGTCATACTCATCAATTTGATTTTGCAAAACTTTTGCTTTAGCTTCTGTAATTTTCTTTTCAATCTGACTTTGTGTGAACTTTTCTCCAGTTGATGTTCTGTAACTATTCATTAAAATTTTACATCAATTGGTTGTTCTAAATCTTCGTTTGGTAATGGAATTGTGTACTGAAACATTTCCCAAGCTAACTGCCTTGCTGCTTCGTGATACTCTTCCTGACTAAATGTGGTATTCTTTGATGTTGACTTTGGCTTTCTAATAACATTTTTTGTAATTGGATTAATTGCCAATTCTCCAGTTTCGGTATCAACAACTACATCGAAATTCAGATTTCCTTTCAAAAAATCGTGTACCTCATCTATGGTCCAAATTTCTCCCCACTCCTGGCGAATTATATTTTTCCAATGTTCAACAATAACTCCCCAGTAATAGTTGTTTTGCTTATTGCTTCTTTTCTTGTAATATCTTTCGACGGTAACAGTTACTTTTTTTCCTTCGTAAACGCCAATAGCATTTACAATCAAGTCTCTGTTTTCAATAAACTTTCCGTTTTCGACTTCTGTCTGAACTGATATTTTTCTGGGAGTAATTGCCACTATTCAAATGCTTTTAGTCTTTGTTTTTTTCTTTTGATTGCTTCGGTTAATCTCTTTTCAAGCTTTGAAATATCAATGTCATTTCTTTCAATTTCCAAAACAAAAAGGCGTTTAGCTACATTTTTAAATCGAGGATCATAACTGATAAAAAACCAAGCCTTACGACCTGTGATATACATTGAGCCTTGAATTTGCCAGTAATACTTTGTACATTCTTTTTTGAAATTATCAAGTGTTAAGTTTTCCAAATAATGTAAATGCGTTTTACTGTCTGGACATTTGGTTTCAATTCCGAAATCCTTATCTATTAAACCATCAGGCGTACATCCTACATCTTTTGTCAGTTCAACATATTGTTGGTCATCTCCATAATTATGAACTTCAAAACCATACTTTTCAACGAACTTTTCTACAGCTTCAATCTCTGTGTCTTTTCCCCATTCAACAGAATGAGTTGAGAGTTGTCTGTTTTCGTTTGTTGTAACAACTTCAAGTACCTTCTCGGTCACATAGGTTATCGCACCATCAGGAAAAACATCCTTATCCTCATAACCCATCAACCTCACAAATTCAGATGCTGTAAACTTTCCTTTGCGTTGTTCCAGCCACTCATCCTCTTTGCCTTTTAGAGATTTGAGAACCTCAAAATCGAGGCTCTCAAATTCTTTTACTTCATTTTCTGAAAATTCAGGAAGTGTTACCATTATCCTAATTTTTCAACATCAAACAACATTGTAATTCCGTCAGTTGATTTGTTGTTTTTCTTACCTCTGTATGTGATTTGAACTGGTGTTTTAATCGGTAAGTTTTTTACTGATTCAACCAAAGTCATCTGACCTGAAATGAAACATTCCTTTTCTGAAATGAACACTCCACACTTAACAGCTTCTCCAGCTTCATTTGGAATATCTTTCATTCCCATAAAGAATACTTTTAGAGGTTTGTCTTTAAGTGCCGCCCAGTCATCTGATGACTTGTATTTTAAGTTCAAACTGAACTTTGGTTCTAAAGTTTGTAACGTTCCTAAACTCTCTGTGTCTGGAATAAAAAATGTTACTTCAGCTCCTGCTGCTTTTTCTACTTCTGTTGCCATAATTTCTAATGTTTATTGATTACTCGTGATTAATTAAATATTTGATTTTTTAGTGTTGAGAATTCGTTTAAAGCCATTTTTAAACAGATATGTGTTTCAATGCCTTGATGTAATTTGAATGAGAAAACAATCTCATCGTTAGAGTTTTTCAAACAAGCTCTACCGTTTATGTAATCTGAAATAGATAGGTTTTTTGAAGCAAGATTTTTAAATACTTTCTGAACTTCCTCTGATGTTGTTATGTCAACTTCCGGCTCTTCTTTAGTTTCAGAAGCCACCTCTTCTACTATAGGAGTAACAACTTCTTTAGCTTTCTCTTCTGCTTCGATTTCAGCTTTGCGTTTAGCTTCGGCATCGTCAATCGCTTTTTGCTTTGCATCCAACTCTTCCTGTCTTTTTGCATTAGCATCATCGATAGCTTTTTGTTTTGCCTCACGTTCCTCACGCTCTTTTCTATCAGCTTCTTCTTTCGCCTTTTTTTCGGCTTCAAATTCTGCTTTTTCTTTGGCTAGTCTTTCAGCTTCAATTCGTTGGTTTTCCTTTTCGGTAAGGACTTGGATTTTGTCTTCTAACTGTTGTTTAAGAAGCTGTACTTTTGAAGCAAATTGTAATTCAAATTCTTCAAATTGAGTAACATCAGTTTTCTCTAAATTTTCCTCAAAACTAATTTTAAAAGTTTCGATTCCTTGAAAAGTCATACTTTCAATAACTGATTTTGAAGTCAAATAGAAAGCATCAATTTTTGAAGCTATCAAATCCTTTCTCTCCTGGTCCTTTCTTTCCTTTTCAAGGCGTTCAGCTTCTTTTTGAGCTTCATATCTACGAACCTCTTCTTGTTGTTTATTTTCGTGCTCAAGAGTGATAGTAATAAGTTGACTACTAAAGTCACCTACTTTTGTTCGAAAATCTTTTAGTTTTGAAGCAATTAGTCTTTCTTGCTTTTCAATTGTAGTTCTTGCACTAACCAGTGTAGTTCTTGCTTTCTTTGCCTCTTCGTAAGTTTTATTATCTGTAATTGCAACAAAAGGATTTTCTTTTACGATAGCTTCTTGTTTTTCTTTCCAGCCTTGTAATTCTGGAAGCATTGAAACCTCTATGGTTTCTAAATTGAAAGGTTTTGCTTTACTCATTTTTCTAAAATTTGATTGTTATTGTATTTTCTCTATTAAAATTGTTACTATTACTCCAAAAATTCCACCGATTAAAAAGGCAATCATTACACCGATTAAAAAAAGTGAAAACACTCTATTGGTTCTTTCGTTGTCGTAATTCATGATGCTTTTTTTAATCGTTTATCGAATTGCTCACACTCGTATTGCCACCTCATTGCGAGGATAAACTCGTCAAAGAATTGTTTTTCTTCTCCTGCTAAATCGACATATTGTTTGCCGTTTACTAGCCATTTACCATCTTTTCTATTTATTACTATTTTCATAATGATTTCAATTTTTTGAAAGTTGATATTGTTTCTTCTGAATAGACTAGCTTTACTCTTCGGGTTACGTGTCCAAATTTGTTTCTTATCTCTGGCATTGGAAGTCTATTTAGATTGTCTTGGATTTCAATAAAGTGATGAAAACCACTTTCTTTGATTTGAACTACCTGCAAAAATTTTCCTGAAGGAGTTTTATAAACGTCTTTAATTTCGATGGACATTAATTATATATTTTGATTCTTGTTACTAAAATGATGTTTCCTTTTTTAGAATAATCTTGAGTTAAATTTGAAATTGGTTTTTCAAATGCTGGATCCGAAATGATTTCTTTTACTCGTTCTCTGAATTTTCTATTTAGTAGCATAGTCCGGGGATGTTAGGTTAAACAAGTCGGTCATTGTTAGTCCGTTTTGTGGATTCAAAAATCCTTGACGAACTCTTGATTTTGCTTTCAAATTGATTGCTCTTCCAACCATTCTTTCGATAGCAATTAGTTCTTTGATTCTTAGCAAAACTTTGAAATACTTTGCTGTTTTTGGATTTCCACTTTGTGTATAGTGAAAAGTGTTATTCGCTTCAAGCAGTAAATCATATCTGCTTTCTAAAGTTTTTAATCTTGTAGTTTTCATAAGTGTTTCCATAACTTGTTGTTTTTTATGTCACTAATTACTGTTTTACTAATTCCATAAATAACAGCTAAATCTTTTTGTTTTAAACTGCTATTTCTGATTTCTAAAACTTGACTTTTAGTAAGTTTAGATTGATGGTGCTTTTCACCTTTTAAAGATTGGCTTAGTCCATTTTTCCAAGAATGATGGATATTTTCTTTTGGAGAATTCCATTCTAAATTTTCTGCTCGATTGTCGGTTTTGATTCCGTTTATGTGATTTACATAAGATTTGTTATCAGGATTTGAAACGAAATGGGATGCAACAATTCTGTGTATTGTTAGATTTTTTAAAATTCCATTTTTACTCAACTTTATCATTAAATAGCCTTCATTTGATATTGAAGCCTTTAAAATTCTTTGTGTTTTGTAGTTTGAACTTCTTACTAATCCAGTGATGCTTACTTCATAGGTTTGATAACCATCAATTATTTTCCAATTTTCTACTTTTTGTATTGAATTTTCCATACTTTTGTTGTCTCTAAAAGTTTTTAGTTATTTACTCGGTAACTGAAATTTGATTGTATTAAGGCACTCTAACCAGTGCCTTTTTCTATTTTGTCAAACTACCAATAATGTCAAGTTTTTGTTTTTCTGTGAGAACATTTGATAATTTACCCCGAGGGGCGGAGTTAACGGCTCCCAATTCCGCTAACTCCAATTCTAAGTATCTCTTACGGCTTGTAATCGAACTTAATCCTTGTATAAAAAGCTGCTCCTGAGTTTCTAACTCTCTTGCCTCTCTTTTTATGAATGCTATTTTTTGAAGTCTATTCATTTTTCTAATTATTAGAAAGTGATTTATGAATTAGCTCCTCTTCGAAAATGTCCTTTTCTTTTAACCCCGTGCTTTTGTAGAATTTTACGGCAGCATATTTTGTCAAGTTGTCTGAATTATTTGTGCCTAAAATTTCTACATTCCTTTCAGTAACTCCTAATGCAAGAGCCGTATATTGACGGAACTCTCTGTCATTTTTGATTTTTTCTAAGATTAATTGTGATACTTTCATTTTATTTACCTAATTTCGTTCGTAATTATTTACAAATATACAAAGTATTTACTAAGTACCAAATTATATACTAAGTTTTTTCTAATTTTTTATAAAATAATTTTTGCAACAATGAATGCTTCTGATAATCAAAAAGATATGAATTTTAAAAAACTCACCTTTTTACTTGAAAAGTTGAATTTGGAATTTCCTATTGCTGATTTATCAAGAAAAACAGGTTATTCAGAAGGGACGATAAGTCCTTATGTAAATGGAAAAATCAAACCTTCATCTAAGTTTTTACAAACTATTATAGATAAGTTTGATGTCAATTTAGACGGTTTTGAAGATTTAAATTATAAGCAACCAAATGTCTTATCTATAATTTCAGAGCCTACAGAAGATTACGGATTGAAAAAGGAAAATTTAGAGTTGAAGAAAGAAATACAATTTAAAGATGAGCAAATTGTATTTTACAAAGACAAAATAGAATTTCTGGAAAATAAAATATATGACCTTGAATTAGGGCATCAAAAAAAACAAAACGGCACAAGTTAAATGTGGTGTGGATTAATCAATTAAAATTATCGTTGTAAATTAAGTAATCAATTAAACAAATATATTATGAGTGGAACAGGAATATTATTATTAGGATTATTTGGAGTAATTATTTGTGGTTTAATCTATTTTTTACCAACAATAATCGCAAAAAAAAGAAAAAATCAAAATCAAAACACGGTATTCATTATAAATCTATTTTTAGGATGGACTTTAGTGGGTTGGCTAATTGCTTTAATGAGAGCCTTATCGGATACTCAAGCTGTAATTCTTTATACAACACCACAAAAAACAACCGCTTCAAGTGAATTAATGGAATTGAAAACACTAATGGATAGTGGAGCTATAACTCAAGAAGAATTTAATACTCAAAAGAAACGATTGTTAAAGTAAAATGAACGTTCCGGACAAAAATATTATGCACTTAATTGATCTTTTGATATTTCAAAAGCAAATTTCGTATGTAAAAGATTTTTGCAAAGAGATAGGAATGCAAGAGCAAACAATTTCAAAAATTAAAAAAGGCACTAATCATTTTACAGTATCGCAAATTGAAACTATTTGTAAAAAGTATAAAGTCAATGCCAACTGGGTTTTTGGCGTTCAAAAAAACATCTTTAATATTCCTTAACCCAAATAAATAAAGGAGTTACCATAAAAGGTTTACCGGCAACCCCAATAAATTCAAAAAACATAAAAAAGTAATGAATATGACTAAAAACAAATAATCAATAGCCTGATTTTACAGTAATTACAATAGGATAAAAGGGTAGTTTTCGTTTTCATAACCCTGAGGTCCCGAGTTCAAATCTCGGTCTCGCTACAAATTAAAACAATCGTTAAGCCCACTCCCAACAAGGGTTTAACGATTTTAATAAAAAATCTTACGGCTTGTAATTACTTAAATCGGCAACCCTACCGACAACCCTAAAGTAATTACATTATGGCAAAAAATTTATTATTTGATTGTGCGTACTCTGATCTATGGGTACATCCGGAGAACTGGAAAACATTGACTTCTCAAAAATCTTTGAAACTTGACTGGCGTGTGGAATGCAAGTTTTATGACCCAAAATTTAAAGAGAAGTATCCTAAAGGCTTTCTATTCAGAAAAAAACTAAACCGGTTCCGATCACTGGAGGACAGAAAAGCCGTTATCGAAACTTGGCTAAAGGAAATCCCCAAACTTTTTGAAGACAAGGGTTACAACCCAATCACTAAAAAGTACATGATTCCTGAACTTAAACCAGTTCCAGGAACTTTACACCCAAAACTCAATTTTACTGAAGCTCTAAAAATTGCTTATCCTTTGTTATCGGTTTCTGAAGGTGTGATAAAGGAACTTAGGCGAATTGTGGCCAAGGTTGAGGAATCTGCAATAAACTTGAAATTAGAATTTCCTATTTGTGAAATTCATAGTGGCCACATCCGTGATTTACTTGATCCTTTAGGTTTGACTAATAATGAGTATAATAAGTTCCTCACTCATTTGTCGATTGTTCTTTCTGACTTAGTGGAAAAAAGAATAGTTTTTCACAATCCAATTCGCGATATCAAAAAGAAAAAAACAGTTAAAAAAATCCGTGAAACTTTAGAACTGGATGAACTAAATAAAATATTTAAAATTTTGAAAAATGATAATTATACTTTTTATAGGTATGGTATGATTTTTTTTCACTCCGGAGCTAGAACCGCTGAATTATTCCGTGTTCAGAAAAAAGACGTTAATCTGTCCAAGCAGGAATATAAAGTCACGATATTGAAAGGTAGCGTTAGCAAGGAAGTAATTAAAGTAATTTTGCCAAACGTTTTATCTTTTTGGACAGAAATTGTCCAAGAGTGTACCGATGATGATGACTTCTTGTTTACAAGAGGGTTGAAACCTTCATTAGTTCCAATACAACCGTGTCAGATTAGCATAAGATGGAGACGGTGGGTGAAGAAAAAATACAATGTGACTGCTGATTTCTATGCTTTGAAACACTTGTTCTTAGACGAACTAGACAAAGCTTCAGATGCTGCTTTTAATTTTTCCAAAGGAATGGCATCTCATACCACAAATGTTACTGAAACTGTTTATTTAGTTGGTAGGGAGAAGCGAAAAAATGAAGCTTTAAAGAAGATTAACATTCAAGTTATAAACCAATAAATTTGCATATATGACAATTACAGACTTTTTAATTTCGGCAGCCGCTTTTATTTTTCTTGCTCGCTTTTTGTGGTTTTATTTCAAAAGTCATCCAAGTGACAAGTATCATAATGACAGTTGGAAAAACAGAAAAAAGTAAAACCCCTCAATTGAGGGGCTTCCTGTAGAATAAAATTAAAAATGTCAATCAATAACTCTATAGTTCTACAGCTAAAAGTTCCTTGCCTAAACTATGCAATGCAGTTTCTATTTTTTTTCGTTGGTCAATTCTTGGATTACGGTGTCCAGTTGCATAGTGCTGAATTTGTTTTTGATTAATTCCCGTAATTCTCTCCAGTGCTGAATTAGTGAATATTCCTTTGTAGTAGTTCAATAAACTCACAGTATCAAATTTATAAGCTATTTGATACTCTCCTTTTAGCATAGCTGGAATATTCTCATCGGTGTTGTATTCTTTCAAAAGTCTAATCGAATCTAAAACTGATTGCTTAACTTCCTCAACTGTGTCACCTCCAGCGTAAATTCCTTCTACATTTTCAGCATAAGCCGAAAACATATCATCTGTTTTCTCAATAATAATTTTTATTGTTTTCATATTTTCAAAACTTGGTATTAAAGAGCGGGGTTTATTTCAACCCCAACTCTTTAGTTATTTTTAATTCTAATCCCTTACCCATTTCTTTAGCTCCGTGATATGGAACTGGATAAGTTCTGCCATTTTTTTCATAGATGTAATGGCTTCCATCGGTTCGAATGTGTATCCAACCATTCTTTTTTACCTTTCGGTGGAATTCTGATGATTTCATAGAACTTGTTGTTATTAATTGACTATACAAAGATAGTCAAATTACTATCATTTGCAAACAAAAAAGCATTTATTTTTAATGAAATTCGAAAGTTTTTTTAAATCTGGCCACTAAGGGTTAGCGAGGTTTTCAGTTGTTTCCATTTTAGAACTAACTCAAATAAAAAAGCGCATCATTTATGATGCGCTCCTTCCCCAATTCAAACTAATTAACCAAAACTATTTATTTACAAAATACATATTTCCACTTATGGTAACTGCTCCGGTTCCTGACGCAAACCAAAAAGGAATTAAACAATGTCCATCGTACAATCTTAAATCTAATTTTTTTGCAAATGCCACTTGTCCAACATTTGCAATTGTGCTACTGCAAGAATATAGTTCTTCAAAACAAACAATACTAATTGCACCGGTAACTAATGATGTTCCAAGAGCAACCGATTGAATACTTCGAACTCCTTTATCTCCTGCTTGAAGTTGGAATTTTACAAATGATCCCACAACGGCTGTAGCAGGAAATGAAGCTATTGTTGCTGTTCTTCCTGATACTCCATCGCTATTCGTATAAGACATAGTCATATTAGTAATTGCACTTGCATTTGTAGTAACTGTAGTTACCAAAACACCTGCTTGAATTCCATCGCCATTTGTCGCTCCATTGTTATCTCTTGCAGGAAGTGTTGGCTGCGTAAATGTTTGTGCTGTTAATGTTGTGACGACTAACCCTGTGTTTATCCATAAAATATCAGCTATTATAAACTGGCCTGTTTGTGTGCCTACAATATTACCATCTCGTAAATACCAAGCTCCACTTGCTGGATTTCCTACATTCATACAACCTACATCAGCAGCTTGAGTTCCGTCTGTATTACGACCATTTACTCCGGGAGTTCCAGGAGCCCACGCACCAGGAAAACCAGTATCTTTAGAAAAACAATAAATAACACCAGCAGCTTCTGGGACTGTTCCTACTTTGAAAATACTTCGAGATTCACCTATCTCATTATTTTGTTCTGAGTTTTGCTGTTTTTCACGTCCTGAAGCATCAATAACAGTTATTTTATCATTGACAATTCGCAAAGCTTCTCCATTTTGCAAAGTACATTTAAGCAAAATATATTCTGTTCCGGAAATGTCTTTTTTTAATTTTATAGCTTGAGTAACTCCATTATTAAAAACATTTAAATATTGAATTTTTCGAGAAGTTGAAGCTGCTGGAGCTGCTACTATTGTAGTAGTAGTAGCAGTTGAAATTGCATATTCCGCATCTGCTGGATTAGAAGCGTCAGCATCTGTAATATCAGAATAGCAAACTTCAACGTGAATACTTCCTGCAATTGATGTTTCAATTTCTAAAGTTTTGGTTGTGGACGATAATACTAATTGCATAGGGTTAATTATTTAAAATGGTTCGCAAACGTCTTACTTTTAAATAAGACAAACCACCTCCAGCACTTGGAGGCGTTTCATATTGTCCTGACTCATTCAGGAACTTTCCAGTTCCTGTTGGGTTGGCTTTATTTTTAACTTGTTTTCCGTCCGTCATTATACGTTGTATTCAAATGAAACTTTATCGGTTATGGCTAATTGATAGCCTGCAATACTACCATTCCAATACAATTTATCTGCTGTAATAATTGCATTGAAAGCTCTAGCCGTTGCTCCTGAATCTCCACTGAAATAACAGTCTTTAGTTTTAACACCGTTGCCTATTTCTGGCTTATCCCCATTTACAATTACTTCAACAAAACTTCCACCGTTTGGAGTAGAAACCATTCCGGTTGCACAAGCCACATCACCATCAGCTGTGGTGACACTTGCTGTCATAAACTTATTGCTTGTACTTGGATTTGCACTTGTAAGCGTTACAAAGTTTGATACTACAATAGCAGTTGTTCCAACAATTATGGCGCCCGTATTTGTAATTCTAAACGATTTATTGGCATCAGTTCCTTCTTCGACAGAAACAGCCGCTTGTGGAGTTACTTCTGAATTTCCATCAGAATCCGTTGCTCTTGTCATTGGAGTAGCTGCTCCGTTCCAAATGTAAATCCAGTTTTGTGATCCTGTAGATTGTCCATATAATAACACACGGTCACTTGTATTCATAGATACACCTCCAATTGTTGCGCCTGGAGAAGCTACAACTATATTCGTTGCTGATGCTGCTCTAACTGATGCTTTCCAATCTTGGTTGTTGATGGATTGCGCTAGTTGAGTATCAACATAGGTTTTACTTGCTGGCGAGTTTGCACCTGAAGGAGTTGTTGGCAAGGCTGCCATTTTAGCTTCGGTAATTGTTCCGTCTTTGATTTGTTTTCCGTCTTGCATAGTTTCTATATTTTTCTAAATATTAATAAATCAGTTGTTTTTAATTGAAATTCGTCTAACCAAATCAGTTTCCAGTTTCCGGATATATTTTGAATTTGGTAACTTTTATCTTTAAAATAAATGCTGTCATTTATAAAAAGATTAGATTGTATTGTTGGCTCTGAAAATATATTGAATTGTGTTTGATCGTCTTGTGTAACTGCTAATTCAATATCTGTATAAACACTCGGTTCTCCCTTGAATCCTCTTTTGCCTAAAGGCGAAATAATAACAGAAGTTTGTTTTTTCTGGTTTATGATATTGACATTAATTTGCTTTGTCGTTTCATTTACGACAACATCATACCTTTTTACCGTTTGGTTTATCGTTACTTCCATAATTATTTAAAAATAGTCCAGCTATGTGTTGGAATTGCTTCAATTTCGCCATTAGTTAATGTTAAAATCACATCAAAATAATACGTATTAGCAGGCACATTCATTACTCTTGAATTGAAAAGTAATCTTCCATTTGTTGGTGTTGGCACTAAAATAGTATTGTCACTATTTTTGAATTCGAAAATAGTACTATTGTTTACTTTGAACTGTGCCAAAATGCCAACTCCAGTTAAATTCTTAGGAATAATAGTTCCATTATCGTCGGTTTCAGTAATTATAAATTCAGCACCATCCCAAGTTGTGCCTTTTTTGTGATCTGCAAACGCTTTTGGTATTGACATTTTGTTTGATTTTAGATTAAGCTATTTATTTTCTTCAATATTTATAATTCTACTTTCGCCACATTTATCAATCAGTTTAACGGTTCCTTGTTTTTTGCCTAAAAATCTGGTCTTGATGCCAAGAAAACTCCAAGGCCTTCTTTCCCAATAACCAATAGCGGTTGTGTTTCCTGAAAATATCCGATCTGTAATATTCAAACCTAAAATACCATTTTGATAATTGATATTTCCTTTTATGACTAAACAAGCCGTACTGTCTTTTATTGGAATCACAATATTTTCTTTTGAATTTATGGCAGCCAAAACACTTGATAAATCAGTATTTACAATTGTTGTATCTCGATACTTCAATAAATGATTCATTACCGAAGTGACACGGTTAAGCTTGATATTATTTTCTTTCAGCAAAGCTTTGTAATCGTCATTCTGCTTCAAAGCGGCCATCATTTGTTTGTCGGTAAAAATCAATGTTTTCACTCGTAAAGAATCAAATCTAGCGTTTGATAAATCATTAGCTTCAGTATCTTTTTTGAATTCTGATTTGTCGAGATAATCTTTTACAAACCAAATTCCGGCACACACCAGGATCAGTATTATTCCGTATTTTATGTAATTAAGATAATTCATTTGTTGTTTTAATTATTGACGTTAAAAACAAATTATGATAACCGGCAATTGTACCCGCTTTATCGATTCCATTAATTATTTTCCTTGCACCTACAGGATTATCGGTAGTTTCATTGAAATAGATTTCAAGACATTTTCCTGTGAAATCTCCAAAAGAAGATGCTCCTTTTGTCATTCCTTCAAACATTATTTTGATTGCATTTTGCAGTATAAGTGCAAGCTCTGGATGGTTCAATAAATCAACTCCAATTAATCTTCCCATTAATTGATAATTCTCGTACCAAGTCAATTGCACAAATCCACGTCCGTAAAATATTTGATTAGGAGTTGAATATCCAACACCCGACATTTTTACTTTCTGACCATACTTTCTTTTGCGACCTTTGCCGTATTCTTCGATAGGTTGCATCGTTTTTGCTGTTTCGTGCCAAGCAGTCGCCAGCATATAAGCCAACCATCGCAAATCATCGTGTTCAGAAGCTTCCCATTCATCAAAAATAGCCGTGAAGCCTTCAACCTGATTTGTATTCAGTTTGCCAAATGATTTTCGAATATTATCGAAAGTTGATTTTCTATTGATCATCTTTTCTGATTTTTCTATAAAAAGTATTTATCAATAACTCGACTGATTTCATTCCGGAGTATCCTAACAAAAAAGCTATTCCATACAAAACAGAAGGGTTAAGATTAAACCAGTTTGCCACCACCGGTGTTAGATAATTTGCGGAAAGTCCTCCCGACAATACCGTCAAAAATTGCTGTGTCCTTGTCATATTCTTTGATTTTGTTAAAAAAACCACCGCCCCGCTCATTCCAGCTATAAAAGTTTGTGATTCTATTCCTATGTATTTCAAAAAGTAGATTATATCCATTTTATTGGGGCTTATAAAATTTTTAAATAAAGGCGCAATTTCTCACGCCCTATTAGTTTTAAGCTGCTGGCGCATCGGCACCAAAAATCAAACCTATTCCACCAAGAATAGTGGCGATGGTTGATGTTAATGTCACCTCGGTAACATTGCCTGTTGTGATTGCAAAATACAATCCTACAATTCCACCAGCTATCATTGCTATTCCTGCTGACGTTGTTTTCCAATTTTTCATAATTATTGTGTTTAAAGTTTATATTATTTTGTAAGCATCTTGAAACAGTTTTTAAAACCGTCTTTGTAATATTGTTTGAGCAATTCAAAAAGAAATTCTCTATCTCGTTTATTTAGTTTTTTGGCGAAATCTTTCAATGTGTATGGCCGTGCTTCTATGTAAACATCTTCTTGTGTCATTTGAACAAGTTTTTAATTGCTTCAAAGAATTTTTGCCAACCTGATTTTTTCTTAATAATTGCTTTCGGCTTTTCAATTGGCACTTCCCATTTAGGCACACTCAAACTAACTTCTACATCTTTCATATCCGTTTGCATAATCGGAAATGTTTCTCCAATTGTGTAGGTTGAGTTTCCTGATGCTACTATGCTACTTTGCCCGAAGCATACCGTTGTGAATAGTATTAGAAAATATTTTTTCATCGTTTCTAAAACTTAAAACTCAATCGTACCAATCCATTATTTCGCCACTGGTTCACACCATCATTAAATTCCATATCGGAGCGGTAATCCCTGTATGCTCTTAATCCAATGCTGACATTCTTGCATAAATTAGTGTCAATCCCACATTCATAACCAAACAATGGATGTCCACCATTTCGGGCAATAACTCCTAATCTTATTCCAGAATAGAATCTTGTTTTCTCCCACATACCACGTGTAAAACTCAAACCAAAACTTCCCACAAAATCAGTATAGCCGTTTTTCAAGGCAGCAAAATTGGTAATTGAAAACCGCTCGTATAAACTCCTGATATTCTCGACTTCAATTCCTATATGCAAGCCGTTTTCCCTAATTGAAGCGCAAGGGTCAACCGCTACTGAAAATTGCTGAAACTCTGTCGTATTCAAACGAAATTGACTTTGAGCAAAAGCAAATGAAGTGATTAGTAATAATAGGATTAGGTTTTTCATTAGTAAACTATCATTAAAGTTCCTGTTGGTGTTCGATAGAATTTACCTGTTGTCAAACCTCCTGCTAAAGCCGCTGTATTATCTGCATATACTGGCATCGTTGTAGCTGTTATATATCCTTCGTTATCGATTTTTAATCGAAGGGTTTCTGCTTGCATATCTGTACCACTTGCAAGTTTTTGTCCTGTCCAAAATTCAATGTTAGATGAACCAACGCCCTTTCCTGTGCCTGAATAAATCTTATAAGCTCCACCATTAAGATTTGCAGTACCAACTCCCGGCGATGACTGTAAGTAAACATTAGCGCCATTACTTATATACATACTACCATCAAGCAAAAACCCCATAGCAGAACCGTACCAAGATAATCCCATAGAACCAGTATTAGCTACAGTGACAAAACTACCAGTACCACCAGCGTAATATCTGATTTTATTAAAATATCCAGAAGTAAAAGACAAACCAGCAGAACCAGTAACATCCGTATATCCGTCTTTTAAGACCTCGAAATTAGTCACGGAGGCTTTAACGTAGAAAACACCTACATATTCAATCTCTGCCCCTACATTAACCCCACGCTCCTTGATAGAAGCGTTGGGGTCTAATACTATTGCAGTAGTGAAATATTCTTTATCGTTTAACCTAAAATTAGATTGAGAAAAAAGAATGGCTGGAAATATTAATAATATAAATAACTTTTTCATTTTAATATACTATCATTAACACCCCTGTGGAAGTTCTATAAAAATCCCCTACAATAAGTCCGTTACTTATAGCATCGGTATTGTCAGAATAAACAGGACAAGTAGTTATATTAAAATTACCTTTTTCATTAAAACTACCTCTAACAGTTTCAATCTGCATATTTGTTCCAGAAGTGGTTTTTTGCCCTGTAATAAATTGTATTTTCGAAGAACCAGTTCCTTTCCCTGTTCCGGCTTTAAGTGTTAAAGTTCCTCCGTTAAGATTAGCTGTTCCGCTTGCGAATAAATTTAACTTCCATAAACCTCCACATTGACAATTGGCTCCATCAGTCCCGTAAATGTTACCTACGGTATCGGTAACTAAAGAAGTAAAAGGGTGATTACTAAGACTACCCTGCGCTATAAAGGCTCCAGTTCCGTCAGTTTGTAAATATGTAACTCCGCTTGAAACTAAATAAACATTTCCATTTGGAGTTATTGTTCCAGATGTATATGCTCTAGAAGGTAGTCCTAATGGGTTGAAATCTCCGGCTCCATTGGTTTGCATATAAACATCTCCAATACCCGATACAGTAGAGTATATATTTCCATTTGGGTGTACTAATACAATTTCATAGTTTCTTGCTGTAATTCCAGATAAGGAATTAAACGAACCACTATTGTTGGTTCTTTTGTATATTAAACTATTTCCTCTTGTTCCGTATATATTATTATTAAAATCTGCGTATAAATAACTCATTACCATTCCAGTGTTCAAAGAATTAAATGCTGTACCTCCGTTCGTAGATATATATATATCTGGAACGGATAATCCAGATATATATATATCTCCGCTCACGCTTGAAGAAGCAATAGTTCCGACCTGCGCAATTCCGCCATAAATACGTGAACTAGTACCTGTCGCACCCGTTTGCACATAAACCCCTCCGTTACCCCCGTTCGCTACTGTAGAATATAGATTACCATTAACGTTAAAAGACAAAGATTTATGCCAAAAAGCATCTGGAGACGTATTAACATAATCAGTAGAAAGTGCATAATTAACCGTAGTTCCTGATGATAAAATCAAATCTCTTCCGTTTATAGTACTTTCACTTCGCTCTACCCCTATTTCTTTATTTGACTGATTCCCAAGCGTCAAATCTTTTGTAGGCGCATTGACCGTTCCAATTCCTAAGAACGTTCCTGTATCGAAAATTCTACTATTTCCAAAAACATTCGTACCTGTTACTTTTGGGAGATAGTTTGTAGTAACTGAACCGAAAGAAGATAGTTTGGTATTTAATTGAGTTTGAATTGCACTTGTAACTCCATTAACATATCCTAATTCAGTCGCTGTGGTTGAGCTTGCTGTTGGCAATCCATTTGCATCTGTTGCAACTGCTCTACTCGGTGTTACCGTAGTTTCTTGTAAATTTCCTGTTGCATTTGTAGTTTCCCATTTGTAGTTGTTTCCGGTTGAAATATTTTTCTTCAAAGCCAAAGCATCATACACCACATCCTCACTCGGAGAATAATCCGTAACTCCATTCCTCAAAAATTGCGTAACCGGATAACGAGGTTTAGGAATAACAGGCGTGTGAACCGTAGAATCACTAAATATAGAAGCTATCGCAATGGTATTGACAGGTATTGTTGGCGATGCAGCCGTTCCAGCGCTTTCAGTTCCCACAACTCTTACAGCTGTATTTGAGGCGTTCAAAACAATTAAATCTATTCTTTGATACCCAGAATTTGCCAACGGTATAGTAATAACAACTGGCGAAGCATTGGTATTAGTAACGTTATTTATTTTCCAAGACCAACCAGCATTTAAAGTAAAATCATTGATTACAAGTGAGCTTCCAGCATCCGTAACTACATAAGTGTTTGGGTTTATTTGGCTTTTTATGGCGTCGATTTCGTTTATTTGACCTTTATCAGTTGGCGATAATAAACCAGCATTCGTTGTGGTTGCCAATGGTAAAACCGCATCATTTCCGGTGCTAGAAAATACCGTTCCACCTGTAGGACTTGCCGTATAATCTAAATTCGTTGTGCCTTTTATTTGAGAAACAGGCAAAAACTTCAACAACTTGGTGCTGCCATTGGTCAGAACCACGCTGTCGTGTAAATTACCTACGGGTAACTTTGTCAATTTAACATTAGAATACGACGGTGTCGTTTGTGCCGTCATTGCTAAACTCATCGTTAGCAGCAAGAAAATAAGTACTCTTTTCATTTTATTTTTGTTTTTTGGTTATTAAATGTCAAATGATGCCAGTAAGGTTCTGTCACCACTTATGTAATTTGCATTGATAAATTGCCCTTCGACAAACCCAATGCAGTAATCACCTGCTTCTAAAATTTCGTTGTTCGTGTTTCCTGGCACTTTGAATATTTGAAGCTCTCCGATTGGGTAGATTTTGATTGTGATTGTGCCTACGTATTCATAAATTCCGTGTCCTGTAGTGGTAAATCTTAATTTAAAATGGAGTAGTTCCTTTGGTTTATGAACAAAATCAACTTCATTTGGAAATGAAAATGTGTAGTTTCCAGCTCCAGAATATAAATGTTTGATTAGGCAATTTTCCGTACCATCATTTTTTATATACAAATCCCGTCCTGAAAATAAAAAAGGATTTGTCCAATGGTTAATTGAACGTAGTTCAGTGGCTCCTCCACTCAACAAAATTTTGTTTTGAATGGTTTCTAAAATAATGAAATTGATAACTCCAGATTGTAAGGATGAAATAGATTCGTTTTCTGCTTTTGGAATGTAAGCATCCCCAACGATTGGAGATGACAAATCCCCAATCGTTGAATCTGTGACAATGTAATAAGTCACATACATATTATCATTTGGAATTTCAGGCGCGACTAAAATAGTAGCACTTTCAGGTCCTGGATATCTAGTAAAACCATTTGCAGGATTTGGAACTACATATTCAATACGACTTTTTCCAGCAGCACAATATGGAATTGGTATAATGACATTTGCAGGATTTGAATAAGTAATACCTAATAATTTCCATATCCAATTAGCATTTACTGTTAAGTTAGTTCCAGTCAATGTAAATCCAGCCTGTGAAATAAATTTATTATTAGTTGGACTATCTGCCAAAGGATTATAAAACGGCGTGTACTGAAGTGAAATTAATCTATTGTAGAAATCTTCTGCATTTGTGAAAGTTTCAACTGCACTTGTACCAGTTTCATCGACAATTGTAATATCCTGAACTAAATAATTGTATCTTTTTGCACCGTCAACTTCAACAATTTTAAAATTATTTCCATCCAATGAAATCTCAAAATCAGAAATAGCAAATTTTTGAGTGTTCAAATCATTATGAACGTGCCAAAATACTTTGGTGCTTTTTTTGATTATTTTTAGAGTATTTGCCATTTTTTAAAATTAAATAGGTGTGCAAACAATAGCTCTTACTGCGTGAACTATTGAACTTGCTATTATCATTCTGCATTCATCGTCATATAATAAAGATGCGTATTGAGTTGCTCCAAATTCATCCAAATAAATTACAGTACCCCCCGTTACGTGAATTGCATCAGGAAATGTGTCAATTCCTGTATAGTGAAATACATATAAAGGCAATGTTGTCAGGTCGTCGCCAAAAGTGGTTGTAATCACATTTGAAATTTGATTATCGCAACTATTTCCGTTACATATAATTCTGTATTTTATTGCTGCTCCTAAAGAAATTCCCGTAACACTTACCGTTGCAGTCAATGAGTTTGAACTTGCGACTGCTAATGTGGTCCAAGTAGTGCCACCATCTAGCGAATATTGCAATTGTGCTGTTCCTGTTGTATAATTGAATCCATTGTTATCCCAAACATAAGTAACGTTGTCACTCGTTGGATCTTTGGTTACTGAAACTAATGTTGGAATTACACAAGTGCTTGAGGTTGTGTTTTCATAGAAATAAATAGCAGGAGTTCCGAAACTATCTACTGCACATTTTGGAGTAATCCGAATGTGGTGTGAAGTCATTGGATCGTTATAAGTAGCCGAATTTTTAAGCGTTGCCAAAACTAATCCCGTTGGAACTTGCCAAGTTGATTCACTATCGGTACTTATTTCGACAATCATTCCAAATGGAGTTCCTGAATTTGTCCAGCTTGCCGTCATTGTAGAAAATACAAGATTTGCCGAAATTCCTGAAACTGTAGCCGTGCAAACTGGAATGATAATATTTAATTGAGTGGCAAAAGTTCGAGTTTCTTCCGTTGGATTGGCTTCAAAATCAAGTTCGAAAAAGTTAGAATCTACAACTCTATCGCCTTTGGTTGGCTGTGGTTTGTTGCTTATTCTTTTGCCATTGATATAAATTAGGTCGTGATTTAATAGCACTACCAAACGGTTAAACGTGAAGAAATCGCACACATAAAACTTGAATTTGTCTATGTAAGTGGTTATTTTTCGAAGTGAAATGATATTACCCGATAATTGAGTGTATTCGTTGCTTTCGCTGGATGTATCAATATCAGATTTGAAACATTGCAAACGAATAGACTGAAAATAATTGGCACGGTCATACGAAATCCCTTTGAAATAACTTTCTTTTTTATAATCAAATCGGGTTGTTTCTTCCTGTAGATTGTCTGTAATTAAAAAGGCAGTCGAAAACCAAACGGCATCCGAAACGGTATGGGAAATTTTTAAGTGTAAAAGTTCTAAGTGATAATCAATTCCGATATTACCAAACTCAAAGGCAATTTGTTTAATTCCTTTGATGTCTGTGAATTCATCGTAGAAAAAGGAATCGGTAATATCTTGAAGTACTTCCTGACAGGAATTGATTAACTCAACTTTGATGTTTCCGGCAAATGAAATGTCACTATCTAAATTCGTTATCTGAAGAAACAACTCGCTTGGAAGCATTTGCACATAACCACTATACATACTTCTTGAAACAAGTATGTTTTCGTTTAGCGATGCTTTGGCAAAGTCGTTTTTGAATAACTGAAGAAAGGAGTTGTCTATTTCATAATTGCCGTAATCGAGTTTTAAAGTTTTATCCTTACAAAAATAGAAAATTCTTTTTTATTTAGATTGAATAAGAATAATGTTTTTTATAAATTTTCCAATGCTTCCAATAATTCGTATTCTGAACCATAAATCATTCCGTTCAAACTTACTTTGTCAAATCGGTGTCGGTTGCAAAGTGGAACGTTATTTATATCAAAAGCCGTGAAGTATTCGCCTGTGATTTTCCACCATTCAGAAGCTCCAGAAAGAGTATAGATTGCATCATTTACAGTTAAAATCCCACCCGAATAAGTTAAAATTATGGTTTCACTTTCGTATTTTTCTTCCAAAGTCAATTTCAATTCAGCAGTTGACCAGGTGTAATCTAAATCTTTGATGAATCCTTTTATAATATTTCCTTCGATATTGTAACTTCTTATAAATCCTCGGATTATTTTTAGAGTTTCTAATAGTGTTATAACCTGATTGAAACTTGCCACTACGACAATATCAAATGTTTTCGGTGTTACTAATGGAGTTTGCAAACTTGAAACGGGAATATCTGCTTTTTCAATGTAATTTATTCCGCTTTGAAATATAGTTTCTAAAGCAGGATCATTTTTGAAATAAGAATTTCGAATAGATTTGAGTAAATTGAAACTGCAAGCTGTGCGCAAATACGATTCCCAATGTTTCATATTTCTACGAATGGTATATTTCAAATTAGGATAGTTTTTAGAATTTGTATTTCCTGAAACTATAAAATCTTCATCAGCTCGGGTTTGCCAAAGTACATCCGTGTAATAGAATTTCATTGTTATGTAAGCATCACCCGTAAATGTGGGAACAAAACCCACCGGCGATAAAACAAGCATTGTTTGAGTAATTGAAATAACGGTATAATTTCCAGCGTTTGAACCTGATACTATTTGAAAATTATCACCAACATTAAAACCTAAAACATTCCAATTGATAACAGATTCTTCGATTGTCGCACTCGATTTCTTGTTTAAAATAGTTAGTTTTCCATCCGATAGTTGCATTTGTAATTCGGAAGAAAACTCATTGAAAGTACCTTCTGGAAGTGGAACAATATCGACAATATAAACTTTGTCATCATTCTCATCGGAGGTTTGCGGGGTTTTAATTTCTAAATCGACGGCGACTTGTTGGGAAAATGCAGAACGTATCAAATCGATTCCAACCTCTTTTTTATTTTCAACCATCAAATTAGGCACTATCCATTCACTTTCTGTATGAACGTCTCCCGTTGTATTTGCGGTTAATCTGTTTTGCTCATACGTTTTATATCCAAAACTAAAAACGTTGATTTTATATTTGTCGTTCCAGTTTTCTTTAAATCCTTCGCTTGGTTTTATTTGGAAAACACCAATTTCGGTGTTCTCATAAAAATCAGGATATTGACCTTGAAATATTTTATCGTGCATTATTTCAAAATCTCCATTTACTTCTTGAGTGCTTCCCATAACATTATTGAATGTCGTAGTGAATGGCCGTGTCAAATCTTGGCTTATCAACGCTCGATTATAGCAAACTTGGTCGTAAAACTCACCGCCAACATCAAAACGTGGAGCCACAATTGGTAAATTGTTAATGAATTTCGAACACTGTTTCATCATATCAATGTATCGAACCCCTTTTACAACTGTATTTAAAGCAAAGGTATTGGCGGTCACGTTTAGATTGTATTGTGAAATTTGAGTATATGCTCTAAATATTCCGATTACTGCGCTTTGGCGAGTTTTAACCCATAAATAAACCCATATTTTTGCATCAATTGGCAAGTATGGAATATTTACTGTATAATCGTGAATCGGGTTTTGATACGTATGACCTTCTTCTTGGTAAAAAGCGAAAAGGATTTGCTCACCCATTGGTACGTTAATGTCGGTTCCCCATCGAACAATAAATTTATTATCGGCATAACCATTCCCACCATCGGCAACGTGCGTTCTTTGATTGACAATTAAATCCTTAATGTCTATTTTAATATCCGTTAAAATAGATCGCGCCTGGATAATTGCGAAGTTTTCAGCAATAGAATCGTTACCGTCACCATTTTGCACTACTTGATTTGGAAAAGCCAAAGTATTGTTTATTTCCTCGACTGTTTTTGTTGCTGCATTATTACAGTAAAAATAATTATGGCTGTTGCTACCGGAACCAGTGGAACTTAAAGCTGCATCAAAAACATTAGGACAATTTAATGTACTTGTTTTTAAAATTGGTACTGACTTTCTTAAGAATTTGAAAGTTTCAGCGGGTGTTATGGTTTCATTTTTTGCATTTTTGGTACTGAATAAATCAATAATCGTTTCTTCGTGTTTCTTGTAATTTGCAACCTGATTGCTTTGAATTACGGAGCACGCAAAAAAAGTATTCCCATCAGTATCTGGGTTTGCCATATCGAGCAAACCTGTTGTAAACAAAACACCTTCTTTTTTCAGAATGTATTCGATTTTTCCCTCGAAACCAAAACGGTTGTAAGTTTCTAAAATCCATTTTAAACCGTAATCTAAATAAAAAGAAGTGCGTCCATCCGTGTCTTGCATTTGTTCGATGCTCGATAGTTCTACATTGGCATCGTAAAAAGATAAATTGATTGTGTCATTACCATAAATTATATCACGGCTGTATCTGGAGTCGTTTTGTTTTACTACAAAATTTGCAGCATCAAAACCTGACGGCTCTGTGATTTGATAAAGTTCCGTATTTCCTAAACTGATAAAATTTAGAAAATGTTCAAAGGAATTGGTGTCTAGGAAGTTGTTCATAATTATACGCTTTTGCCTTTGAATATTACACGATCAGATATTCCTTTTTGAATCATAACTGACAGTTGATTTTTTCCGTTGTTATTTACTGCATTCACAATTTTAGAAGCGTGTTTTCCGAACTGTTCGCCTATTTTACCGTAATCAATTGTTTGTTGTTGCGCACTCATTCCATAACTGGAAAACATTGTTTGACGAATAATTGCCGAAATATCAGCAGGAATAATCTTATCACCTTTGACAATATCTGTCAAATGTGCGCCAGAATCTGAACCGAAACTTTTAATATTGCCGGAAGCATCCGTGTGAATTTCTGCTCCATCTTCATCAACAATCGCTTTTCCTGTGTAGGGTGCATCATTAGTACCTTCAGCAAACATTTTTATACCTACTATTTTTGCAACATTAGACAATCCCATTCCAACTGAAAGAGCAGCTGCTGCAACTCCAGCAGCAATTCCCCAAGGACCAGGAAAAGCTTCTACCATTCCGGCAAAAGCAGAAGTTGCAGATTTGTAAGTATCCATTGTTACTTGAGCAATTGCAGCCGCTTTTCCAACGGCGCTTTCTTGTCCGAAAACGGCAATAACATTGTTTAATCCATCTTCGAGTAATTTCTTTTTATTGTCGCTTACTGTTTTATCAATTAGCTGTTTGTTAGCTGCAATTTCATCATCGATTTCTTTTATTTTTTCAGCATCATCTTTATATAATTTTCTTAAATCCTTAAGCCTTTTATCTTCTAATTTGAAAGCATCTTTTGCTTGTGCTAATGCACTTTTGTTGAGAAGTTTATTTTTGTTTTGCTCGTTTTTTACCTCAGTATTGATGTTTTTTACTTTGGTATTTAGCAAATCAGCATCGAGTTTCTTAATGTCTTTATCTTTGGATTCTTCCAGTTTTTGAATACCTTGTAAATATTTCAACTGGTTTGCCGTTAAAGCTCCATTTGTTTTTGACATTTGTTTTAACTTCTCGTCCGAAAGGGATTTGTCGATATTCAATTCATCACGCATTCCTTTTTTATGAATGTCTAATGATTGTTGAATGCGTTTTTTTTCTTCATTAACCAATAAATCAGTCAATGTTTTTCCTTCCTTAATTAAGGTTTTGTTATTTAGATCATACAGTTCAATTTCAAATTTAACACCATCTTTTTGGATTTTTTCAAGTGCTTTTGTTTTTTCATTTTCAATTTTTATGAGTTCTTGAGCTGTTGCATTCTTAATTGAAACATAACTAAGCTCGTCTAAAGACAACTTTTTATTTTGAGCTATTTTTTTATTTAAAATATCCTCATCAACTTTCAATCCTATTAAATTCGTATTCAATTCAGCCTGCGCAATTCCTTTTTTTAGATTTTCAATAGCCTGAACGTGTGCAATGTTTTCTGAATCTAATTTTGCCGATTGGTCATAGGCTGCAATCTCATTGTCAAGCGTGATTTTCATCGTCTTGATCGCTTCTTCAGCTGTTTTCTTTTGGCGGTTTAATTCTCTTTCAGCGTTTTTTTCTGCTGTTTGTTGTGCTTTTTCATCGTCTTTTTCTTTTTTCTCTCTTGCTTTATCTTCTTTATTTTGTTTGTTTTCTGCCAATTTATCACTAAAGTTATTTGCTTTTTCAACAACTCTGGAAGATGCCTCAATAAGTCCATATCTTTCAACTTGTATTTTTCTCAAATGGTCTATTTCATCTTGATCTAAATTGTATTTCTTTTTTATTTCTTGTGCATAATTTGCATTTCCTTTGGCTAATTGTTTCATATCCTCCTCTGAAATTTCTTTTCCATCGGCAAGTTTCATTCTAGCTGCCGCTATTTCTTTATTATTTAAAGTTAATTTTGCTGCTACATTTTCTTTTTCCATTTCGATAGCTTTTGCTAACATTTTCATTCTTTCTTCTTCTGAAAGAGTTCTATTTTTTGATTGAGTAATTAGTTTTGTGATTTCCGCTTGTGCTTTTGCACTTGAAAGTTCTAAAGCTCTTTGACTTACTATGATTTCTCTATTTGCTGCCGCTAATTTATAAGCCTCATCCGCCGCCTTACTTGTTTCAGCTCCTAGTGATGAAAATACTTCTCCTAATGATTTAGTTCCCGTAACCAAAGCAAAAACAGAAGATTTCAACACTTCAAAAACTGCCATTAATGCCGCAAACGCATCTTTTATTGGATTGATTACCGGTGCAAAATCCTTGAAAATATATACTAATACTCCGAAAGCTAATACTACTGCTGTGATTGGAAACAATAAAATTCCTAAAGCGGTATTTAATCCCCAAGTTGTTGCTGTAGCTGCTACTTCTGCGCCAGCTGCTACATCTGTAGTTGCTGCTAATCCAACTTGAGCAACCGACATTCCTTGTGTTGCAACTGCGCTTGCTTCTGTCGCTATTGTTTGCGCTTTTTCAGCCATTGTAAATCCAGCTACTTGAACTCTCGATTCTGCTGTAGCGATTGCGTTTGCTTCGGTTGCGATAGTGCTTTCTTCAATGGCAATAACTCCAGCTTTTTCAGTAGTAATCATTTTTACTTTAGCGGCAACATAAGTACCTACATTTTTAGCACCATTAACAACTGCATCGCTAACATCTTTTATTTTTGTAACTGCTTGAGCCCCGCTTTGCACAAATCCTATAGCGGTATTACTTAATTGACCTATTTTACCAGAAAACAATCCAGTTTGTTCCATAGCAGATTTTACGCCTCCAGCATAATCCCCGATTTGCATTTTTTGCTTTAATGCAGCATCTCCATTTGCTTTAATGAATGCGTTATTTTCATCTAATTTAGCATTGAAAGTTGTCAACTGTAATTGTCCTTCAACAGTGGTTAGATTAACGTTGTTTCGAGCTTGCGTAAGCAATGTATTTTGAGCTCTCGCTTCGGCAATAGAAGTCACTTCTTTTTTCAAAGCTTCGCTATTCAAATCAATTATTTGAGCAGATGCTTTGTTGTTTTGATTTTGCTGTTGGGTTTGTACGTTAACTGCGGCAATTTGTTTAGCTACTTCAGATTGTGAATATTTCAATTTTTCTTCTGCTTGAGCCAATTTATCTACTACTTCTTTTGTTGTTTTTCTTGTCTCGTTAGATTTTTGCTGCGCTTCTGTAAATCCTTTTATGCCAGAAACATCTTTAAAAGGTTTCATTGCTTTATCTGCATCTATAGCGACATCGAGAACATTTTTAGAAAGTAATAAAACCGTTTCATTTAGTTTAGTCATTTCAGCTATTGCATCTTTTAATCCTGGTATATTGAATTCTTGTGCCATTAGTTTTCTTTTTTAGATTGTTGTTGTTCAAAAATTCTTAACATTTGTACCCATTCTGAAACTACGGTTTTGAAGCGGTCAATTTTAAAACCTGCTTGAGATAAAACAGCGAGTGATCTGTCGAATTCGTTTTCGTCTTTGGTGTTTTCTTCGGATGGCAATGTTTTTAAAATTCGGGCGATGTCGTTTTTTATCATTCCGATATGAACTTTCAGAATGTCCTTATTGGTTTTGTACATTGCCATTTCAATATCGACATTGATATTTTTGGAAAGGCAAATTTGCATCGCTTCAAAAACTTGCAATTTATTTTCAAGGAATAACAAACTTGTTTTCTTTTTCAGAATATTTAATCCTTGAACGTTTTTTGATATTCTGAAATATTCGTCAAGAATCCCCAACCAAGCCGTTTCTAATTCAATATCAGTTGCAACATCATTTTTGTTTACTTTCAGGTAATTAAAATCGTTGTTTGTGGCTACTTCATTGAAGTTATGGCAGGGCAATTCGTTACACTTTGTGTAAAGAATCGCTTTTTGGACTGGTTTTTTCTTGAAAAATGTAAACATTTAGGCTGTTTTTTCGGTTGGAGTTTCGATAATTGGCTCAATAACTTCAATTGTTTTAGCTCTTTTTTTATCTTTTATTACGGCGATAATCTCGGCTGTTTTTGCTGATGTGTAGGCTACTTCCGTGCCATCTGGAAGGAAATAGCAATACACACCCATATCATCGGTCAAATCATCTTCTTTGCATACAAAAATTTGTTTTACGGCTTCCATAATGAAAACTACGTGAACTTCTCCGGTGCGTTTTGTTTCTGACTGTGCAATCTTTAATTTATCATTGAAGCCTTGCGTTTTTTTACAATTGCATCCCATAATTATTTTAGTTTTAAGTTTTTGTTTAGTAAATCAATAGCGGTGTCTTGCGCTATCGTTGTGAATTTATCAATGCTTTGATCTTGTAATCCAAATATTCTTTCTCCTAATCTTGCAATAAGTGCCGCCGTGTTAGTTCCGGAACTATCAAAATTGAAAAGCAAATCATTATCTTTTATGTTGCCAAATAAATGGGTTTGCTCGTAAAAATCTCCAGTATCAAACAATGTGAAAGGAGTTCCTGCTTTTTTGTTTGGGTTTATTGCTTCTGTTCCCATTGAATAAAGCCCTAAAATAATTCCGTGAGCATCTTTACCTTTCGCCCATTGGTCTTTTTGAAGTTGAATTGCATCATTGTTCTTTTCGAGTTCTGTTTGTAAATCATAAACAAATCGAGAAGTCGAATAGTTTTTTAATGTTTCGGCAAAATCAAAAAAGTTCATAGAAATAATTTTTATACAAAAAAGGCGGCGTTTATCGCACCACCTTTTTATGATATTGAATCGATTGTTTTATGCTACCAAAACGGCTGCCAAAACATTTGATTGATAGAATTGTGTTGCCAAAATATCAGCTACTTTGCTGTTATTTGGAATGTCAAACAATTGAATTGTTCTTGCACCTACTGAAGCTCCCGTGATAGCATATTGTCCATCTCCAAGTTCTGCAACAGTAATGGCAATATCTGCACCAGTGGCAGCATTCAACATTCTAAAATTAGGAGTTGTTAATCCTAAAACTGGAGTTGAATTGTCGCAACCACTTAAAACAGAAACTTTCAAAGCTGCAATACTCAAAGTATCTGCTTTTACTGTAACATCCTGAACGCCGTTAATTTCGTAGAAATCTAAAGCATCAGTTGAAAGGATAAATGATTTTCTTTCATTATACCCTTTGGTTCCATCTTGTGTCAATTGAATATCAACTGAAACCATCGCTAATTTTGAACCTCCATCATTTACAGTTTCGTTACCTACGCTGAAATCCTGAATTTCAAAACCGTTTAATTTACCGCCTTTGTTATCAAAGAAGAATTTCCCTTCTGAATCCAAAAGAGCTAATCCCCATCTTTTCTTAGCTAATTTGTGCAATGATTTAATCAAACAAACATTGGCTTCAAATTCCAAATTAAAATCAAGTAATCCTTGTGAGATAAATAATTTCTTTTTGTTTGGCAACGTTTGGAAGTTGCTTTTTGCTCCTGCTTCTGCAACTTGTAAGACATCATTCAAAGGCACTAATTGCCCTTTTTTGATAAGCAATGCAATGGCTGCATTATCGAATGTATCTGTCAATAAATCAATACTGGCAGAAGGACTCAACAAAAATGCTTTTGTAAAATCCTTTGGAGTGACTTTACACCCATCGAACCAAGTACCCGCTTGTCCTGATCCGCAATTTAGAATGTCAATTATTACTGGCATAATTTCTATTTTTTTTTAATTAATAATTTATTTTATACAATTTGGGATTAAATGCAAATCACAATCGAATGTAATTGCATCCCAAACATCAACTGTTCCACCTGTTTTTTGCTCATTTGTAGAGTAATTCGGGAAGAACTTTTCTTTCACATCTACTTGTTTATCTATTAGAATGAACTTTTTAAAATGTGAATTACGCATCAACTCTGTGAATTTTGCTATTAACTGATCCAGGATAAAACGTGTAGTTTGTAACCTTGTTTGAACTAGCTTTTCAGCATCGTTATTGATAGCGAAAATCAAACGTATTCCTTTGTACGTGTAGAAACTTTGGGGATTGTTATTGTAACTTTCCGTAACCGGATAAACCAACCAAACTAATGGATATTTGTCCTTTGTTTCTGTAAGCCATATATTCAATTCCTTTTGGGTTCCAAACATAAACTTCAACTTTGATGGCGTTTGTCCATAAAAAGGATTTCGAATCTGACTATTGTTTCCAAAATCATCAACAATAAATTCCCCAGTTGGCAAAACGTAATCGTTACCAATGAAATCAAAGACTTTTTTTAACGCTTTTTCGAGTGGTTGCATTAGAATTTTTCTTTAAATCGAAGGTTACAATTTGGTTTCCAAGTTGGATAATTCGCTTTGTTGTCGTGTAGAAATCGGTAAAGATTTGCTACTTTAAAACAAAATGAATTCCAGCTATCAATACGTTTTGAAAAATTGGAAACAGTCTGGGAATTTTCGCCCGCCAATACTTGTTGACCAGCTCCAGTTGTTTGGGAACGGTTAATCAACAAATAATGATAATGAATGAAATCAGCTATAAATGATGTTTTTAAGGTTGATAATTCAACTCCATTATAAAATTCTTCGCTTACTACAATTCCTGCCCAAATTCTATTTGTATCTGAAGAATTATTACAATCACATCCGTAACCATCCCAATTTAAGAACCAATCTACTGTTTCATCTATTCCTGCTACCGGAGTATATTCCTTTCCGTTTACCAAGTCTTTGATTGCTTGTGTCGCACTGCTTTTGAAAACAAATTCTCCATTAACAATCTCATAACTATCGTTTAGTTCTTTTGCTAAACTATCGCCTAAAACTTCACGCAAACATTGTTTTTCATACTGCCCAATAAATCGACTAACCTCTAATTGACTGCCGCCGTTTTCTGTTACGTTGGCAATCTTTAAAGGTTCAAATTCAAAAAATGAAGGAGTTATGAAATACATAGTTTACTCTGCTTTTTTGGTTAGTTTAACAACACCGTTTGCTTTGTAGTAATCGAACATTACTTTTGAAACATCTTGAATGTGTCCTTTTTTGAACTGTCCAAAATCTTCAATAAACTCAACATTGTGTTTTCCTGCAATGTCAACTTCAGTTTCTTTTCCAGATTCTTTTGCTTTTGCAGCATAACCGTCATAAATGTCTTGTAACGTAACTACTTTTTTTTCTTTAGCTTCTGCCATGATATTTAGTTTTAAATTAATAAGTTTTAAATTTTCGTTTAAATATTGAATTACCCTCTTTGATTAAAAAGAGGGTAATTCATTTATTTATGGTTTTGTAATCGCTGTGATAACATTTGTGAATGTGTCCACGGTTACGCCTGTGCGAGTTGCAGCTGGCATAATTACAGCAATGAATTTTTCTAACAAGTGAGATTTAAGATTTTTGTCTCCATCATCATTAGCGAAATATTCCATATATTCCAAGTTAGTATCTAAACCAACTTTAACGGACATCATTAAATCACCAACAATTAACTCATCGTCTCCCAATTCAACATCTGGCTCAATGGTAACGACTACAGTTCCAAAAGTGATTGTTCTGTTTAATAAATTAATAGATCCACCATTTTGCAATAAGTAAGCTCCGGTTGTGTCTTTTTTGGTCACCATATCTTCCCACGCAAAGACTGACATCTTCGCAATGTTTGGAGAATAACCCAATTTGATTAATGAAGCGATAACTGCAATTAAAGCATCCCATTTGTTTGGTGCTGCCAAAGTTTGTTGAGCCGGAACCGCTGTAAAAGCTGTACCGTTTGCTCTAATGGCAGTTAAGATGATTTGAGGGATTTTCTTAGCAAAATAATCCTTCAATGTGTCCATCCACACTTTCACGAACATTGGGAAGAAACGACGCATTTTGGTAGTCGTTTTAAATGTTGTTGCAACTGCTTCCGCTGCCGCATCGATAGCTGCCCAAACTACTGTTGATTTTGGTTTAACCAAACATTCATCAGTTACCAAGATTGATACTGTTTCAGTTTGTGAGATAGAAACAATTCTATCAGCATCTAATGGCAATACATCCACATAATCCAAAATGTTTGATGTTGGAACTGGTTTTCTTGCAAATCCAGGAATCAATTGTGCAAAGTAGTTTCCTACTGCTCCAATGGCACCAGCAATTGAATTGTGCGTGTTTACTGCGATTGCAGTATCAGCAGAATCAGCAACTTTGATAGTTACTTTTTCGCTTACAACTCCAGCATTTGTTGCTTTGTGAAGTCCTTCTAATTGTGTTTTCAAGTTTTCCGCAACTGCTAAACCGTTACCTTCTGGACCTGAAACCGTTCTTTTTGCCAATTCCTCACCTTGAGTTTTTACAATTTCTTCTAAAGAAGTATTTGCTTTTTTAGCTGCTTCGATTGACTCGTTAGCAGTTTTCAATTTCTCGTCGAAATCTTTTGCGATTTCTTCTCTTGAAGTTTTTACCGCTTCTGCGATTGATTTAGGAACTTCACTTTCGATATGTCCTAAATATTCATTTTGAATGTCGGCTTGTTTTTCTACACTCATTGATTTAAATGAGTCAATAGAGTAGCCTTTTGAGATTAAAAATTTTTCAAATGGATTCATCTGTTTTCTTTTTAGAGTTTAATAAATAAATTGTGTTTTTGAACCGGTGGTTCCTCCTCTTTTTGAGTGCCAGTTGGCGGCTCGGTTTTGTCAAGTGATTCCTCGGCTTGAATTATTTTTTCAATAGCAACATCAATTGTTGGGGTTGCGAAACAACTTCCCTTTACAACTGCGCTGCCTTCATCTCTTACTTTTGCTTCTGTAACTGCATAAAACCAATTTACTTTTGCCAAATCTTCTTGGTTGGCGCATTGTGGTGCATATTTATCCCAATTCTCTTTATATTGAGTTGCTTCTGGCTCTTCTGAATTGATACAGAAATACTCTTTTACATATTCCATACGAACCGAATGATTGCGTACATACCCTTTTTTGTATTGGTTGAACATAAATTCATTTCGGCTTTCTCGAATAGTAGCATCAAACACCAAACATTCAGCTGTACCTGGTAGATCAACGCCTAATTCTTTGAATGTAAAAACTTCTGTATATGCTTTTAGTTCATCAGAAATGATTCCTTTGAATGACAGGTCGTGTTCTTGACACAAGTAGATAATTTTCTTTTCAGAAAGTGATTTTTTCCAAATGCCTGGTAAGTGTAAATCTCTGTGACTGTCCAAAATGTTTGTAGCATTAATTACCACTTTTACATTTAATACTCCAGCATCTAAATCATCACAGTTTTCACCTGTCATTTCAGCTTTTATTCGTTCGCCTTTTTTATTGACAGCAAATGAAAGAGCCGTTAATGAACCAAAGCTTTGACCGGATGTGAATTTTGGTTCACATCTTCTTTCTGCTTTCATTCTAGCTTGATTTTCAACTAACCAAAGATCACTTTCCCTTTTAGTAGCGAAACTTTTAATTTTTATCTTTCCCATTTTTCAACTGGTTTATTAGGGTTCATTCTTTTTTTTACATCAGACAACAATTCTTTGTCACCTGTTTTTTTTGCTATTTTTTCAACTTCTTTGAGTTGTTTTTCTCTTTTAGATAATTCCATTTTCTTCAAGTATTTGAGTTAATCGAGTTTGATCTATAATTCCTTTTTCAAACAATCCTGTGTATAGAGTTACTATTGCTTGTTGAGTAGTTGTTTTAGTTTCTTCATTATCTGCAAAGACTGGAAGATGTGAAAAGTCTATTTTGATTGTGTTTTCCCATTTGAAATAGGTTTTCATTTTATCGCAAAAAGAGTCTGCCAAAGGTTCAATAGTATTTTGAATTACTTCCATCATTGCCATTTGTCTATTCGCAAATTTTGCTGTTTCCTTATCGAGGTTTTGAAACTCTTTCGGCACGTTAAGTTTATTGTAGATTTGGCGGGCATAGCCTATCATTTTATCATCAAACTTTATATTTTCAAGGCCAGAAGAAAGTGGCTGTGATTTTAATGGAAGTGATGAATACATAATTCCCATCGAATTATTACCCAATCCCGTTTCCTTCAACTGTTTTTCAAGCTGTGCTTTTTGAGTTGTTGTTATTGGCGTGCCGTCTTTATCAAACTGGCCTGTTCCTACCATAGAATCTAATCCCATATCCTCATTATTTTTGGAGTCTAGCGAAACCAAAATAGATCCTGATCTTTTGATTAGATTTTCGTCTCCTTGAAGTGCTAAGGAATAATTCTCGATTTGTTTTTTCAAAGCAAGCCAACGAGAAACTCCGATGTGCGGTTTCTCTGAATTTTGGCGAACGTCTATAAATGAAATAACATCTTTATAATCGATGTTTACGAAATCGAGGGGTTTATATGAAAAAGTTACATTCTTGTTTTTTATCAATCCAAAAAAATAAGAATCACTTCCCCAAGTAAAATGGTCGGGGTCACAATTGTAAAGTTCTGTTTTTGTTGTGCCTCCTAATTTCTTTTCGAATCCAACGCTAGAACATTGAGGAACTACATAATTCCAACCGTGAGAAAAATGGTAATAAATCCATTCTTTAATGAATTGTTGGAAGTTTTGATTTGCATTTGGATTTTTTAAAAGGGCAATAAGTACATCTTTATCGGTAACATCATTACCCTCTTTGTCAAGTGATTTTAAAATGCCACTCGAAAGTATTTCAGCATAAAAAGTTATTGCACTATCGATAGGGTCAATAGTTTGTGCAAGTCTTGTATAAAAGTTTTGATCTATATTTTCCCAAGCTGTTGAGAAAATCGCTTTGAAAAGCATTGAATTATTATCTCCAATTGGAGCCAACCCGTTTACCTGATTAGAAGATCTAGGTATTAATGTGTTTAATAAACTATTGATATATCCTATTTCATAGTTTTACGTCATCGTATTTAAGGGGTTGTAATAAAAAACAAATGTATAAAATAATTTCTTATTTATAATGTTTATAAACAATATTTTTAAACATAAAAAAACCATCGAGAATTACCTCGATATGGTTTAAGTTTTGAAAGTTTTGTCGTTGCAACTTACAAGTGTTCCATTTTCCTCATAGACGAATCCAAGTACAGTTTTGAGTCATATCTTGCGGGGACTGTTTTGTAAAATCAACTTATAGGTTTATTTATTCTACTTCGGTAAAATCTACATAGTATTCTTTACCTTGTTTGAATGCCTGCGCAGCTGGTGTTTCATTGCTAATTACCATCATAATATTTGCTGATGGTGTCCATCTTGAGAATGATTTATTCTCCTCTGAATCAGCAGTCACTGCTTGGAAATAAACAGTTGTTTGTTCTCCTGTGTTTGGTTCTGTATGACTACAGTGCATTTTTGCTCTTACTTGTGGCATAATTATAAATTTTGATATTTTTCCCTACTCGTTAGCTTTTCGGGTTCCGCTTTTACTCTACTTTCCATCCTTGAAAACTCAATCCAAAACGAGTAACACCGTTGCGGTCTTGATATTCATTTCCTCGAACATTGATGCTTACTTTTACTTGCTGGCCTATTTGAATGTTATTCAATAAATCACATTTATCTTTGATGAATTCGATTGGTAGTTTTTGAGGATATTGAGCATCCGTTTGCACTACTAAAATTTGTTTTCTCATTTCGACTGCCCCAATTAATTCTACTTCACTTTTGAAATACACTTTTCCAATAATTTCTAATTTGTCCATTTTTATTTTATTAAGTTTTTATATAATTCAATTGTTGCTAATACATCTCCTTGTGCAGTATGCTGGTCTACTATCTCAATTCCAAAATGAGTACAAAGAGATTCTAGTTTATATGATGGAAGCTTTAATTTATTTTTAGCTATTATCATAGTATCTTCACTCATAACTTCAAAATTGAAATTAGTAGTAAATCGGTTTAATAGATAACTTATTCTTGGAATATCAAAAGCGTTTGAATTATGACCTATGATAGTTTTGATGTTGTTTATTAAAATAAATTGAGCCATCATACACATTGCATCGATTACTTCAGTTCCTTCTTCAATTAATCTTTCAACGGTCAATCCATTAACCGCCATTGCATCGTCTTTGTAACTCACAAGTTCATCGGATGGGTTTCCTGCATTATCTAATCTTGTGTATGGTTTTATCAATGTATGAAAGCTATCGACTACTTTAAATTGTTCATCGACAACTATCAATGCGATTTCACATATTCCGTTTTTTGTGATACTGAAACCACCTGTTTCAATGTCTAAAAATGCTCTCATTTTACTTTTTATTTAGTTTAGTTTCTCCACAAAATTCACACGGTAATAAATCACCATTAATTGTATAAGCGAAAAAATGATCACACTTTCTTTTTTCTCTATTAAAATATCTTCTTACTAAATACCCACGAATAATACTCACAATGAAAAATACTGCTGTGATAATAAGATTTTGATTAAACGACACCGGAATACCCATCAATGGGTAAATGATGATTTGAACTAATATTGACGTGACTAATCCTATCAATGTTTGTATTATACTTTCGATTACTGATTGCTTTTTAGTTTGATTCATCTATTTTATGAATTTGGTAAATACAGTTTTATTACAATCTAACCAAACTGGAGGTTGTGTTGTTCCAGACAAAACTCCAAGCCATATTTTGCCGTGAAACAAAAATTTTACTCTTTCCCAAAAAGTAGCTTTCCAACAGGAAATGCAAGTTCCTTCTTCTGTTTGGCAGATATGCAAACTTGAACACTCTTCATCTGTCATTGATTCTGGTTTCTTAAGCTCAACAGTCGCTTGTTTAAAATTAATCGGTTTCATTTTCATTTAATTTAATAATTATGATACTTTACTTCTGTTTCTAATTCTTGTTTTGCTTCTTTCAGGGATTTGAATTTTTCTGTTATTGGATGAGCTTCTACAAATGGTTTAAATAAATTACCTCTATCTGTAAGAATATGATAATCTGACTCAAAATAGTAACGTCCATAATAAAGCCAATCCCAAAATGTTTTTGATTTAATTTTT
>Ga0208116_1000058_pt1 | contig 51589 bp, 71 predicted proteins | sample LakWasMeta9_HOW4_2_FD_183859 | JGI IMG/M metagenome (GOLD analysis project Ga0208116, IMG submission 183859) | Freshwater sediment methanotrophic microbial communities from Lake Washington under simulated oxygen tension - Sediment Metagenome... | ecosystem: Environmental > Aquatic > Freshwater >... | reverse complement strand
TGGCTTCTGTGTTTTGATTTTCGGCACTCAATAAATCAAGCAAATTCCTTTTGGCAATAGTTCGCTGTAGGTTTAGCTTTGTATAAGCCGTTGTCATTTTGCTGGATAAAATGGCCTGTTCTTTTGCTATTCGGTTGTTCTGTTCATTGGCCACACGTTCCTCGATAGAAAGCTTTGTTCCGGCTCTTGTTGCTGCCTGTTTTTTATTGGCAACTTCCAAGGCTAGTTTCTCCGTTTTTAAAGCTTCTTGCTTTACTTTCTCCAAATTGGTTTCGGCAATTTGCTGCTCTTTCAACGTAACTATTGATTGTTCGGCAAGGAGTTTCACTTCGTTTTTCTGCTTGATAAACTCGGTTTGATTTTCACTTCGACGAAGTTTCACATTTTCAGCATTCAATAAAATAATTGAATCTACAAATTCTCTATTTTTAGCAATTGCCTCATTCAATGTTTTTGCATATTCATCACCCCAGCGCAAAGCATCGTCTGTAATTATATCTTTTCGGGTTATGGTTCCTTCCATTATTTGCGGTTTTTAGCGTTATTTTTTTCGATAGCTGCTATTTTTTGTTTCACTTGGTTTTCCAGTGATTTGAATTTCTCTACTGATACAGTGTAATAGTCAAAATCATAACCCAAAACAGAAGAGTAACTGGCCATTAGATTGATGATTGAATTGTCCTTGTTTTCAGGTCCTGATTCATCAACTTTTGGAAGTCCTTGTTTAAGTTGGTTAATTTTCTGAACAATACCCTTACTTTCTCGTTCTACACGTTCCAGATCTTCATTGTAGTTTTCGTCACGGAATCTGTATCCATAATCTCGAAGAATTGAAATTAACTCTTGATAAACATCAAATTTTAAAGCTTCGATGATCAACTTTATTTCGAAGTATTTTTTGTCCAGGTATTCGATTTCTTTTTCAAGACTGAATACTTTGTTGCTGTTTTGCTTGTTGTATTTTTGCTGGTATTGTTCAAATAATTCATTCCAAATCGTCACCAATTCATCAATAGGAGTTTCTTCATCAGAAAGTAATGTGATATCACCTGATTCAGTTATTTCAGTAAAGGTTACCATTGGTAATTTTCGGAGTGTTTTGTAAATCATAATCCTATTTTTTGACGGTTGTAGTTCATCACGAATGGTTTTATTTTGGTGTCGATAACATCTTTAAGGTTTTCGTCTGTCAATCCATAAAGGCTGTGGGAAAGCCAATGTTTACTGCTTAAAATATCATCGGTTTTAGGATCAGTAGAACCGAAGAAAAAGACATCATCAAGAACGCTTACATAAAAACTGCCCAGCCAGTCGCCTGTATCTTTTCCGGTGAAAGGCGTGCCCCATTCTTTTTGTCCATTGGTCAAGATGTCCGTGGCTTTGGAATAAAACCCAATTGCTTTTCCGTAAATATCCTGGCTATCCTGATTGATTTGTTTTTTGTTCAATTCGACCATATACTCACTTACGGTTTTGATGAATAGAAACAAGTCCTTGGCGATGTTTTCAGAAGAAACAGCTTTTGAACGCTCTAATTGTTGGTTGAATGTGGCCATATTTTGTATAAAAAAAGAGGCTAAACCATTGGATGATTTTAGCCTCTTGTTCAATAAATTTTAATCTTTTATTCTGATTTCTTGGAAGCGATTTTAAACGCTTTCTTTAGTTCTACCAGCCGTTCTTTTTCTTCAATTCCCTTGAATACCCATGTATTCTCGAATTCAGCTCTGAACTGCTCAAACGTTCTACTGTAATTTTCTTCAAACGTTATACCTTTGTATTTAGGACGTGACATTTGTTATGCAGTTGTAGCAACGGCACCAACGCTTTGGTAAGTGGCTTCTGTTTGAACAACAACTCCATTCAAGTCAACTTTACTTCCTGCAACAAAGCCGGTTCCTGTTAACTCATAAACTCCATCAGCATCGGCAGGCACAAATGAATGTGTCACGGCAACGCCAAGATTAGTTTTGAAAGTTACATCGGCAGTATCTAATGAGGTTACCGGATCAAGGGCATCGCCTGTCAACACTTTGAATTTAACCGAAGTTGCAGAAGAACTCACGACAACTATTTTAGCGTCGAAGATTCCGTTTACTTCGATGTGGCTCCAAGTTGGTTTCACGATTACACCATTTTTCTCGAAATCTTTGTAATCAGAATAAGTCAAAGTTACCGGAGTGTGCGCTGGTTTGTCCGGCATAGCATCAACACGTTTTCCAACTTCGATTGTTACTAACTGGCCACGAACTTTTACACCATCTGGAGTAACTCCCTTGATTTCTTGCGCATCGGTAAACTCATAAACACGCATTGTTTTATTGTTGTAAGATGCCAATGCAGCGTGAGAATTCAAACCAATCATACAAGTGAAAGTCCTGATTTTCTTGCCGTTTTTGGTTTTGTATTTTGAATTTCCTTCGAAGAAAGCATCAGCAGTATCGCCAATGGCTAATTCCTCTATTTCATACAATGGTATGATTTTCTTCAAATCAACATCGGCTTTCCAAGTGGCCAATGTTTTGGCAGCTACAACGGTGGCAAATTCTTGCTCGTCAGTTGCCAGTGCGTGGCGAATGGCTACTCCTTCGTGGAATTGGTCATTAGCACCAGTATTTTTATTGCTTTCACCGGTTGCGGTGAATTCTACGATTATACTCATAGTTCCTGTTTTTTATTAGTTACAATTAAATGTGTATTTCAAATCCCCGTTTATAGAAAAAGTATGATATGGCTGTAAATCGCTCAACTTGATTTGTTCAATATTGAAATCTTTCAACACGTTTTTTAATCCTTTTTCAAGTCCGGTGATGTCTAATGCTTTTATTTTTTCGACTAGCTTTATGCATATATCCTGAACTTCTGAATCTGCCCTGTAGGTTGCGTTTGGAAAAATTTTGTTCAAATTCAACATAAAAACAATTTTTACCTTGGCCGTGAACAACTTCCCATCTTTCGATGCGTGATTGTCATCGTCAATAAAGAAAACATTGCCTCCAGGCGCTTTCACATCGTCATAAAAAACTTCTTTTCGTTCTTTGCTTGAAATGTGTACTTCCGGAACAAATGATTTTCCATCCTTGGCCAGAACCTTTTGGACCCGTCCATAAAAATCAACTCCGGTGAAACCCAAATGCAATGCTAAAGCATTTTGAATGAGTTTGACTTTGTGGTCCATTCCTTTGGCTGGATAGTTGTTATAGTTCATAATTACCAGGGTTTGCCGTTTTGCACGGTTGCGTTTTTTGGAAACAATATGTTTTGCGCTTTTTGGATCGCTCTTTCCATTTTGTAGATTATTCCTTTGGCCACGAAGAAACCGCCATCGTTTCGAACTCCTTCCAATTCAATTTTAAGGTTTTGGAAACTCAATTTGGCATTTCGTTCTAAAAGATTGCTTCTACTGGATGCAATGAACAATTCTAATGCTTTTATGGCCATGCAATATCCAATGGCATCATCAAACAGTCTTGGTCTTGCAAGTATCAATTCAGAATAATCAACGGTTTCTATGTACTGTTCGTTTTTGTCGAAAATAGCGGTCAAGACCTCTAAAACCGATTGTTTACGAATAGAAGAAAGGAAGCCGTTGAAATCTTCGGCTTCCATTTCTATTTCTGGAACTGCTGCATACATATTTTCCACGGTAACGAGTTGATGAAAAGAATTTACTTTTCGTTCTGAATCTGCGGTTAGAACCTCCTCATCTAACTCAATTGCAAATGCAGTGTCTAAAGGTTTTTCCCAACCAATTCTAGTGACTAATGACGTTATGCTTTGTTCGTTGTACATATTATGCTGATGCTACGATGTTAGCTTCGAATACCAATACTTGTTCTGCTGAAAGCTCGTCAATGTATTTGGCCAAAGTAGCATCAAGATTAGTTGATTTCGCTTTGGTAGTTCCCACTGCCAAGTTAATAGCAGCTATTACAGAAGCTTTAGTGTAAGAAACTGTTTTGTACAAGTAAGCAGCATCACCTTCAGTTTGTGTATCAGTTGAAGCAGTAGCTTCTTCACAATCCAATATGTAAATACTGTCGATGTTGTTGATAACTGGCAATACAATAGCTTGAGAAGATGTGTACTCTTTGATTGGATCGTTAGTATGGTATTTAGAAACTAAAATAAAATCATCTAGTTTTTGATAATCAACCGATTTACTTGGGAAAGTTTCTTCGGCTAATCTACCATAAGTTAATGTACCTACATTTGTATCAGTCAAGAAAACAACTGCATTATCAGCCCAAGGTTTTACAGATTTTTGTTTACCGTCTTTTTCGACCATAACTTGTCTATCGACAATCATTATCATAATTCCGTAAGTAGCTTGCAAAAATTCATTTGCTTTATCGACAGATTGAACTGGTGGAATGTTTGATCCAACGAAATCACGATAGAAAGCATATTGTTCTCTAACTTGCTGATTTACTTTGAATTTATTCCACGTTTGTTTATCCATTAAAATATGTCGAATAACATTTCCAAAAGGTCTGGCTGCTTCGATTACTCTATCAATATCATCAATAGGTTTTGCAGCTGAATCTGACCATTTAGCAGAAACACCAAACTTGTTTTTTGCTGGATGATTGAAATTAACACGAATTCCAAGCCCTGGATTATCATCATCGGCCACTAAAATATAGCCTGTAGATAATGCCTGTAGAAACATGTATTCTAAACGCTCCCAAACACCGGTGATACATTTTTTTGAATCTGCAAAAAGTTTTCTAACAACTTCATTTTCTTGACCTCCAACAGCTAATAGAATGTTTAGTTCATTCATCGTGTTTTCGTCAAGAGGTATTTTCATACCAATTTTAGGAATTTCTCCATCAGCCTTTTTAATAGAATCTCTTTTTTTCAAAGGCAAAGAGGAATTCATTGAAACAACATCAGCTGATACAGCTGTGTTTAATGTTGATAAAGAACCCCAACGAAGCGTTGGCGAGTATTCTTTTCTCAACATTGTTCTGTGAAGATATGTCAACGGATTAGTGGTTCCGTTTATCAAATCTGTTAATGTTTGTGTTGTGATAAATTTGAACAATTTATCCACCCACGCAGGGAATAAGGACTTTTCCATAATTTAATAATTAATCTTGAGTGAATAAAATGTGAGTAAGAGCTGTTTTTGCTCCTGCAGGAATAGCTGGCAATTCATAATTGATTACAGCTCCTTCATTAACGTCTCCGGCCAACATAACAGACGCAAAAGGTCTTTTTGTTAGAATGGTAGCGATCAAAATACCTTTGTAGGTATGTCCAGATGGCAATGCAGCATAAGCACCTGCAGAAATAGCCAACGGTTTTAGTTTTCCGGTAGCCGTTTCAATAATGATAACTCTACCAGCCTTCAATACTTCTTCGGTAACACCTGTAACATCGAGAGTTTTTCCTCCCGGTATGTCGTGGTCTACCTTTTTAATGATCACAACATCCAAAGTGGTATCAACTTGGATTGGTGTGTTAGATAAATCTCCTTTTACGTCAGACATAATTTCTAATGTTTTTTGTTAATAATTGTTTTTACATACTTTTAACAACCTCAGCCATTGCTTTTTCATCAAATGTTGCACCTGGGTTTCCACCACCGGCTGCACCGCCATACTGATTATTATCGGCATTCACTTGGACTAATTCTGAATATTCCGTTTCTAATTCCTTGATTTGATCCTCGATTGAGGTCTCTGAATTCACGTCTATTCGATTAACCCAGCGAGGTTTTAAATCTTCTTTCAGCTTGCTTAAAACATCTGACTTTTCAAATAATTGAGAAGCGGTTTGTTTTTTTGTTTGAAGAACATTACCAGTTTTAATTGAGTCAATGTCAGATTTTAGATCACCGAAACTTTTTAACATCTTTTTTTCAAAAGGTGTCAATCCTTCGGTTTCATCTTCTTCTTCCTCTTCCTCACCGTCTTTTTTTCCTCCTTTAGCACCTTTGGCTGCTGCTGCATCTTCGGCTTTCTTTTTGTCGGCTTCAAGAGTTCGTGTTCTGTCGTCCTCTTGTGCTACTGCAACAAAATCAATTACATCATTGTAATCGTTAATTATTGCATCGACTGCTGCTTCATCGGCATCATCGGCTGGTTTTGGTGCAAGTTTAGCCACATAAGTGTCTAGCCTTTTTTGAGATAAGTTCGCCTTAGGAAACAAAGCCTTAAGTCGTGCCTTAATAATTTCAGGTTTTACTGCCATGATAATTGTTTTAAATTGTTGATTTATAAAGAACAAATGTAATAAAATTATTTTCTTATTTAGAATCATTATAAATAATAAATTTAATCATAAAAAAACCACCCAAAAAAAGAGTGGTTTTAATATTGAAATGTTTCCAATTTTATGCTTCTGTGAAGTCAAGGTAGTATTCTTTACCTTGTTCGAAGAAATTGGCCGCTTCCGTTTCATCACTAATATTTAATGAAACGCTTCCAGCTGGTGTGTATTTTGCAAATGATTTATTTTCTTCACTTCCGGAAACTACTGGGGTTAATGAAACTAATTTTTGCTTATACTCTGGACTATCTGTAATTTGATTACACACGAATTTTGCTCTTACTTGTGACATAATTATATATTTTTGATATTTTCCCTACTCATTAGCTTTTCGGGTTCCGCTTTATTTATTATTATTCTTTTAAAAATTTATCGATTTCATTTACTATCCATCCTGTTAAATAAGCCTGTGGTTCATCATTTACTCGGTCCAGTTGCACTCCGCACTTTAAAAAAATATCGTTTACCAAGTGTACTGTTTCGTGGGCAATTATAGACCAATCAACTACTTTTATCGCTACTACATATTCTCCTCTTCCAAGAGTTTCAAACACAACGGCATCATAAAGCTTATTTTTGGCTTTTGTTTTGTAAATCTTGTTCACTTCTTTAAAATCATCAGTACTTATGATCGTAAGTTTACCAAAATATATGGGTATTGAAACTGTTTTTGATTTCATAATTTAAGCTGTAGGCACTACAATACCCACTTTGTTTTCTAATGCTATTTGTGCCAATTCCGCTTCGTGGTCATCTACTAAATCAATTATTCCCATAGCTGTTTTTTGGCTCACAAATTTACCTGCAACGGCATTGGATAGATAGGTTACCGTTTCGGCAATATCCGACGGCAAAATAGAATTGAATTGAATGTCGTAATACAAGGCTTTACCCTCAGCCGCCATGGTAGTATTGGTAGTTTTTGTCACTCCCGAAACAATGATATTGATACATCTTTCGACAAATGTTCTTGTTGCTGATTGCTTCAAAGCGGCTTTGATGTCGGTGGCGATAAACATTAGCTTTACTGTTTTTTCGGCCACGTTACCCAATGATTTCAGTTTTTCCAATGATAGGTTGGGAACTCCAGAACCGTAAGCGATGGTGTCTTCTAGTTTATCCAATTCCAGTTTGTTGCTTTCCGGTGCTGTTTGGGCTTCAAGAAAACGAACATCGCCTTTGATAAGTGTTTTGCCATCTTCGCCTCCTAATTTAATTGGAATGTTAAAATGCTTACCGCTTTCTGATTTCGAAGGCATAGATATACCTTCCCCCTCGGTCAATAAAATAGGATGCCCAGAATAATCATTGGAATCACCCAATTTTGACAAGGCAACTTCGTGTCTATCTATAGGCGATTTAACGGTGTACCATAGCGGTTCATCCTGTGAATCGTAAACAACTGGAATCCTGTCGAAGCCGTGGAGCAAAGGTTTTCCAAATAAAACACCGTCTTTGAAATGAAACATATTAATTTCATTCCAAATCTGTACATTGGCCACCTCTTTGTCGCCTTCCTTGGCTTTGTATTCCCACATAAACAACAACATATCGCCTGTGGCATCAAAATATGGTGTCATCGTTCCCTTGGTATTATCCAATACTTTGGCTTTTATTTCCTTGATCTGTGTTTTAAGTTTCAAGTATGACAACACTTTATTCAAAAGCGAAGTTTCTCCAGCATCTACAATGTAGAATTGCATTGCGACTTGGGTTTGCGAAAACTTGATGATCGTGGCATCAAGCAGTTTTGAATCGATGCGGTTTACTCGCCAAATTTGTTTGACCAACTTGGCCAAATTGCTTTCTTCGGATGGAATTAAAGTGATGGGTTTACCGATGGTAAATGCTGCCATTGTTTCGACAATATTTTGGGCGTGGTTAATGTAAATTTTAACCATTTTGGATACTTTTCCGGCATCAAGTGTTTTGTCTAACTGTATCTTTTCGAGTTGTCCTTCTCGTTGGTTTCGGTCAAAATCCTTGTACTCCTTGACGTAACTATCAATGTCAGATGCTTTCTTGGTACTTTGAGCCTTGATGGTCTCAATTGCTTTTGCCGGGTCTGATTGTAATAATGCGATTATTTCTTCCATAACAATAATTTATTAATAATTTAGTTTTCTGATTTGTTCCTCTGTCATTTTAAATACGGTCTCGCCTTGGCTATTATGCGCCATGTGGCCATATCTTCCAGAATCCCAAAAGTGATTCCACGAATCAATTGGCTGGTTGATACAAATTCCTTGAATTTCTTTCAGCTTATAATTCTCTTTTTCTTTTTTAATTTGGGCATACAAATGGTTTTTTACGATGTGTATTTTTTTAGTCTTCATCGAGTTAAGCCAATACATAACACCTTTTGTTTTGCTTACTTTTTTGGCATTGTATCTATGGTCTTTTTTTAATGATCGCACCATTTCAACAGTTCCTTTGTTTTCTCCCGTGTATTTATCGGAACTATCACAAATGATTAAATCTCCATCGTCATCATAATCACTGGAATTTTGCCTTACTCCAAAAGATTCTAAAATACCTACTAATTCTGCAGCCGTTTCAATTGGCGTATAAATCAATGGCTCAATCCAAATATTATGTTCGTCTTCGGCATATCTGTTTAATGCGTTTGGATCCGTTGTAAATCCAAAGTCATTGGTATAAATGTGTTGTATGTCTGGAAATTCATTTGGCTCAATCCAGGTGACGTGATTAAATATCACGCCTTTCATAGCACCTCGCAATCCAAGTCCGTAAACCTTCCACATAAAGTCGTCGGCAGTTCCGTTCGCTATGTTGGTAAGATGTGGAGGTGGTTGGTTGATTTTGGTTATAGGCTCGACCTTGCCAGTTGCTTTATTGTAACAATGGATTTCATCATCTTTTACAATATATGATCCTGGCTTCCAAGGTTCCCAAGATTTAATTTTGTTCTTTTCTTGGACCGACAAATGCGTGAGATTGTCAAGAAATGTGGTTCTTAAGAAACCAACATCCGGACGGGAAAGTACTTTGTCAAAAAACCAGTGTTCCGTAAACGATGGGTTGTAATCTGCCCACCAAAATTTACGGCATCGCATTTCTACTTGGTCAAATACTGAGTTCTTAATAAACATCATTTCATTAAAAAAAGCATAGTCGCAACCTCCACCGTGTTTACCGTCACCAAGAAAATAGATTGTATTTTGACCTATTTTGAAACTTTTAATCTCTTCGGCATCGTGGAATTTATTTGGTAGTCCAAAATCATCTAGCCTACGCTTGAAATCATCGTATAAAGTCGTTTTGAATTCGTTATAAGTAGCACGATAAATGTTGATGGTACATTTGGTTTCTACATAAAGACAAAGCCAAATAATGATGTCCACGCCGGACCATGTTTTGCCGGAACGAGAAGAACCTTCTAATGCACAACCTCTTTTCCCACTAACTAACTCGTCCTTGTCGTTGTATTTTTGATCAACAATAGATTCCTGCAGCAGTTTGTAGTTTGGATTGGTATCATCGTCAATTACTTTGAGGTGATTTCTGGAAATGTCGATGTCCCTTTCTTTCAAAAGAGTTTCTAATTCCAATATTTCAGCATCTGTTAGCAATTGTTACTTTTTAAATTCCCTGATTTTCTTTTGCAGTTCCCTGATCTCATCATTCAATGATTCATCGTTTCTGGCATTTATCATATAGCTTTCTCGAAGTTGAATTAGTTCGTCTAGCTTGGATTGAAGTTCTTCCATTCTTGTTTTTGATTAAATTAGAGATTGCTTCAGCGTGATTTTTTACGTTTTCAACTACTGCCAAAGATTTTTCTGTAACTGAATTAAATTGTTGAGAAACTATTATGGCCTGTTGAGTGAATGATTGCATTGAAATAATTGCAGCTTGAATCACAAACCACTTTGGTTTACTTTTTCGAAGCTTTTTAGGCTTCTTATTTTTGTGAACCTGGTAATAGTTTTGTCTTTTCATCATCATCTCTTTCTAAAATTATTTATTGGCCTTGATATGAATTTGCTTTGTACTTTTTCGTAAACAATAGTATTTTCGTTTTCTTGAAAAGACCTCAATTTCATAGCTTCATCCCTGAAATAATCATTCATAGAAACAATTTTATCCGGAGTGATTTTTTGAAATTCCAGCATTGCATCATTTATTTTTTTTGATGCTATAATTGATTTTTCAAAAGACATATTTAAAGACAAAACCGCGGAAGTCATATCGCCAAAATCAATACCCAATAACACAGGTCTTTCTTTTAAGTGTTGCTGTATCATTGCTTGCTTTCCTGATCTACAGTTACCGATTATAATTATTCCTCTCATTGTACTGTTTCGATTAATTTATAATGAATCATAAACCTGATTTTATCTTTTAGAAACTCCTTTTCTTTGCGACCAAAGGCACGTTTGTTGGTTTGTGTCAAAAGATATTTGTCGATAATTTTTTGACGTTCTGTGGGATCGTTTAGGTTATACTTATCTATGATTCGTTTTACCTGTTCCTTTTGCGCACGCTTTCTGATTAGATATTGAAACCGGATAGACAACTTTCGTTTGATGTATTTTAGGAAGAAGCTCATTTTTACGCTCTTTTTAAAATTTGTAATGGTTTTGCAAGTCCTAATGAAATAATCTTCACGTCTCTGGCCTTGGCTGCTTCTCGGTCATCATCGAAGCAACCACATAAGTATTTTACTTTCTTATGTAGCACGGTAGAAACCCATTTAGAGTGTTCTCTATCCCAGCGAACGCCAACATACTTTGAAACTCGATTGTTTGAAATCTTGCTGTCTTTGATAAATTTTGTTTGTCTGGCCATTATAGTTCCGTGATTAAGGATTGCACAAATACATCCTGGTCCTTGAGTACTATTTTAATCCCGTCATTTTCTTGGGATTCTGCAAAATCAAGTAGTGCGTAGCCAATGAGAGTTGGGTCTACTGTTTCTACTCCTTCAACGAAAACACGGCCGTTCACAATTTCTATCATAATTTTTTGGTTTGATTTAAAAAACAAAAGCAGCTCACATCTGATTTTTTATAAGGCATTTCAATGAAAATTAAAAAACATTAATACTACCTAACGCTATACGATTCAAATTGTCTACATCCCTATTTTTACCCAGTAATCGATGTATCACAGAATGATTTAACGAGCCTTTTTCAACCCGACTGGTTCCATGTTCCGACTTATCGGCATGAACTGCTTTTTGTTTTGTGGAGAGTAAAGGATTCCAACCTTTGTAATGATGATCAGTCACCGTCCTAGCATTAGACGAACTCCCCTTTTTGCTGAATTTTAAAATAACGTCCTATTGAAACTCCTTCAGCTATGTTTTCAATCTTGGTTGTTTTTGAGGAGAAGAGCGGACTCGAACCGCTGACCAACACTTACAACTCAATCTCAAACTACTTATGTACATTTTCGTTTGACAGACCCCATTTTCTCGTGTTTACTCTACCAACTGAGCTACTTCCCCATTTAAAAAAGCCGTTCATTTACTGAAAGGCTTTTATATATTTAATTGAACCTTTTTAACAGTTGCTACGCATATTGGCAACGGGTTTAAATTGGTTTTTGAAGTTTAAATTGTAATTCTCCAGCAACTTATCATGGTATGATGTCAATTGATATGTTTGCTTTTCTGTTTGCCATCCAACATCAGTAATTGAATTGATCACCGGATTGATTGAAATTGTAAAGACTTTCACTTCACTGTTGTTTAAAAATGCCACTGTAGATACAGAAACAACCTGAAAATCATTTGCTACGTTTACAGCTTCAATTTGAACTGAATGCTCACTTTTGAATTCTGTTTTTTGTTTTTGGTCCAGTTTGCTTGTAGTTGCAAATGCTGTTAGACTAATCATCCCAATTAGTAAAATAAAGACCGAACGGATGTTCTTCATAAGAATATCAAAAGTAACATATTTTACTATTAAATTGCAAAATATGTTATTAAAAAGCTAAATTTATTTTTGTGCTTTAGCGATAAGTTCAGCGATGCGTTTCTCTCGCTCATCGGAATTGGTTATTACCAAAGGATTTTCTTTGTCGCCCTGGATCATAATCTTAGTTACTGGGTAGATTGCCTCAAGTTTATTTATTTCCTTTTTGTAGTTAAGCAAGACGGCCATTCCTTGAGGTGTATTTTTAAACTTAGCATCCATCGAACGAACATCTTGCTTTAGTTCTGCAATTTTTAATGATCGCTTTTGCTCGACGGTAGCTTCCTGTTCTTCGTGCCAAATCTTATAAGCTTTTTGAAGTAAAACTTTTGATTGCCGTCTCTTGATGTACTCACCATCTTTATTTACAAACTGCTGCTCTATATTCTTTAAAATCAAATAATCGGGCACGCCATTGATTATCCACCCTTGAATGGTGAATACTCGCTTTTCGGTTTCTAATTTACTTGATCTTGAACCCGGCATATCGTTTATTGATTTGGGTACATTCGTTTAATAACCGCAATATGTCGGCTTAATTCTGTAATTCTATCACGAAGTTTGATAGCTTCTTTTTCTCTTAAAATACGTATTTCAGCATCTTGTTCAGCAATTGGTTTTGGCTCATAAGCCAACAATGCTTTTTCGTTTATCGTTTTTTCTTCTTCTAAGTATTCTAAAATGGAATCTCTCATTTCGATTAATATTTGGTAATTAGTTTCTGCCATTTGTTTACTTAGTTTTGTTACGATGGCATAAATGTAAGCAAAACTTTAAACTATTTATAGAGTGATTGCTGGTTCATTATTTAATTCCTCCATATCATCACCCAAGTTTAATTCAGGATAGTTTTCTTTTATTTTCTTTGGATCACCTTTGTAGAACACCAATACATTCTGGTGCATTTTGCCTACTTTTCGGCCACCATTGAACTGGCGACGAACACGAATGGCCAGAGAACCAACTACGTTTACCAATATGATTTCATTGTATAATTCCATTCCAGCATCTCTAAACGCTTGAATTGTATCGCTCACAAAGTTGTAGTAGAATCCTTTTTTGTCTCGGACATCACCCACTACAAAACAGGCAAAGCGGTCTTCTTTGAGTTGTGCAACCGACTTTTTGATGATACTGAAATAAACCTCCTTGAAGTCGGCATAATCCATATTGGACAAATCCTTTGGATCATCGCTGTATTTTTCCAAATCGGCATAAGGTGGACAGCTCATAAGAAAATCAAATCCATCGAGAGGTTTATAAGTATCAAGAACCTCATTACTATCACCATCGAACCATTCTACATTTTCAAGGCTTAACAAATCAGCTTGTTTTCTGTTGGCTTCTACTTGGTCCAGTCGCAAATCAATTCCGGCATAAGGATAACCGAGAACTCCGGCCACTATACCACGAACAGAACCCCCAGCAAATGGGTCAAGTACAGAACCTCCATTAGTACAGAACCACTTGTACAGAAGCTCACAAAGAACTGGATCAAAAATACTGGCACCTTCGTAAACGTGCATTCCTTTTTTCTTTGCATAATCGAGGATTTCATCCCAATCTGGGTCGCGTCCTAAACTTTCACGCATTTTATTTCGAAGTTCATAGATTGCTGTCGATTGTCCACTTTTTGCGATTAGCTCAACATCTTCTCGGGTTTCTTGTGAATTGAAACCAAGAGATAGCCATTTACGTTTTCGTTCCTGCCATACTCCAGAGCGTGTATCCAAGATTGAGAATGGAGGAAATATAAAACTGTCTTTCAATGATGCTGGAATGATTGTTTCACTTTCTGAATCGTTTTTGTTCATCAATCCTTGAAAAGCGATATCGTCAAAATCTGCTATATTTAACATCGCTTGCATATCCGGAAAGTCTAAATCAAAGTTGTTTACGAAGTCGAGCAATCCTTGCTGGGTAATTTTGGCGTAATTCGATGAATAAACCAAAACCAATTCGGCTGCTTCTTTCATATTAGCACAATCAACAAAAGTGGCTGGTAGTAATTCTGGAACCGCTGCTCCAGACAATGATACTTTTTCCAAATCTAAAAACCTATGGCGACCATCAAGGCAATAATTCACGCCTTCAGAATGCCAAACCATAAACGGAGCAATGAATTGATATTTTAATATGGATTCAACCAGTTTTTCTGCTCCGTTATTAACCCATTCTTTGAAATTTTCCTGTTGGATGAACTGAAGCTCACGCCAGTTGATTGGCTCTGTTTTGATGATTCTGGAAGCGATGGTTTGTGAAGTCATTGGTTTTGAAATTTTTTTCTTTGGTTACATTATACCACAAATGTAACAAAATATGTTAGTATGTTGCAAAATATGTTACATCAATAAAGCCACTTGCAATAAGTGGCTTTATCATAAATAACTGAATGTTAATGTTTTAATTTTATTGGTCGAAAAAATATAATTACGTTCTTTCCTCTTTATGTGACAATGAGGTTTTCACATCAAAACCAACTTTATGGCCTATTTTAGATTATGACCATAATTTTTTAGCCATTTCAAGGTTCTTTTCGGCTTCATTTACTGCTTTTTTAGCATAAGTAAGCGAATAAGAGTGTCGTCTTTCGTACTTTCCAGACTTTAATCCTTCGTGCTGTTCTTTTGCAACCTCAACTTTGTATTCGAAATACTCAAGACTTTCCGGCATTGAAAGATTTATGACGTTTGCTTTGCTTTCCCAGTATTCCGCTTTGCTTTCGTGTTGTTCTGCAATTTTGGTGTTCTCGACAGATTTGGCCATTCTATTGTAATTTCTTTCAATCAGGGCGCGATGACGTTTTTCTGAATGATGTCCAATTTTTATAGGTTCTGCCAATGCAAGAAAATCTTTTCCTTCCTGTGATGCTTCGTAGTATTCGGTTGATTTATTTTCACGAGCGCCAGCCCATTTTTGATAACGTTCGGCTTTTTTTCTGGCAAACTCCTGAACGTTGAAACCATCGGCACGAACTATTGAATAGTAATAATGGTCGTCCTTTCTTAATACAAGGTTAAAAACTATACATTCGTGTTCTTTTCCATATTTGGTTTCCAAGGTAATGGTTTCTCCTTTTTCGTGTCTTTCTGTGCATTTTGCAACAAAAACATTAGCTGTGTATTTTGCGTAAGTGTTCATATAATTAATTATTTAAAGTTTCGAAAGAAAGCACTTCCAGAGTGAAATAAGTATATATTTCTGAATGTGACCATTGCCATCCTTTAGATGTATCTTTTGTTTTTATTCTTCTGATTAAATGTTCTTCATTTAGTCCGTTTGCTCTTTTACAAATAGCTTTTACTATTTGATTTAATTGAGGTAATTCATTATTGTTCATAGCTTTAATTTTGTAGTTCAAAATATCCGTTGATGTCATAGGTAATCGACATTGATAAATCTTCCTCCAGTTGGTCGATGTTTTCCTCTTCTTCTTGAAATTCGTAAGAACCGGTCCAGGTATTCCATTCAGCGTGAAAGCAAGAATTATCTAATCTATATTGCAATAAATTTGCGTCAATTGTAGTTCTTGGAGTAAATAAAAGTGTAGCCATAATATTGTCTTTTTTAAGTTGATTGTAGAGCAATATTAGGTTGACATATTTTCACTGTCAAGAGTTTTTGGCTTATTCTTTAATTAAAAAAGAGAAAGTTGGTCGTTAATTTCTTTCTCTTTTTTGACTATTATTTCAAACAAATCAGGAAACATTTCCATATACCTGTTTGTATAACTGATTACCGTTTCAGAAAGATTTTCAATGTCAATGAAATTATGCTTAAGAATAATAATGGGAATACCATTTTCATAAATGACATTAGATTTTCTGGAGTATGTGTTGTTTGGATTAAGCATTGTCTTTCAGTTTTACAACGTATGAATTAAAGCCACTTGCAATATATGTTTTGTTTGATATTGAAAGGCTGTTTAATTTATACTCATCATCTATAAAGCATTTATCTTGTAATTTTTCAGATTCAACTTCTGATAATATTTCCAAATCTAGTCCGTGACCGATTATTCTACTGATGAAAATCAAGTCTTTTGCTTTTCTTTTCATTACAAAAGCCTTTTATGATTTTCAATGCACAATTCATTGAAAGCTGAATCAATCAGTTCCGCAAACTTGACAAAGTTGTCAACGCTCATCCATATTGCTTCTCCATCGTGCATAATGCTAATGGATGTGCCATTTTCTGAAATTATCACTTCCTGATTTACTTCTTTGTTAATTTCCGGATCTTCCGGAAAGAGAATAACCTTTTGAGTTTTTTTGATGTCTTCGCTCATAGTTTATGTTCTTAGTGTTTTGAAAAATTCCTTTATTTTTTCCTCTTCTTCGATGTTTAGTTCCTGAAGTTCTTCTGTGTAAATGACAATCTTTTTACCAATTGCTCTGGAACCACCTCCGCTACCGTGCTCCATCCAATATTTTGTTTTTATTTTTTCGATTTGCATAATTATTTATTTAAAGATTTCCTGATTTCTATAACGCTTTTAGAATTATAGTAGGTAGTTACACCTTTGTATCTTGGTTTTGCATTTATTGATTTGAAAAGCTTCGAAAGTGCCTTGGCTGATAAACCAAACTCTTTCATTAATTCCTTCGCTTCAATTACTGAATCGAATTCTTCGTCTTTGACGTACATTCCTTTCTTGGAATACTTTACCGTGCTTGCTTTATTCTCGATCGGAACAGGAAGCATTGTTATTGGGTTCACTTGTGGTTTTTGATTCCAGAATTCTATTTTACTCATTTTTCTATTTTTAAAGGTTCAAATTCCCAAAACGACAGTTTTCCTTTTACATTCAGGATTGGTTTATCATAAAGAACTGGATTGGCAAGTACCCAGTTCCAGATTGATGCAGGATCTTCTTGACTGAAATCTGTTTTTTCTGCCCAGATGCTTGGATGATTGATAACACAATCTATGATGTCAACTTCTCCGATTATGGCTGAAGTTGGAAAATCAAAATCTAGCTTTGACTTTTTTCTAATATCTCCAACTTGCTCTTTATTTAACAAACCAAGCATTCCTTTTGAAATAGAAGAAGCATGAATAAAAATTCTACCTCGAAAGTGAGTTTTCCAAGTTCTGTTCTCGATGTCCTTAATGCCATTAGCAATCAATGATGCCCAAGGCTGTTTTATTGATAGTGCTTTCATAATTTTAAAAATTGTTTATACTTGAGTGATAAATTAAAAAGTTGCCACGCTCAAACTTTAGTTTGTGATCATAAAAATCTTGAATGGTTCTTGAAACGGTATTCAATGATGTTCCTACTATTGTAGCAATAACCCATAATCTTCTATCATCTGAACAAAAGAATAATTCCAGGATTGTTTGTTTTTGATTTTCTGATAATTCATTTGGCATAGCAACTTTTTTTTTATTTATATTTTTACTGGCATTGCCAACATTAAAATATCTTCTCCATCTTCCAGACCGTCAATGGGTTTTAATATTCCAGCACGAACAGGAGTTGAAAGCTCCAATTGAATCATTGTTGATTGCAAATTGCCCAACATTTCAGATAGGAAACGGGAGTTAAACCCAATTTTGATGTCTTCTCCTTCGAAGTTACAAGTAAGGCGTTCATCGGCTTTATTGGAGTAATCAATATCTTCAGCAAAAATGTTTAATTCAGTTCCGGCTACTTTCAAAATAATTTGATGTGTGGTTTTATTGGAGAATGTGGCCACACGCTTTACCGATTGCAATAACAAACTTCTGTCAATTATTAACATACTTGGATTGTTTTTTGGAATAACCGCTTCATAATTTGGATATTTGGCATCAATCAAACGGCAAGAGATAATATAGTTTTCAAAAGAAAACACGGCATTTGAATTGTTGAATTCAATTTTTACGGCATCATCCAAGGTGCTCAAAATTCCTTTCAAAACTCCCAATGGTTTTTTTGGCATAATGAAATTGGCATTTTCTGAAGCTTTCACATCTGATCTGGAATACTTGACCAACTTATGAGCATCGGTTGCCGTGAAAATCAAACCTTCTGGTGAAAGTTGAAAATATACACCTGTCATCATTGGTCTCAAATCATCGGTTCCAGTTGCAAAAAGTGTTTTGCTGATTGCGTTTGCTAATACCTTGGAAGGAATTAATGTTGATGATGGATTTTCCAATACAATGGCTTTTGGATATTCTTCTCCAGAGAAATAAGCAATTTCATATTGTCCAGAATTAGAACTGATTTCAATTGTGTTGTTTTCTTGTGTTGTAAAAATCAAAGGTTGTTCTGAAAATGTTTTTAAAACTTCAATTAAAAGTTTGGCTGGTATGGCCACGGATGCTTTGCCCTCAAAATCTACCTCCATTGTAGTTGACATTGTGGTTTCCAGATCGGATGCTGTGATTTTCAATTGGCCGTTTTCCATTTCAAAAAGGAAATTGTCCAAGATTGGCATTGTGTTACTATTGGAGATTACTCCACCTAAAAAATTGAGTTTCTTTAATAACTCCGTGCTGCTTAATGTGATTTTCATAATTTTGTTTTTAATTGTTTTAGGCTACTTGACAAAGTTTATTATAGTCTTCGTCCTTCAATAGCTTTTTATTTTTTTTGATTATTTTTGAAATCTTCCCCATGTTCTGACGAACAATAGAAATAATTTCTTCGTGATATTCCGTTGGTTCATTATCAAATCCTCTGCATTGAATTATCGAATAGTTTGCTAATGAAATCTCAATGGTTTCAATAGGTTTTCCGTCAATTCGAGCGGACATTAAAAGTATTCCTGATTTTTTATGGTATTCATTCTCATAAACACAATGCTCAAGTATCTTCCCTTCTTGCTCAACATCCTTTTCATCAATTAAACAAACAACCAAGATCTTGTCTTTTTTGAAGCTAAAATTTTTGAAAACATCATGCTTAATTTTTTTTAAAACTTCGTCGGCTTCAGCTTTCAATCGTTCATTTTCTTGACGTTTAAATTCACGTTTAGCTTCTTCTATTTTTCTAAGCTTTGCCGCTTTATTGATATATACATTATGTTCTTTTTTTAGATTTTGAGGCAAAATGTATTTTGGATTTCTAATGTCTTTACCAAACCTCTTTAAAAGATCGAGATAGTCATACCATATTCCGGCATCCGTTATCTTGTATTTATTTCTAAGAACAATTTTGATTTGAGGCCAATAGGTTTGATAATTGTTATCTTTATGAACTGCATAAAACAAAAGTTCTTTTTCTTTTGCTTTAAATAGAGTTTCAACTTTTGAACTTTGTTGAAGTTTGATTAACAGAAATCTATAGTCGCAATTATGAAAATCCTTTCCTAAACCATACATTTTAAATCTTGGAAGAAATTCTGCTCCTGGACAATTAAAATCTGATGCAAAACGATCATATTCACTTTGTCCGTATCGAGGATTAACATATCTTACTTCATAATTAGATGAACTAAAACCATCACCGTACCAAGTAGTATTTCGACCTACAATCACGCTTTTGTTTTTATCGTAATCTTTCCAATCTTCAAACAAGCTTCTGAAAGTATACCGAGGTGGTTTGTTTTTGGACATTAATTTCCAACAGGAGAAATATCTAAACACTTGAAATCTTTCAACTACTTGAACTACTGAATAAGAAATTACTTTTTCAAACAATCCGTTATTGATATTGATTTTCTTAAGTTTTTTTGCACACGAAGGGCAAGTAACTCCGATAACTTGCTCTTGCCAGACTTGTGCCGGTCTCCAGCTATGATTGCATTCTAAACAAACTAAATTCTTATAGTGCGTCGTGTAGTAGAATTCATGTTTAGATATTACAAAAGGCTCGTGTTCTTTAGGATTTGAAAGTTTTTGGTGTAGATTCCAAACTTCCAGTTGTAGTTTAGTTCTCGGTTTCATAATTACCCAAATAAGTCTATTTGTTCCACTTCGGTTGTTGGTTTCTTTTTGGCAGCCTTGGCAACCATTTTTTCTTTTTGATCAGATACTACTTTATCGACTGCTTGTTTTTTTGCATCCTGAATATCTTCTTCAGATAGTTCAATAGTTTCTGAAAGGGTTTTCTTCGCTTCTACTTTTGCTTCCTCAATCAACAAATCCATTGCTTTGTCTTTGGCCAATGCTTTGTCTTCTTCGGTCAGTTCCACGGCCTGATTAACAACTACTCTACAGCTGATAGGTTTGATGTTTTTGACATCATCCTCATCGTAGTAATGAACTGCCCAGCCAAAAACTTCGGAAGGATCATATCCCTCACATTTTCCTTCTTTTGCGCATTGCACAACATAGTTGCAGCATTCGTCCAGATTTTTGTTTTCTTTTTGATAGGTAACAGCGAAGAGTTCGTCTTCAGATGCTCTTTTGTCAAGGTAAGCCTTGATGGTTTCTTTAAATGCGTTTGATGTTTTCATTTTTACTCGTTTTTAAAATTTGATTGTTTAAAATTATCTTCCCCAAATAAGCATCATTGCATCGCGTTGCTCTTGGTTGGTTCTGGTGTCTATACCAGTTATTTTTTTGAAATAGTCATTGGTAATCTTGGAAGCTTTCGGCTGAATTTTTACGTATGGCATTTTTAAATACTCACACATTTCAACAATTTTTTTTGCGGTTTCAAAGTTGGCTCCGGTTCGCTCTCCAATCTTGGCATTTAATGCAGCGCTCATTCCTGCTTTTTTATGAAAGTTGGATTTATTTAGAAAACCACACTCTACATACACCACCGGCTTTACTTCAAGTTCCTTGTAAAATTTCAACTCTTCGTATAAGTCAAAAAAGGAAAGATTATCAAGTTTCAATTGATTGCCTTCTATCCTGGCAAAACCGCTTTTTTCTACATCTGGATCAATTCCTATAAGTATTTTGCTCATAATTAAAATTTATAATCTCCTTTGACAACTAATCTTTTTTGTCTTAAATAATCCAGATAAGGCTCCATTTCCTGCTGTTTTTCCCAACTGGCAATGGTATCTTCAAGCATTTGTCTGTCCATATTTTTAACCATTTCATCAATTTCAAGTTTGGTTTTTTCTTCCCTTTCTTTTCTGGCTTTTTGTGAATTTCTCTTTGCATAAAGTTGGGCTACTGCATTATTTCTAAGGTCTTTTTCGTCTTGAGAAATAACATTTTCCTGCTTTTTCATACGCTCAAATTCAATGTATTTTTTTTCAAGATATTCGGGAAACCATTTGTTTAGAATGTTTTGGCCGTCTAGTTTATAATCCTTACCGTCACCAATAATACCCTGCCTTACTTGCTTTAGAAGCAATACTAAATCTTCGATTGTTTCATACGGATATTTTTCGATGATGTCAATGGCAATTAATGGAGCTTGAGTATTTGTGATATTTTTTCCAACATTAAAACTTTCTGAAAATCGCATCAACAGATAAGTAACCACTTTTACCATATTGATTTCTCCCAAAGTTTTTTCCAATTTGTTTATTCTGGTCCCATCAATAGCTTTTTGAAGATTCATGTTTTTTTCAAGGATCAAAAGTTTAACTTGATCCTGTGATACCAAACATTGCATCAACTGCGTTGTTAGCGGATTTTTTAAGGTCAGCATCTGTTCTTGATGAATTATTACCTCGTATATTTTCTCTTGTTCCATAATTATTTTCTAAAATTTTTAAAAAATTGGCTGGTTTGAAAATCCAATCAAAACTAGCCGTCCAGTTTTCTTTATTGTCGCCTTGCAGGAATGGAGAATCTCTTGTTTTTTGAATTACAGTCTGAATTGATTCTTTGCCGTATTGTTTTTCCAGAAGCTGAATTCTTTTTTTCCTGACGTCTGACATTTTTTTTACCTCCGGCAAAAGCCCTCGGTTTGAATTAAAAAAAGAAAGAAGTTTATCAAAATCAATCTTGTGAGCTGGAGGTTGATTTGGAAAATCAACTACTCCGTTAGGAGTATATTCTTCTTTGTTTTCTTTTACTTTACTCTCTTTTACTTTACTCTCTTTTACTTTAGGGATAACTTCCGTAAGATTGGCGTCATTAGGTGTCATTCTTACGTAAGATTGACCGTTTTTTTGCCCTATTTCGTCCAATATGTCGCTGTATTGAAAAATTTTACCTTTTCTATTTCGATAAGCATCTTGAATACTATCGGCAAATTTTTGACTGAAAATAACTTTGTAATCATCAAAAAGTACTTTGTCTATTGCTCCTAATTTTGCCAAATCATTTAAAATAGAAAGTGTTTTTTCTTCATCAATTTTAAAAACAGAAGTCAGAAACATTAAGGTCATTTCATCTGAAGCATCTATGTAATGATTATTGGCTTTTCCAAGCTGTTCTAATAGCTTAAACCAAGTTGCATACCCATCATTACCATATTTTGTTTCAATTATGTGCATTTTACGTCCGTGAGTACAATCGTGTGGAAAATAATCAACATCTTTTCTTTGTTCTCTAGCCATATTAATTCTACTTTTTAAAAGGTACGTTTGTAAGTTGTCTTCCGTTGTTCCAGATAGCAAAACGCCCTTCATTATCTACTTCAATTTTCATTGTTTCAATCTTACCAAATTGGTTGAGATTACCTCCTAAATCAACCACCCAAGCATTCTCTTTGTTGGGGTGAATTCGCATTGCACGACCTACAATTTGATAGAATAATGATAACGACATTGTGGATCTGGCCATCAATACGGCTTCGAGTTCTGGATAATCAAAACCAGTAGTCAAAACACCTACATTTACCACACATTTGATGATTCCTTTTTTGAATTTGGAAAGGATACGTTCTCGTTCCTCTTTCTTGGTATCTGAGGTTAAAAGAACCGCTCCAGGAATGCGTTTTACTACTTGCTGCGCTTCGGTAATCAAGGCACAGAAAATCAATAAATTTGGTTTTTTGGAAAGGATGTGCATTGCATATTTTACAATTCGGCTTGGCATATCGATTGACTTGTAATAGCGACTTAACGAAGCTGGTGTAAAATCGGTTCCTGAACTGTTCAGCTCCAATTTTGAGCGGTCAATTACATCAAAGGAGTAATACTCTAGCTTTGCCAAAAATCCTGCGTCAAACAGCGTATTATTTTGAACGTAGTACAAGATTTTATTAAATATCCTTGGCGTGCTTCTAGTCAGGAATGTCAGTTGTGGTCCTTCGCTGGTTTGTGATAAGCGATATGGCGTGGCCGTTAATCCTAAGACATTAGCTTCTGGAAAGTAATTGATAAATTCCTGATACATTCCCCCATCTGAATTTACCAAATGACATTCATCAATCAGTATATTTTTGAGTCCAGCAAACAAATGTTTCTTATTTATTACGCTGCCAATGGTGCAAAAAGTAACCCTACTAATGTATTTTTCGCCAGCTGATGCGCTGTAAATAGAAGCTTTTCCATATTTTGAATACTTTTCATAGTTCTGTTCAAGAATTTCTTTTGACGGCTGGAGGATAACCGTTTTACCCTCCAGCGGTGCTACTAAATTGGCAATAACAATAGATTTCCCAGCGCCTGTTGGTAGCACTATTACAGCATTGTCATTTGACTTTCCTTGTAAATATTCCACCCCTAAACGTGTTGAATCTGCTTGATATGGCCTAAGTTGAAATCCCATAACTAAACGGCTTCTTCTTCGAATTTGGCATTATCAAAAGAAGCATCTTCTGAGGCAAAATCCATGTGCATTTGTTCCGGTTGTGGAGCTACTTTTCCATTCATATAAAACTCAACTTCTTTGATCACGTTATCTAAGCAATCAGTCAATTGGGTTAAGTAGAGGTAGTTTCCATTTAGTTTTACCTTTGGAGCATCAAATGAAATAGTACCATTGGTAACGTCTTTTGTGCCAGAAATAATTAAGGCTTTGTTTTCTTCTACTCCAGTAATTTTAAAAGAGGAAACGAAGTAACTTTTAGTTTCTGGTTCTCCTTCTAAAAATGAAAGCTCTGTAGCGTTGTCATTTCCTGTAAAAGCATCATCTAAGTGCGCTAAAAACACATCGAATTTTGAGAAAGCATCTTGTAAATCTTCGTGTACAATATGGGTTCCTTTTCGTGATAATCCATCACCTTTCATTTTGCCTACTAATAATTCATAGGAATAATTACAAAGGGCATCTTTGAGCGAGGCGCTTTTAATTTCTACATCTTTTTGAACTTGATCTGCTAATCCTAATTTGTCTGCAAGGATTGTGAAAACTTTTTCTTTTGCCATGATTATAATTGATTAAAAATTGATATTTGGTTTCGGTTTTGTTGCGATGCGTTGGCCTGTTGTACTAGGCTATATTCTTTACTTATCCAAACTCGCAACAGTCTTTGGTGAGCATCTTTATTGGTGCTTTTTTGGGTTCTTTCAGTATCGAAAATCAAATGTCTTTTTGATAATTTTCTGAAAGGTGCTCCAAAAACACTTGGTTGTGATGGAGGTGTATTTCCAGCCTCGTAATAGGCTTTTTTCAAATCATCTGCAGTAAAGGGTTTCATTTGTTTTTTGACCCAGTTTTCGGCAAATTCATAAATACTATTGCTGTATGATTTGTTATTTTTATCAACTTCTTCAACAGCCTGGTTAGTTATTTCAAATGGTGTCATAAATATTCTTGATTTGTGTGTTTACTTATTTCGTTTTCCAAGTCTTGAAGCAATGCCAACTCTTTGGGTTCTGGGAGATAAATCCCAAGTTCATTGCTTGAAAAATTCCTAAACCTATTAATGGCCAATGTTGTTTCTGCTGTATCTAAACTTGCAGTACTTCGCCAGCGTTCAATTTTGAATCCTTTGATTTTACCCTCAAATTCTCCTTCATAAAAAATGGCTGAATTGATGTGCTTTTTAAATATTTCCTGTTTTACTTCTTCCATCGTGTAACCGGTTTCAATTCCAAACCAAGTCAGGATTAAATGCAAATAGCTGTTTTGGGAAATACTTCTTTTTGGATGCTTTGCTTTCAATTCAAAAGTTTTTCCTTTAGAAATAAAATATTTCAGCTTTTCTATTGCTTGGTTTTTTTGAAGCTGGTTTGTGGCGTTGTAAATCATAGGGTTATTTTATGTGAATTCTAAATGCTCACCATTTTTGCAAATTTTTGTTTTGAATGGGAACTTGTCTTTTGGTACTTTTTCTATGGTTTGAATTAGATATTTACCTCCAGTAAAAACCACTCGTGGTTCATCACGATATTCAATTTGTATGTCAAGTCTATCTCCTTTTCCTTCATAGTTTGATGGAAGTACTTTGAAATCAACTACAATTATTTCTTTGTCAAGCAAATTGTTTATCTTGATTTTTTCGCCTACAAAATTTGTTATCACAGGTTTTATATCGAAATCTTTAAAATTGTTCATTTGGTATTAATTTTTTTAATAAATGTTTTGAATTGCAATGTTTAGCCCATCCGAAATAAGCGGCTATCGTTGCTTTGTTTTTTGTTTTTGATATTGCTTTGGCAAATCTTTTTTTGATTGATTTCCTAAGCATTGTGTGCGTATGGTAGAACTTATAACCCACGAAATCAATTCCACGGGCTTCAACTGGAAATATTTGATAATTCCCTTTTACCTGAAGCTTTAGATTATCATTCAAATAGGTTTTTATTTCTGCCAACAGCTCGTGAAGATGTGGTTTGTTGTTCGATAGAATAATAATATCGTCAGCATACCTGAAGTAATATTTTACTTCCTTGTTTTCTTTTATCCAATGGTCAAAATAGGTCAGGTAATAGTTTGCAAAATATTGGCTTAAATAATTGCCGATTGGCAAACCATCAGCGCTATCAATAATTTCATCCAACAACCAAAATAAATCCTGGTCTTTAAACTTTTTTCTAAATAGTTGCTTTAGAACCTCATGATCTACATTTGGATAGAACTTGACAATATCTAATTTCAAACAGTACTTTGTATTCTCCTGGTCCTTCAATGCTTTTTTTAGATTATTGGCAGCTCCGTGAATTCCTCTTCCTTTGATACAACTATAAGTATCAGCCGTGAATAATTTGGTAAATATTGGTTCCAGAACATTCATAACAGCGTGATGGGTAATGCGATCAGGAAAGTATGGCAATCTAAAAACCAGCCTTTCCTTAGGTTCAAAGATTTTGAAAGTGGTGTATTCTGATGTTTTGTAATTTTTTTCAAGCAAAATATTATGAAGTTCCGCAAGGTTTCCATGTGGATTTTTATCAAAAACCTTAACACCATATTGTTTGGCTTTGCCTTTGCGTGCTTTCGCTTCCGCAAGAATTAAGTTTTCCGGTGATATAATTTGTTGGTATATGTTTTTGAATCGTTTCATACTTTGCTTTGATTGGTTCGCTTTCATTTTCATTACTAACGAACCTATTAATTTGTGTTTTTTTGCCATGTGGGCAAGGTCTGTGATGTTTAATATTTTTTAGCTCAGGTGCGAGCTGACATTCGAATTCGTATTCCAATTATCGTAGTCGTTGTACGAAAAACTGACGCCTGAAGAAGAACTACAGCAACGACACCACACAACCTTAATTTGCTATTCTTTTACAAAATAGATTTTGTACAATTCTTCAAATTGTGTTCCTACATACTTTGCTTTTTCTCTGGTTTCAAAGCAAAGGCGCGAGCCGACAACCGAATCCGAATACCAAGCACCGTCGCCGCCGAACGAAAAACCGACGCCCGAAGAAGAACCCATCTCAAACCAAGGGTAATATTTCCATTGGCTTGAATCTGTCCAGTCTGGTACCCAGTCACCATTTATGGCTTTGGCGATTATCACTAATTTTGCGTGTGCAATCATAGCTTCTCTATCAGTTGATGGAAAGCTTAAAAAATCTGGAATTACTAATTCCGGCTGTTGAAGTCCAATGGCAATGCAAGCATCTTCAAATGTTTTGATTTCTGTGTAGTTCATTTTAAATTGTAAAAAGTGGTTTATAAATTTCTTGTTCAAAAAGTTGTCCAGCATGTTTTGCCAAATCAGAAGATTTAAAGCAAAGGCGCGAGCCGACAGTCGAATTCGTATCCCAACGATCGTAGCCGTAGTACGAAAAACCGACGCCCGAAGAAGAACCCATTCTGAAATAAGGCGCATACTTATACTCATTGCTATTGGTCCAATCTGGCAACCATCCCTCATTGAATGCTAGACATACTAATTTTGCCATTCGATAGGCAATTTCATCTGGTTCCAATCCTTCGCAGGATGTTTCAAAATCTTCTCTTGAAATTCCGTTTTCGGCCAAAACATCATCAAAATTTTTGATTCTGTCTTTTACATCTTTTAGAAAAACTTTTTTGCCAAATAGATTTTCCAATAATGATTTCCCTTTGATACTTGCCTCTTCGTGGGCTTTTAAAGCATTCGCTTTGTCAATTTGTAATGTTTCCATTTTTAAATTTTGTTTAATTTTATTTCTACTTCTTTTTTAAACTCATCCAAAGCATTTTGGATGTTTGTGATTTTTGTAACCATTTCTTTGACTTGATCTTTGTCATTCAAATCATTCCAAAGCTTGATGGTTTGATTGCAATCTGATATTCTAATAATGGCTATTCCATCAGGATATATTTTGGTGAAAATTGCAGCCATTGAATGAATGCTTTCAGGAGCCAAAAATGATTTTTTGTTGTAAGTGACGTGACTCTTTTTTTTGATTTTTTTAGCCATTATCTTTGTATTTTATAAATTATCTTTAAATAATAACTAGGAACAATCGGAACGCTCGAATGAAGTTCTGGGTACCTGGAGTATAAATCGGTTCGTGGCAAAAAGTTGGAAAGAAATTCCAAGGCTGTTTTATCGCTTAAATGCCATCTTAGAGATAAGTTACCACCGATGGAAAGATGTGAGCTTGTAGTTTGCCATTCGTTACCCCATCTACCAATAAGAGTTGGCTCTATACTAGGAATAAGAACGGTCTTGATAACCGTGTTTCCAATCCTTCCATAAAGTGGGAAATGATAGCCAACTCCAAATGTGAATTTGTCAAAGTAAATGGCATTGAATCGCTCATATCCTATGTTCACTTCGATGTTTTGGGAAACCATTGCAAATTGATACAATAAATCAAGTGCGGGTTTATCACCAGTTGCCTTGCTGCCAATTATGGCATTTTTAATGTCTAATCCGGTAGAAAAAGCCAAATAATGTTCCTGGTCCTTTGGTTGTGCATTGGCAATTCCGCAAATTAAAGCGATGACAAAAATTAAAGTAAGTATAAATGTTTGGTTTGCTTTTCGCTCGTTGATTGGTTTTGGTCGGTGCATTATTAAAACGGTGTTTTATTAAAATTGATTTTCATTCCGTTATTCGCCACGGTGACGTTTTTTCCAGTTAATTCAGAAACTTCTTTGTGAAATTGCTTTTCATCGGAATTGCTATCTGACAAATGAATCAGCACAATGTTGTTTACTTTTGACAAGTCATTGGCTGACAACATATCCTTGCAATTGGTCAGTGAGAAATGTGATCTTAGAATTCGGTTTCTCAAAAATTCCAATCCGCTTTCAGAACCAAACTTTCTATCAATGATTTCCTTGGAGAAATTGGCTTCGATAATGATATTATTCAAGCCAGGGAATGTGTACTCGCAATAATTGGTATCAGTCAGGAAAAGCACCTTTCCACAATCAGGATGCTCGATTAAGAATCCTAATGGTTCGGCAGCATCGTGTTTCACATCGAAAGCTAGTATTTTGAAATTTCCGATTTGGAAAGTTTGTTTTGAAACTATCTTTTTAGCTCTGGATTGTTCATCTACAAATCTGCTTTTCAATGTTCCGTTTGAACTATAAACATTGATTCCTAATTTCATAACATCCCAGATGCTTTTGCTATGATCCATGTGTTCGTGAGTGCAGATGCATCCAACTACTTTGCTTAAATCAAAATTTAAGGCTTGTTTTATTTCTTTGATATTTACTCCACATTCTATGAGTAAAACTTCATCTTTATTTCCAAGGATGTAAGCATTGCCTTTTGATCCAGTTCCTATGATTGTGAGTTCCATATATTTTTTATAAAAAGTGGAAGAGGTTTACTTCCGGTTGCCGTTATACTCAAAAAGAGTATCCTTTATCCGTTTATCAATTCCACTTTGTTTTAATTTAGAATTTTGGTCCTTCTTCTGCAGGTTGTTGAGCTTCTTCAAATTCAGGCTGCATTATTTCCTGTTCTTCTGGAACTGGCGTTGGAATAGTTTCAGAAATTTGTTTTACTTCATCTTCTACTACTTCGGCTTCATCAAAATCTAACGACGATTTGTTGGCATTGGCAATCACTTCATTCTGGACAATTGCGTCCTTCATTTCGCTTTCTTTCTGGATGATGGCCAAGTAATTATCGTCAATTTTCTTGCTGTCGATGGTGATGGCATTAAAAGCATTTCTTGAAATTGTTTTCAAGTACATTTCTTCGCTCCATCCTTCAATTTTCTCCTTGCCTTCTTTTTTATTTTTACCCGTTCCTGGATCAAATACCCACTTATCTTTTTCACCGCCCCAAAATTCTACAGAAGCATATTTTGGTTTTCTTTTTTCGATGTCTTTCAAGGAGAATACTTTCAACTTGTTTTTTGTCGGGAAATCTTCAAATTCGTGGTACCAAAAACCGCCAACCACTTCGCCACGGTTAAAGTTGTCCGTGATGATGAAGTCATAACTTTCCACTTCGTTGTTGCGGTCTTTTTTATACTGTTTGAAAGTGTCATTAGAGTAAACCAATTCAACAACTACATCGGTTGGAACTTCCAAACCGTATTTTTTTGCTTTCAATTCCATTCCTCGGTACCCAATAACAAAACCCATATCGTATTTGTTGTTGGCCGTGTTTTTGTAAGGAATCATGTTGATATGATTTGGCTGCGTTGGATCTAGTTCCACGCTTGAAAAAGCGATCACATCAACGGCCAGTTTGGACATATTTACATTTTCCCACGAAAGAGATAATGCATCTCTAACATCAGGACTTTTTGCCAAACGTTTCTTTTCGGCATCTTTCAGGGTTTGATCTATCTTGATAAAATAGTTCTGGCAAAGTTTCTTTTGGAAAGGTGTTATAGTAACGGCTCCATTATTAGAAGAAAACTCTTTTATCACTGCTGCCGTGAATCTTTCACTTTGTGATGGTGCTACTTGTGTTGTTACTGCTGTCATTTTTTTAAATTTCTATGGTTAATTGTTCATTTTCCTTGTTGAGTTTTGACCTTTCCGAGCATCTTATTACCGGTGTTTCAAAACCAAAATTTTGTATTTCTTTTTTAGTGTTTTGGTTGTTTTTGCAATTGGCAGTACAATCAAAACTTCCTATTTTAACTCCAACATTTACTGGACAATTTTCAGTTGGCAAGCTGTCGGAGTTTCTTTTGACCTTATAAGAATTCATTAGGCAACTCTAAGTTTTGAATCATTTTCAGAAACAATCAAGTTGATCAGTTGACTTTTGATGTCAATTACTTTGATGATTGATTCTCGATTGTCAATAAAGATTGGAGCGGTTACTTGGTAGAATTCGCAAAGCGTATTGATGATGTCCAATCCGGCATTAATTCTGGATGCAGTATTAGCATCGCTGAACGGTACACCATCGATTAAAGCATCGCAACATTCAGATTCTCCACCGTTAATTTGTGTTTCGAACATTCTGAAATTCACGAACTTGAATTTCTCGTTGATTTTGGCTTCCAGAGTGTCAATTTTCAGTTTGTTGAATCGCTCGATAACAAATTGCGTTTTATCTACATTGGCGATTTGTTGCGCCAAAGCAGTTTCCTCTTTCTCCAAGTCAGCAATACGATTGTCAACTGCTTTGATTTGGTCCTCGTTACGTAATTGTGATTTAATTTGGTCAATATCTTGAACCAACGATGCTCTTTTCGCTTTCAGTTCTGAATTATCCACCATTGGAACTTCTTCAATAGACGCTTCCAATGTTTCCAATTCTTGAATTTTAGCTTGGTAATCGCTGCTTTTTATAAGACTTTCTCTCACAAGAGAATCCTTATCGATATTTGCAGTTGCTGTAGTTTTTGAAGCTTCTGTTTCGATGGATCCCTCCAATGTTTTGATCTCGGATTTTAAAGTTTCAATATGCTTTTTTCCGTTTTCAATACGGTCATTAAGTCCTACCAGCTCGGTTTCCAAGGCTGTTTTTTCCGTGTTTATGTTAGCGCCTTTGGTATTAATTTCAGCCAAGGCATTTTGTTTCTTGGTTTTGAAATTTGCCAACATTTCAACTTTTTTACCTTCAACATCGCCAGCTTCAAACTCACGTTTGCAAGTAGGACAATGAAAGTCGTTATCGTTAAATGTCAATTCTTTGGCATTTTCAGCAGCCCAATCCATGCGAAGTGTAGCCAACTTACTGTCATAAGTTCTTATCTGGTCATTTATTGAAATTGTCTTTGTGTTCAAAGTATTCAAACCGTTTTCGTAACTGGACAACTCTCCTTTTTTGGTTTCCAGATTTCTTTTGAAATTATCCAAAGTAGAAGTGTCCGGCTTCAAACTGCTTTCGATTTGAGCTTGAGTGTTGGTTTTGATGATTTCTATTTCAGACTTCAACGAATTGGCTTTGGTTTTTTTCTCATTGATGGCTTGTAGTTTGCCGTCAAAAGCTTTGGTGCTATCGGTGATTTCATCATCAATTTTCGACAAAGCCTTTTCCTTCATATCCAAACTGATTCCAAGATTTACAAAATCAAATGACTCGGGCTTACTTTTTGAAACCTCATCAATTCGGGTTGGAATTCCTTTTAGATCTTCTTTGGCTTTTTTGATGGATGCAAGGATCTGTTTTTGGTATTCGGCCAATGTTTTACCGTTGGTCAATTGCGCCACAAGATTTTCGTATTCTGCATTTCCGGCTGCCAAATCACTATCCGAAATTGCTCCGGCAATATCTACCAAAACATTTCTTCTATCCTGCCATTTCAAAGAATTAAAAGCCAGTGGATTTGTGATCATTTTGAAAATGGTCTCATCAAGAACACTGCTTACTTTTTCCTGAAATGCTTTTTGCTGCATTGGAACTCCATCCCAATAATATTCAGAAACATTACCTGAGAACTCAGTAGTTTCAGAACCTCTTTTCTTAACCCAGTTTTCTTTAAGTATTTTTGATATTGAAATCTCAATACCATCTACCAAAATAATCGCTGAAACTTCGTGTTCTATTTTTGGGATGGCCACATTGAATTTGTCCAATGTTTTGATCTCAAAATCTTTTCTATCGGTAGAATCTTTACCAAACAACATCCATAAAAAAGCATCCATAATGGTTGTTTTTCCAGTTCCGTTTGCTCCAAAAATATCAGTGTTTTTTTCAAAACTGATTTTTTCATTTCTCAACCCTTTGAAGTTGGTAAGGTTGATTTCTTTAATTTGAATTGTTTTCATTTTACTCGTTATTAAATTTGATTGTTATAATTTCTCTACTAATATTTCAAGTGCTTTTGACTCAAAAGACACGTTTGTTTCGATGGAATAAAGTGCATTGGCTATTTTTGTGTATGCTGCTTGTCTTACATTATTTTTAGTAATTTCAGCTTCATTCATACATCCATGAATGAATGCGGTGAAGTCTTGGTAAGTTTCGACCTTGTTATATGCGCTCTCGATGTAGGCATATATGAAAGGAAACATTGGAAACTTAATGTCTGGTTTGGCGAATCCTGAATTATTTTGTAGGTTTGGCATCTCTAAAGGTTTTTAATTATTACTCGTGATTAAAAATTTGATTGTAAAAACCACTTTTCGCGAAGTGGTTTTTTATTTTGTAAGGCTTGCAATTGCTTCTAATTTCTTTTCGGGAGATAGTTCATATTTACCCTTTCGGGCGGAACTGGAAGCTCCCAAACTATCCAGTTCCAATTCTAAGTATCTCTTACGGCTTGTAATTGAACTTAATCCTTGTTGAAAAAGCTGCTCCTGAGTTTCTAATTCCCTAGCCTCTCTTTTTATAAATGCTATTTTTTGAAGTCTATTCATTATTGCCATTTATTTAGTTTATCAAAAATCCACTTACCCAAATTCAGCAATCCTAAAACTGCTATCAGGATTATGCAGACAATAATCCCAGTATCGTATGCATCCATTTTGGGTTAAGTGCTAAAAGTGTTAATCCTGCAATTCCAATTGTCAAACAGATAACTGATCCTATCAGTAAAAATGTTTGGTAAATCCTGTGGGTTCTTTCGTCGTCGTAATTCATTTTTTTGGTTTTTTAGGTTCTTTTTCGAAAATCTCATCTTCAGTCATTCCGGTTTGTTCCTTGATAACATTTATGCACAATCTGCTGTCTGTTATTTTTTCATTTTCAGAATCAATCCACCTCTTAATAGTCGGATATGATTTATCAGTTGCAACAATCAAAGCACCAATCACTTTGTTTGTTTTAATTTCTTTTAGTGCTTTTTGTGATAGTTTCATTTTTATTACTATTTTTGTTCTTATTATTGTTATGCAAATATAAAAACAATTATTCACAACTAAAAACAATTGTGAATTAAAGTTATCAACAATTAAAAACAATTATGTTAATACCTAAAGAGAACCAAAAGCTAAACCATCTAATAGAGAAGTATTCTTTAGGCAGCCAAAATGCTTTTGCTGAACTGATTGGTGTTACTCAAACCAATATAAACAGGCTTTTTAGGGCTGATGAGAGAAATGGAGAAGTTCCGAATGTACTTAGAAGTAAAAGTGTCCTAACAGCAATTAAAAACAAATTCCCTTTTGCTGACATTGAATGGTTTAAGAAAGAGGATAGTGAAATAATTAAATCTGAACCGGATCCTGAATTTTTTGAAAACAAAAACGGCAACAAATTCATTGAGTTAAAAAACGGTAAATACAAAATAATTGTGAGAAAGGTTCCAGTAAGAGCTTTTGGATCATACTTATCAGATTTTCAAAACGTGGATTTTTTGGAAGAACTAGAAGAGGTTTCATTTACTGTTGACCACGTTGGAAAAGGTAAGTATATGTGTTTTGAAGTTGAAGGCGATAGTATGAACGGTGGTGGTATAGATGATACTCCAGATGGCGCAGAATTACTTTGTCGGGAACTAGGAAGGCATCACTGGAAAGATGGCTTTAATCATTCGAAATATGGATGGGTAATCGTTCATAAAAAAACAGTTCTATTCAAGGATATAAAGTCAATGGATAAAGAAACCGGTGATATTATTTGTGGATCCAGAAGCGGACTTCCAAATCATCCAGACTTCACAATAAATTTGAATGATGTAAATCAAATCTTGAAAGTTATTAAAAGAACTTTTTAAATAAATTATTATGAAAAATATTATTTTAGGATTACTAGTATTCTTTAATTTATCAATTTATGGCCAAGAATCTGAATTTAAATTCACAAAAGACGGCCTCACTGATTTTGTAATCACTCCGGTAAATGGGAAAATCCAATCCGAGCTTTACAAAAAAACTTTGGATTGGGTTTCTTATTCTTTTAAAGAACCAGGAGAAGTAATAAAAGCAAATATCGAAAATGAATATATCCGTATTGAAGGATTTAGCAAAGATCTGATTTGCTATAGTTATATGGGAAAAAGATGTGGTGATACTAAGTATGAAATTGAAATTTCATTTAAAGATGGTAAATACAAATTTGATGTATTGAGTATTTCAGAATACAACAATATGTCCAAATCAATTTTGTGGACCAATTTTGAAATCAATAATACAGCATCGTATTTTGATAAAAAAGGCGAAGTAAAAAGCTCTTACAAGTTTATTGTCAATACAGTTCCGGAATATTTTAATAACCTCAACTTGAACTTGAAGGAATTTTTAATTAGTGATGGAATTAAAAGCAAAAAAAATGATTGGTAATGTACACTTCAGACGAAAATATAATCCACTTGATTGATCTTTTGAAATACCAAAAGAAGATTTCATCTACAAAAGATTTTTGTCAAGAAATAGAAGTTTTAGAGCAAACCGTTTCCAAGGTAAAAAAAGGCTTGAATCATTTTACTGTGCTGCATATAGAAACGATCTGTAAAAAATATAATGTCAATGCAAACTGGATTTTTGGAATTCAAAAAAACATATTCAATCCATCGAAAGCCGCTACAACAAAGGAGTTAACGTAAAAGAGTTACCGGCAACCCTGATAAATAACCAAAAATATAAAAACGACTAAAAATTGAAAAAAACAAAATAATTAAAAGCCTGATTTTACAGTAATTACAATAGGATAAAAATAGGGTAATAGTTTTCATAACCCTGAGGTCACGGGTTCAACTCCCGTCCTCGCTACAAATTAAAACAACACTTAAACCCACTCCCAACAAGGGTTTAAGTGTTTTAATAAAAAATCTTACGGCTTGTAATTACTTAAATCGGCAACCCTACCGACAACCCTAAAGTAATTACATTATGGCAACAAATTTATTATTCGATTGTGCGTACTCTGACCTATGGGTACATCCGGAGAACTGGAAAACATTGACTTCTCAGAAATCTTTAAAGCTTGATTGGCGTATAGAATGCAAATTCTACGATCCATTGTTCAAAGAGAAATACCCAAAAGGGTTTCTTTTCAGAAGAAAATTAAACCGGTTCCGAACTTTGGAAGATCGTAAAGCCGTGATTGAAACATGGCTAAAAGAGATACCTAAACTATTTGAAGAGAAAGGTTACAACCCGATTACTAAAAAATATGTAGTAAAACCAATTGCAGAACCGGAACCGGAAGCAGAAAAGCTACATCCAAAATTAAATTTTGTTAAAGCTCTTAAAATTGCATATCCTTTATTAACGGTTTCTCCTGGTGTAACAAAAGAGATTAGAAGAATTGTCGCTAAGGTGGATAAATCGGCTATTGCATTGAAACTTGACTTTCCTATCTGTGAAATTCACAGTGGCCATATACGTGATTTGTTAGATCCTTTGGATTTGACACCAAACGAATACAATAAGTACCTTACTCATTTATCTATTGTACTTTCAGACTTGGTAGAAAAAAGAATGGTTTTTCACAATCCTATTAAGGACATCAAAAAGAAAAAAACAGTAAAGAAAATTCGTGAAACCCTTGAAGTTGACGAACTGAATAAAATATTCAAGATTCTAAAAACTGAAAATTATACTTTTTTCAGATATGGTATGATATTCTTTCATTCCGGTGGCAGAAGCGCTGAATTGTTTCGAGTTCAAAAGAAAGATGTTAATCTGGCCAAGCAGGAATATAAAGTTACTATTTTGAAAGGTAGCGTTAGCAAGGAAGTAATTAAGGTTATTTTGCCAAACGTTTTAAAATTTTGGACCGAAATAATAGGAGAATGTACCGATGACGATGATTATTTGTTTACAAGAGGATTGCAACCATCATTAATTCCAACACAGCCACGACAAATTGGCTTGCGATGGAAGCGATTGGTAAAAGACAAATATAATGTGACTGCTGATTTCTATGCTTTGAAACATTTGTTTCTGGATGAACTGGACAGAGCTTCAGATGCTGCATTGAATTTATCAAAAGGAATGGCATCACACGAAACCGATGTTACAGAAACTGTATATTTGGTTGGTAGAAATAAACGAAAAAACGAAGCTTTGAAAAAAATAAACATTCAATTTTTAAATCTATAAATTTGCATATATGACAATACTAGACATCATAATTTCGGCAGCGGCTTTTATATTTTTGGGCCGGTTGCTTTGGGAGAAATTCAAAAGCCATCCATCCGACAAATACCATAATGACAGTTGGAGGAATAGGAAAAAGTAAATTGGACAAAATTTGTCCAATTTACAAATTGATTGCTTTTTCCTTGATGAATTTCACTAAATCCAAATAATTCTTTTCATTGAAGGAATGACCTTTGGCATTGTCATTTTTCTTATTCCGAAACGTGGCATAAGTCACACCCATCGCTTCAGCCGCTTTGCTTCCAGTCATTCCGAAATCGTCAAGTATTTTCAATACTTTTTCTTTTACTTCGTAAGTATCCATATAATCCAAATTAAAATTAATACTCCGAAAACAACATCATAAATCGAAAATTCAAACTCGAATTCATAATCGATTTCTTTCTCATAAAAGTTCCTAAAGAACTTAATAATTGCTTTTATCATAATTTGTTGTAATTTTGCAAAGTGAAAGTAGGGAGAGGATTTCTCCCCTCCCACCACTTTAAGTTAATAAACTTAGAAACTTTTTAAAGCTGGCTGAAATTCTGAGGAGGATTTTCCAGCTTTTTTTTGTTTTACTAAAGTGGATTTTCACTTTAAAATTCATAGTTTAAATGAATTTGGTTAAACAATCAAGGTAGCTATCTCTTAACTACACCACAAATATACGTTACATTTTTGTAACGTGCAAACAAAAAAGCATTTATTTTTAGAGAAATTCGAAAGTTTTTTTTAAATATGGCCACTAATGGTTAGCGAGGTTTTCAGTTGTTTCCATTTTGGAACTAACTGAAATAAAAAAACGCACCATTTCTGATGCGCTTCTCCCCAATTCAAACTAATTAACCAAAACTAATTTTTCTTTTCAATCTTCAATATTTTAGTTTCTCCACATTCATCGAATACTTTTGAAGTAAATTGTTTCTTTCCCAGGAACCGGGTTTTTATTCCTAAAAAATTCCATTGTCGCCTTTCCCAAAATGCAACAGCATCCGATTTATTTTTAAACTCACGATCATTAACAATGACTTTAAGTTTTTGGCCATCAAAAGAAACGGATCCTTTTATGGTTTGGCATTTTGTCGAATCGCTCCATTCTTGTTCTTTTGGAATGCTGTTTTTTATTGCAGCAACCAATCCGGAAACATCGGTTTCTCTTTTGGAAGTATCTCGATATTTGAATGTTTGAGCAATGATACCTTCAATTCTATTTAGCTTAATACCTTCTTTTGCGAGCTTATTTTTTAGATCTGAATTCTGATATTCCAAATACTCTTTTATCTCATCAGAGTTTAAATTTTGACTAGAAAAATGCAAACTGTCAGCAATGCGTGTTTGATGCATATTTTCAGATTGTCTTTTGTTTTCTGCTGTCTGAAACTGACAATCTTTGTAAAACCAAATTGCCAAAGCAATTCCGGCAATTATTAAAATGGTTCTGATTGTTTGGATATATGGTGTGATAAAATTCATAAGTATAGTTTTTCGGCTGCTGCCAATTTTAAATCATATTGTAAAATCCAATAGTTTTCTCCATTATAATAGTAAGCCACAACTTTCCACGCGCCTTTTACCAATGCATCAAACATTTTTTTGTTTGACTTGATGAAAAGTAAGCCCAATCTTAATTGGTTGTGTTCTGATTCTTTGGCATAATCCCACATAGCCCCAACAGAAACAAAACCTAATAATTTCCAATGAAAACCCATGACTTGCATAATTCCTATAGATGTAGCTTCCATCGCTGCATTAGGATTTTTTGCGAAAGCATCATTAAAAGCAATCCACTCTTGAGCCTGACGCTCAACTCCGTTAAGTGACCATTTCCCTGAAGGTGTATATGGTGATTTTCTTTTGAACCAAACTGGCTCAAACTGGATGATTATCTTACCCGTTTTTTTATCAAAACCAATTCCTCCACTTTCTACGTGCTTAATGGCTTGAATTCTTGAAACTGGCACTCCAAATTCTTTGGATAACGAATGTATTTCTTCGAGTGTTATTTTTTTCATGGCTACTCTTTTTTATCAGTATCAAACAAATCCTTTATGTCACCTGTTTTCTCAAAGTTGTAAATCTTATCCATTATAAAAGCCGGAGGGAATTGCTTATTAGAAAGGATATAAATATTTTTTAAAGCTTTTGATATTGGGTACAAAAGTGTCATTACTTGTATCATGATTTTAAACCCTTCACCTACAAAATTATTACCAGCCGTAAGCCTTAACATTTCAAGTAAAGCATATACTATAATCAAAACTACCCACATCTCGGAGTTTCGTGTTAATAGCTGTTTCCAAGAAAAAGTATTCATCTTATAATGAAATCTAGCGCCAACGAATAAATTTACAAGCAAACAAATAAGCACGAATGACGAAAACTGCTGATTGGTTTTAAACCATAAATTAAGTCCATCAAGCACAAAAGCCACTGGTGTTAAAGTTGCTATTACACTAAAAAAATAAGTGATTTTTTCAATAAATGATGGCCGATTGTCAGCTAATAGAATGATGTGGCAAAGTATTTTTTTCATGCGTTATTTTATTAATAATTTATACTCTTCTAAAAATTGTTTTTTCTGAACAATTGAAATCTTTCCTTGTTTTAAATAAGCATAAGGAACAAATCCAATTCCTATAAAAGTCAATCCGATGAATCTTGAAAAAGAACTGTAAGAACCTTTACCCTTTCGCTCGTTTCCTTTGGCATAAATCCAATCAGCCTGCCATTTTGTAATGAAATTAACTCCTACATTATAGTTCAAATAATGAAAGTCATGTAACATGGCATCAAGATCTAATCTTGGTAAATCCTGCAAATCTTTTACTATGGTGGCTCCGTCAAACTGATCTACTTTTTCACAGAAATAATCGAATGCTTTTAAGTAAACAGCTATTTCATTAAAGCTATAGCCTTTCAAATCCAAAAGCCTAAACACTTTGTCTCTGGAGTCAACAAGGATTTCTTTTGGTTGCCTGAAATAGTTAGAATTAGAGCCTAGCATTATTCTTCCGGTGTAAATTCCCAATCGTTTGGATTTAATCCTCTGATTGTTTTGCCGTTTGCCAATAAATTGGTTTGTGTGTCCAACATCAACGCTAATTTTACTTTCGTCCACTCTTTCTCTGATTTTGTCATACCTGTAAAATCATAGGTACTTTCTAAATAAACATCTAATTGGTCTATTTTTTCATTAAAATAAAATATCTCTTTCGATGAAATCGGCTCGGGTGGGTTCAATGAAATATCCCAATCAACAACCAAATATTTGATTCCTGTTTTTTCCATTTCTAACGGCCTAACTTCGATTAAAATTTTGCCTTGCTTTTCGCTTCTGTCACCGTAAGTGATGATTTCTTTTGTTTGTATCATAGTATAAATATTTAGTAAACTATCATTAATAAACCTGTAGAAGTTCTATAAAAATCACCCACAATAAGTCCGCCTGATAATGCTGTTGCATTATCTGCATATACAGGCATAGTGACAATATTAAATCTTCCGTTTTCATCGAAACTTGCTCTAAGGGTTTCAATCTGCATATTTGTCCCTGATGTGGTCTTTTGACCAGTCCATACTTGCCAACGAGATTTACCCGTACCTTTTCCTGTGCCTGCAATTTGTTTTAAAATGCCACCATCCAAATTAGCGGTTCCTAATGCGTCATTATTCTGGAAATAAATTTCGCTCGCTGTAACCACGTAGGCGTTTCCATTTGGTGTGAATGTAATACCTGTAACGCCCCCTATAATTTGATTTAAAGCAATTAAATTTCCTGAGCCTCCCGACAAATTATAAATATCTCCGTTATTTTCCCACACATAAACGTTTCCGTTTGGGGCACATGCTATATATTTATAATTTCGTGCTGTTTGCAATAAATCCACGAAACTTCCTGTGGCCCCTGTTTGCTTGTATAATTTATTGTTTCCTGTTACATAAACATCGCCAGAAGCTGAACATTCCACGTTAGTAACATTTACAGGTGCGCCACTAACAGCCACGAAATCCCCGGCTCCAGCTATTCTTCTAAACAATACACTATCTGCCGTTACATAAATATCTCCGTTAATGTGTGCGCTAACATCACCAAACGTTCTTTGAATTGTATTAACAATATTAAAACTTCCTGTTCCTCCGGTTTGCATATAAATATTTCCAGGAGTGTAACCGTTTCCTGGTACATAAACATCTCCGTTTACTGCTATTTCTATATCATAACCCAATAACCCCGTATTTCCAATGTTTATAAAACTTCCTGTTCCTCCTGTTTGCTTATAGATTGTACCTCCATACGCTTTAAAATAAACATTCCCTGAAGCATCGGAAGTGGCGCCATATCCCCCAAATTGTTGGTTCAAACTATTGAAATTTGAATTTGGAATATAATTAATTGTTCTTCCTGCTCTGATTGTTAAATCCCTCCCTATGGTTGTGTTGTTAGATTCCTCCACCCCAATTTCCCTTGTGGCTTGATTTCCTAATGTAATATCTTTTGTTGGGGCTCCAAATGTACCAATACCAAAAAATGTCCCATTGTCAAATAATCTTGAAACTCCAATCGTTGAAGCTGTTAAAAACTTAGACAAGTAATTTGTTGTACCTGCTGGAGTATTCATTTTACCCGAATTTACTCCTGCTATATCTGTCAAATCAGCAATTGTTCCATCTCGGTTTTGCAAAGTATAAGTTCGTGAAGCAGTATTTGAGTTAGCAAAAAATGATGTGAATGTGTTGGCTACATTTCGAAGTCCAAATGCTCCATTTAAAAACATTTTCAACCCGGAAACGGTTTGATTTGATGCCAATACCATATCGCCACCACCGCCACCACTAATAGTAATATCTCCACTTCCTAAAATAGAAGCGCCATTTATGGTTTTTATATTTGTTCCAGAAACTAAAACGTCTTGTTTCGATGATGCCAATCCGCTATATTGGGTATTTGTAGAATTATCACCTGAATTCGTTCCACTTGTATTACTAAGTTTCGTGATTTCTCCAGAAGTAATCAGCCTTGAACCAGTTGCCATTAACGCAGTATATCCAGTAACCACACCATCATAACCCGTTTTCAAGGCAGTCGTGAATATTTCGGTAATACTGTCCAGTTTTGCTTTCAAGGCATTGGTGAAAGCATTGGTATCAGCATTGCTTTCATATTTGGTTTTTATGCTTGCAGCCGTTTCGCCTCCTACAGCTACTTTTCTCCAAAAGCCAATTCCGCCCGTTTGGTCATCCGGTGCAATGTCACCACTCGATGCTGTAACATCATAGAAATAATCAGATAAATCATTTTCTACATAAACCCTTGCTTTGTCTGAAATGCCAGCTTGCGGCAAGGCCGATAACTGCACCGTGGTTTGAAGAGGAGGTAAATAATGCGTGGCATCGATGCTGGCCAGTTTGTTTTTTTCTGAAGTGGTGTAGTTATTGTCGGAAAGAACTTTCGCACCATCTTTATCTACTTTTAAAGCCAAAGCGTCATACACCACATTTTCACTTGGAGAATAACCGGTTTCACCATCTCTCAATTGTTGTGAAACTGCCCATTTAGGTTTAGGAATAACTGGAGTACTAGCTGTTGAATTCTCAACGTCAACAGATCCTAATTCTATTCTTCCAACGGTAACAGATGGTTTAAGAGATGCGCCTATGGCTTCATTTCCTTGTTTCCTGAATATATCCCCATTATCATCACCTTCAAAAATATCCGTACGCATATATCCAGTAGTTGTGGCTGGCAAGGTGTCCGTAAAAACGGCATTGGTGTATTCCACGTGGTTTATTCTCCACACAAAAGCCTCATTGGCTATAGTGGCGATTAACCCCGCCATTGATATAATACCTTCTTTAACTAGTCCATCAGGCGAAATAGCTTCCAATGCTTCTGTTAATCCAGTAATGTCTGAAATTTGATTTCGAATTATACCAACATATAAATAAGTCACTTTATTGCCAAAATCATAAAACAATTTAGTATGGATAGTTTCCTTGAATTTCAGAACAAATGGAACTGCATTTGGAAACGAAAAATTCCCTTTATGGTTGAATAAATTGTTAATGACAATATCTGATTCATCTTCATTTTCATTAGTTATAAATAATTGTCTGCCATCATACGCTTGACCAGGAATAAGATGATTGATATAATTTATCTCGGTGCAGGTGTAAAGAATGATTCTCGTTTCATTTTCCAAATCAACAATCCCGTTATCATAACTTCTCCTAGGACTTTGTGATACTTTTGAAATGAAATTATCACCAATTACTGGAGGTGTTGGAGTTCCAATAACAGCATCATCAACATCTATTTCAGTGACGAAAACAGTACCTATTGGAATATTAGGCTTAATTCTTATTGTTTCAGATTCAGCACCTTTTATTAAAATAATTTGGTTTGATTGGTTGGCCACCAAAATATCTTTCCTTAAATATCCAGCAGCGCATAATGTTTCTGGTATGGTTGTAATAGCTGTAGTTTGATAAATAATGCCTTCATATACCCACATTGCAGCCGATGGAACAATAACATTAAGTCCTGAAACTGTTATGTCACCAACATCTAACAATTGGCTGTAAGTTTTATTTACAATTGAATCGATTATTTTTTGAACCGACAAACTCTCGGAAGTTCCTCCTTTTGAAACGTGTATTTTTGAGGCTGGATCTAAAGTAGATTGAACGGGTAATTCATCAATTTTCTTGGCATTTGTGCCTATGGCATTCAACGTTTCCGTAATTGCCTTTAATCTTTCGGTTACAAATGTTTGAAAGCTCATTAGTTAGAATTTTATATTCCAACAAATGTAAAAATTATTTTCTTATTTAGAATGATTCTAAATAAGAAAAGTACAAATAGTTTAGATTCATTTTTTGTAACTTTGTGTTTATGGCACTATTTCTGTTTTTCCTGATATTATTCATTGTCCTTGTTGGCGGTGGATGGCGTATTGGAAAGTCATTTGGTAATTTCTTGTTTCCCGGTGAGAAAGAAAACCGTAATGTTTTTATAGATAAGTCCGTACATCACCATCATCACGAGCACAAGCACATCAATATTATCGATGACAAAACAAAAGAAGAAATTATTGTTTATCAAAAAACTATTACTTCAAAAAAATAAACAGCAACGATATTTAAAACAAAAAGCCTCTTAATTAGAGGCTTTTTTGATGCGTATGTAAGGATTACGTTTTGTGCAATTATGATATTATCTCATTGTCAGACGGTTTCTTTTAGGCTATTAGCCAACTCCACCTTAACTACTTTTACCCGCAAGTCAGTAATAAATGCATCATTATTACTGTACAAATATATAAATTAGTAACTCACAAATCCATTGTCTGTTTGAATTAATCCTGGCACTGCAACTGCTGTTCCATCAAAGTCCATGCCTCCACTTGTCTGGCTGGTGTAAACACTTCCTGTTTTGATCATTGTAGCTGTAAGAACATAAAGATTTGATCTTTCTAATGGTCCTTCAGTATTGAAATTTCCATTCTTTACGTAACCAACTCCATTAATGGTCACGTTTTCGTGTGACAAAGCCAAAACCATTTTTCTCCAAATTTCCTTGGTTACAGGCTCGAAAACAATTTCGTCAACTTCGTAAACATCGGCATTTAGCAAGATGGAATTCGTGTCGGTTTTGTGGACCTCGCTATCTTCGTCGGACTTTCCTTTGAAATAGGTGTATTGTTGTCGAATCAAATTTTCGATACCGGTGCCATAAAAAATGTCCGTATTGCTGGAATTACTATATTTTATTTCCAACACATTTTCGTGTTTTACCTTGCACCAAATTTTCTCGCTTAAATGAACAATCTCCGTGAAATTATCATCGATATTGTTTATTCTCACTTGGATATATTGATCAATATAATCTACCATATCAATGGCAAATTCATAAACCTCATAGTTGAAACGGTTGAACACCGAAGCAGCAATCACGGAAACATCAACACCGGTATAAATGTTTGAAAAAGACAACACATCTGCATTTTTCGCCTCGTCAAAGAATATTTCTTCAATCAAGAACCAAGAAGAACCTATCTTGAAATAGTTGCCTATAATTGCCCATTCCGGCAATGAACCATTCAAAAAATAGGTGTCTGTTGCTAATCCCGTGGTATAATCATAAATGTTTCCTGCAATGAAATATAATCCTGTTTTACCGTTGCCAAGATCATATTTAAAAGCATTGCGTTTATCTTTTACTCCAATGTTATTTGATTTCTTTACCACCGGAACATCAACCTCCGATAAATCGGATTTTATAATCTTGGCCACATTGCTACCATAATTCGATTTGAATTGCGTGGTGATCACGTCAGCAGATTGAAACTGTTGTATTTCAGTATATGGAATTTCACAATCCACCTCGTAACTCAAGGTGTTTTCATCTGTTTTATAATTGGCAGAATCTCCCCAAGATATGCGATTGGCAAAACGAAAGGAGTTTGATTTTGAAATGTAGAAATAAGGCGTGTAAATGCCGAATTCAGTAACTGCAAAACCATTTGCGATAAAATAACCCAATTGGTCCTTGATATAAATACTGTACAATCCAACTGCCAAACCGCTAAAAACTGGCGATGTTTGCCACGTAACATTGTCCAAAGAATATTGTAAATCCAAACCGTCACTATTAACATTTGAAATATTCAAGGTGCCACCACTCGGTGAATTTACAATATCAAATGTGAAGTTTCCAAGATACAAATAAGCTGGAGTTGTAACTGATTGTAAAACTTTCAATCCATTAGAATCTTCGACCTCAACATTGAATGTCATAGCTCGATATGCCGAAAAAATGATGGGATTTGCCGTATTTGGATTAGTTACAAAAGGCTGCAATAATTTAGTTGCCAAATGATTTGTGGCAATATTAATTGTGCATCTACTGGATTCATCGCCAATTTTAGGAGTGAATGTAATTGCATCAATGGAAAAAGGAGTTACTGTCACTTCATTCTCGATATTTACATCCACAAAATCAGTACTTGTGCCTGTGAAAACTGCTCCCGAAAAGTTGGCTTCAATAGTTACAAAACCAACTCCTGAATTTACCGGACCATTTAAAGTGCTCAAAGTAAATAGACCTGTTGAATTATAATCTAAATTGAAAGCGTTTTTATAGTTTACGTTTACAAAACCAAAATACCTATCAGGATGTATGCCATCATCAGGAGCAAAAATAGGAAGAGAAACCTGACCCGTACTTAAACGAGATTCCTTGAATATTTCATTCAGCATTAAACCCAAAGAAGTTTCACCAATATTGAACACATCGTTAACAGTAGGAACTGCTATAAATTCTAGTGTTATTTTAGAATATGCCATAATTTTATCTATTAGATTTTAATAATTTCCATTGTCCTTTTCCATTTGGTTTTAGATTGAAAAGGAATCCTTTTTCTTTTTCGTTATTCTCGTTTGTGAACTCCACTAGTCCGTAAAAATTCATTATTTCTTTGCCTTTAATTATGGTTTTTCCTTCCACCATTTGCATAGTAGAAAATCCACATTCGTATTCAAATTCTATCCATTCCGGGAAGAACCTCGCTGGGAATAATTCAGAATTAATGATGTTACCATTCTCTGAATATTCATTCTTTCCCATCAATTTTGTCTTTAATTGGCTATTTGCTGATGAACTACCATAGCGCACATAATCTGTCAAATACTTTTTGAAACCACCACCAAACCACCAAGAATGGCGAAGCAAACAATTGACTGGCGAAAATCTTAAATTGGTTGCGCTTGATGGATCGAATATTCCGGTTGGTTCGTTTTCAAAATCATCCTGCCATTTTCTTTGTTCGAAAGTAGCTGTTATTCCACGCTTCAAGTCTATCATGAAATTATCAGAATCATACGGTGTATCTTCAGTATCATTCAATGATTTTGGCTTACGTCTGGCAAATTCCATTCCGTAGGTGTCGAATCTGTATTTTGACAACTTTGAATAAGTAGATTTCAATCTATTGATTACAGTCGTGAAATTTGATTTTCCGTTTGGTTCATCCAATCCCATCGCTTCTTCATAAGTTCCTCCTTTTTCGCTGCCAAATTCCAATGAAGAATAATAGTATTCCGTGGCGCAGGATCTCTTTACTTTCTTGACTTGCCCCAAACGAATAGTCACGTTATTATTATAGAAAAAAGACAATTCTTCCATTCGAACACGCTCTTTGTTTCCAACGATTTCTATTCCTATTCCTATATTCCAAACAGAATCCAATGAAGCAACAGCATCTTTAAATGATGTGGTTAACGGCTTGAATAGATTTTCTATTTTTGAAGTCGTTGCGGTTGCTTCGGATGGTATTGGCAACTTATCAAATTGTCGAATCCAGAATCCGTGTGTTACAGCAGTCAATGCTCCTGGTCCATCTACTGTATAACCTAAGTCTGTTCTTCCCAAGAAATCAGAATAAAAAGCTTTTTCTTTTCCAGTGGCAATGGTCACTAATCGATCCATTAATTCGTGAGCCAATATCGCTTTGGTGGTTGATTTTTCGTTATGTGAATCCTCTTCAACAAACAATGTTCCTAAAATTTCGGTCAAGTTAATTGCCAGTTTTGCATTTGGACTTGATTTGAAATCAGCTTTTTCGAACGCTTCTATGGCCAAACTTTCGCCTGATTCAACATCTATAATTCCGTCATAATTCACTGAAAATGTTTTTCCGTTTGCTCCACCAATTGCACTTTTTGAACTCAATGAAAACAGTGGAATTCTTGTTGGAGTGTTATAATCGACACCATTTTTGAATTTTGTCAAGTTGATGCTGAAAGTGGACCAATCAACATGATCTTGACTAACGGCATCAAATTTGAATGTAAAATTTGTTTTTATGTGAAGCGTTCTTTTTTTGTCCGAATTGGCAAAGAACATCATTCCTGTGGTTCCGGTGTTTTCGCTTGCCGTGTTGCCAGACAGCACTTCTTGAACCTGTTCGTATGATTTATTGATTATTGAAAAAGGAATACCGGCCGTTTGGTTTCTGGTATTTCCGGCATTTGATTCACAATAAAGGCTTAGAGAATTATCGTTTAATTTAGTTTCGAGTTTCGATTTAAGGAATATTCTTCTACCATCCAAAGCTACGGTTATAGGTAATATGTCTGGAATCGTTTTACCGTCAATAGTCGTAGTTCTGTCAATTTCCACGCTTTCGGATTCTCGGGCTTTCAATATTTGTTCCAAACCACCAGAATTGAATTTTATGGCAATTTGGTTGTTCTCCGTTTCCTTTGTTGAAAGGTCAAGATTGCCAGAATATCCTAAATTCCAAACGTCTGTCTGAGGATTTTTCTCTTCCCTTTTGAGTTGAATATCCGCATTTATACCGTCAATATCATCAACCAACTGGATGAACTCTTTGCCGTCACCAATGAATTTTGAAGAATTGGAAAAACGAGAGATAATACCGTGATACTGTTCGTGACGTGCGAGTTCTTTTTCGTCACTTTTCCAACCTATTGGCTCTTCGATTATCAAAGAGCCTTGGTTTTTATTAAACAAAGTGTATCGAACTCTATCGAAGTAATTTAGATTTCCCATTAGTTCCAATTAGTATTTTTCATTTTCCACAAATGATGATTAATATCTAATCCCGGCATATTGATCACAGAACCATTTTTTTGTCTTTCGATAGCTTTAGTATTTCGTTTTAATTCTTCGAGCATTTCTTTGCCATATTTTTCCTCATTTTGCATCGCTTGAAAATCATTCATTCTGCGACCATCCATTTTAAGTCCGGACAAAATGGAAGCTCTCATATAATCCTGATAATCTGCAAATGATTTATGTACAATATCGCCTTGATCCAAGTGTGTAAGCGTTGGTATGTTTGGTGTCAATCTTGCATTTGAGCCATCGAAACTGGTCACAACCTCACTTATTCCACCGTCACCAACCCAAGCCGTTTCTGCTGGACCACCTTTTCTACCATCTTTGTATTTTGGAATTGGAGTTGCGATGATCGCTCCAATTTGAATTGCACCAAGAACACCGGCCAATATTGCCATTGCAGGACCCATTGGTAGGAATGGTTGCGTACTTAAAGCCGCCAAAACCGCTAATGCAGTACTTATTCCCGCTTGTGCTAATGCTGTAGCTTTATTGAAAACAGCTTGTTTATGCTGCTCTTTGCGTTTCTTTTTCTCTAATTCATCATTCTTTTTCTCACGCTCTTTTTCAAGTAGATTTTTTTGACGGGCATCGTTTCCGGCCAGCTCAATTTGCTTATCGTAGTATTCATTGTTTTTGTCAATCTCATCCTGAATGTTTTGTATTCTTTTTTCGAAAACGGCATTTCCAAGATCTGTTAATGCCGATGTTAAAGCAGAAGACATTTCAAGTATCTTTTCTGTTTTTTCCTTTTCGGTCATTACCGTTTTCTCCGAATTCTTTTTATTGGTGCTGACCTCGACTTCTGATAAGTCTAATTTTGCCTTGCTTATTGTTTCAGCAATCTTTTGTCTTTTGTCAGCTGATATTTGCTCATTTAACGGAAGAGCATCACTCGCTGCCAATTCTGCTTCAAGATTTGCAATTTGAAGCTTTAATGTTTTTATTGCAAATACTTTCTTGATCTCGAAAATCTTTTGTTCGTGGTCTTCGACTGCTTTTTCCCTGTCGGCTTGTGCCATTGCTTCCAAATCGCCCAGTTTGGCAAACCTTTCGTTTTCTGCCTGTAATTCGGCATTCATCGATACATTTATTTTGGAAACCTTGTCTTCCAAATCTTTCTGGTATTTTGCATCATCGAATTGATTTATTTTCAAGATTTCCTCCGATGTTTTTTTCTTGATATCAACGATTTTATTTTCGGCTTCATTAACGATTACCAATTTTTGGTTGGCATTCATTTTATCTTTGGCCAATACAAATTTGTCAGCATCCAAGGAATGTTTTTCGGTAAGTTTGGCCAGATCAATCTCTTTATTTTGTACCAGTTCTAAGGCTTTGATACGTACTTCATCACTCAATTTATCATCTGCAGCAATGTCTCCATTTATTTTAATGGAACGTTCCAAGCGTTGTTTTTGCAATTCATATAAAGAATCTGATAATTTTTTTGCTCTATCCAAAGCCTCTTTAGCCAACTTATCCTGCTCTTTTGAATTTATAGCTGTAGAACTACCATCAGTATTAGCTGCTGGTTTTGCCGTTCTTTGTTGAATAAATCCTTTTACCGTTTTATTTTCTGAATCAGCAAAAACAGTTTTATTATTTAATGCTGCAATTTTTCTTTGATTGTCTTCAATTTGTTTCTTTCTTTTACCACTATTGAAGAAGGAATCATCAGTAGCTATTTTTTTATTTATCTTTTCTAATTCCAAAGCTGCTCTGGTATTTTCGGCAATTTCTGCATTGTTCCAAGCAACTACATTTTGCAAATCTTCCAAACTTCTTTTATTCTTGTCGGCATAATTTTTAATAGCGCTGTCGGCACCTTCTTTTCTTATCGCTGCAAGTTCTCTTTCTCTTTTTTGGGCACTGGTGGTAAACCAATCATCCAGCATTGATAAAGTGTCAATTGCATCATTAACCCAGAATTTTAAAAAGTTACCACCGGCATTCCCTTTTTCAGAAAGACTTAAAATAAAACTGCCCCAAGCGCTTTCCAACTTATCCATTGAACCTGTTAAGGTGTCCATTCTGATATTGGCCTGTTCTGTTGCTGTTCCGTTTTCATTCATTTTGGCGGTCAACTCTTTCAATCTGTCCGTATGCCCCAAAACATTCAAAGCAGCTGTAGCATTCTCCAATCCAAATATTTTAACGATGGAAGCATTATCTTTCAATAACGGTTTCAATAACTCCAATTTTTGCTGGATAGGAATTGATTTGTCTTTCAATGTTTCCAATGAAATACCAAGTCTAGCAAATTCCTCTTGTGCTTTTTTAGGCAAAGCATCTGGAGCACTGATTTTCAATAATACATTTCGCAATGCTGTACCAGCATCAGCTCCTTTTAGGCCATTTTCTGCCAACAATTCAACCAAAGCCGTGCTTTCTTGTATGCTTACGTTTGAAGTTCGTGCAACGGCACCAAATTTCAATAAGGCTTCAGTTACTTGTGGGATTTCAGCAGCACCATATTTGGCACCATTAGCCAATGCATCCACAAAAACAGTTGCTTGTGAAGCATCAGCACCAAATTGATTCATTGCATCTGTCAAGGCAATTGCAGCATCCGGCATTTCCATTCCAGAAGCTTGTGCCAATGTTAAAACGGCTTCAGTCACTTGGTTCAATGCTGAAACATTTTCAAGTAATTCCGGTTTTGCAGAAGCTATTAATTTGTAGGCTTCAACCACTGCAACAGCACCGCCTTTTGTTCCTTTTCCCAACTCGATAGCTTGGTTTTTTAGATAGTCAAGGTCTTTTCCGGTTGCCCCCGTAATGGCACTCAAATCTGCAAGCGCTTGATCAAACAGTTTTATGGTATCAAAGGCATTTTTCAATATTGATGCAAACAAGGCGACACCGCCCAACAATCCGAAAGCACCCACAAGATTTTTAAGTCCACTGGTCAAGCTTGCTATTTTTGGATAGTTTCCAACTGTTTTATGAAAATCTCCTACTGCATGATCTGCTTTTCGAACACGAACATCAAGTTTATCGAACTCTATCTGAGCTTTTTTAATGGCTTCTGTGTTTTGATTTTCGGCACTCAATAAATCAAGCAAATTCCTTTTGGCAATAGTTCGCTGTAGGTTTAGCTTTGTATAAGCCGTTGTCATTTTGCTGGATAAAATGGCCTGTTCTTTTGC
>Ga0208116_1000055_pt1 | contig 56950 bp, 78 predicted proteins | sample LakWasMeta9_HOW4_2_FD_183859 | JGI IMG/M metagenome (GOLD analysis project Ga0208116, IMG submission 183859) | Freshwater sediment methanotrophic microbial communities from Lake Washington under simulated oxygen tension - Sediment Metagenome... | ecosystem: Environmental > Aquatic > Freshwater >... | reverse complement strand
GCGGTTGCACTTGCCAGCGCGCTCATTCTGGTCAAGTTGTCATTGAACTCCTCGGCGGCTTTGGCGGTTTCCGTGCTTATGACAATGCCCAACTGCCGCGCCTCCAGGCGCATGGCCTCCAGGCCTTCACGGCCGCCGTTGAGCAGTGGGATCATGTCCATGCCCGCCTTGCCGAACAGCTTGACTGCAAGCGCCGCCTTTTCAGGCCCATCAGACATTCGCGCAAAACTGCCCGCTACATCGGCGAGCACGGCATCGGCGCTACGCAGCGAGCCGTCCGTATTCTTGATGGAGACTCCCACCAGGGAGAAATTCGCAGCCGCCTCTTTGCTCCCCGTCGCGGCCTCAAACATATTGACACTGAGCGCCTTGACGCCCTTTGCAATGGCCTCGATGGACACGTCGGCCAGGCTGCCCGCATACTTCAGCTCGCTCAGGCTTTCAACGGCAATGCCGGTTTTCTGGCTCAGTTTGCTCAGCTCGTCGGCGCCGTCGATGATGCCCTTGAGGCTGCCCACCGACACCGCCGCCGCAATGGCTATGCCCAGCGAGCCAAAGCTGGCGGGCAGCGAGCGCGCCTGCTCATTGAGGCCCTGCAGGTTCTTTTTGGCCGAAGCGAATGCTGCGGCGGTCTTGTCTGTTGCGGTGAGGTCGATCTGTGCTTTGGACATGGGGTCAGCTTTCAGTTTTTGCGCGCAGCAAGCGCAGCGCCTCTGCAGCCATGGCGCGTACCTCGGTGGTCACCTGCAGCCAGTCGCTGCGCGGCACCTTCTCCAGCTCCAGAAAAAACGGCAGCATGGTCAAGTCCATGCCGATCACACCGCCCATGCCGCCCATGCGCCACTGGTCCTCCAGGTGCCAGTACACGTTGAAGGCGTGCACGTTTTCCGGCCAGATGCCAAGCGACTGCGGGGCGGCAGCTTCCACGAGCTTGAGGCCCATGGCCGCCAGCGCTTTCTTGGTGGATTTGGTGTCTTCCCATCCGTTGATCAGTCTGGTGACAGCCTCGGTCAGATTTTTTTTTTGGCTTCCGTCAGCTCGCCGAGGTAAGCCCGGAAGATCTCCCCGCGTGCTGGTGTGTAGTTCGTCAGCAGCTTGGATAACTCCGTGGCGTTGTATGGCACCAGTTCGCCTTTGGCATTGATCAGTCCTGTCCAACCCTCAATCACCTCGCCAAGCAGCTGCACATCGTCGGTAGCGCCGGCGCCCTTGGCCACCCAGGCAGCCACTTCGGCGCGGTTCTTGTGCTTGAAGGTGATCTGCACCTCGATGGGCTCAGCCAGGCCGGGCCGACTCAAGGGAACGGGCGCGGTGAACTGCGGCGCAGGGTCAATGTTGAACATGCCACGCCGCCTTACTTGCAGTAGATGATCAGGTCGTCATTGCCGGCAACCGGCACGCTGCGCACGTCAAAGCCGATCAACCGGCGGCCATTGGCCTCTGCCTTGCTCGGGTTGATCAGTTGCGCCGCCGTCATGTACACACCGACGATGGCGCCTGCGGTGGTGCCATGCTCCATGCTGACAGCCTGCAGGGTGTTGGCCAGCACGCTGGTCATGAAGGTGGCCTCTTGCGCCGCCGTCAGGTCCAGCTGCAGGCTGCCGGTGACCTCGCGCGCGGTGATGTCGATGTACTCGGCGCCCAGCAGCGGGGTGTATTGCACCGAGTTGCCCATGTCGAGCTGCAGGCCCCGGCTGGTGTAACTGGTGCCCGCCGTGACGACGCCGGCCGCATAGGTGCCGCCAAACTTGACGTCTGACGTGTTCGGGTCAGTGATGACCAGCGGCGCCTTCCAGGCCGTCAGGGTGGTGGTGGGGTTGGCCACCGCCGTGACGCCGCCGTATTTGCCCATGAAGGTGAACTGCAGCGTTGGCCGCTCGCCAATGCCCATGCCAACTTTGAATGTCCCCTTGGCACCGAGCATTTTGTGCAGCACGCCGTCGTCGTGGTAGTAGATGGTGCCGCTCTTCTGGTTGGCCGGGGTGTCGGGCGCATAGTGCTTGTAGCCGGCAGCGCCGGTTTCAGCCATACCGCAGCCGCGCAGCAGCTCACCCCAGGCCGCCGCCGTGCCGGCTGTGCCCGAGCCGGCCAACTCCACCGTGAATGACAGCTCGACATAGGCCGTACCCACCAGCTGTTCAGAACCACCAAAGTAGTTGCGGATCAGCGCCCGGTCGACGTTTTGCGCATTCAGGGGGTTGATGGTCTGATCAGAAACCAGCAGGGCATTGGCCGCCCCCGTCGGGGTCGCATCGGTGCCCTCGGTGGTTTCGATCTTGAACAGAATGGCTGAATTGCGGGTGTAACGTCCCATGATTTACTCCAGAGAGGGGTTATTGGTGCGGTGCAGGACGCGCAGCGCCAGCGTGACGCAGGCCATGTCGTCAGCCTGGCCGTCGAAGTCGTAGGCGAGCGATACCGGGTTGAGGTCCATCACCAGGCCGCCCAAAGTGGTGTCCAGCGCCAGGCGGGCCCACACGGCACCCAGCAGGGCATCCACCGCCTGGTCGGCGGTCTGGGTGGCGCCAGCGCTGCGGGCGTAGCATTCAATGAAGAGGGTGGTGTCCCAGTCGGTGGGGCCGTTCAGAATGGCAAACCGCGAAGCGTCGGCCGCGTCAAGCCGGATCACGACCGCCGTGTCGCGCGACTCAGGCACCGGCCGCAGCCGCGCACGGTCAACCTGCGGGGCCACGGCCGGGCCGGCTTCCAGCGCGACCTTGATGGCCCCAACGATGGTGCCGAATGCCGTCATGCGGCTTTCTCCAGCAACAGCAGGCTCACGCCGGTGCCGTCGGGCTCATGCGCGGCGACAACGTAAGAAACGGAATTGACAACCACCGATTTGCCCACCGGATCGGTAGGCACATCGGTCGTGGCCAGGGTGAGCACGGGAGCGGTCGAGGCCATGCCCGAACCGCCCACGTCACCCAGCTGGTAGGCGTTGTCGAAGATTGCGTCGACCACGATGCCGTCCACCGTCGCCTGCGTGTTTGACAGCCGTTTAAAAACGGCTGCATTGACGCGGGCTTCGAGGGCGGCGAATGATGCGGGCATGCTCTGACAGCCTGGTAACGCTAGTCAGCCGATCAGGTCGCCACAGGCAGGTATTGGCCGATCTTCATGGACACCGTCGTCGAAGGGTTGACAGCAGCCTCCACCGCGACGCCAACGCACTGCTGGGCCGTAGTGGTCTTGTTGACGACCTTGTTGGTGGCGTCCCAAAAGAGACGGTCACCAACGGCGATGGCCAATGCGCTGGTTTTGCCGATGGTGACCACACCGTCTGTCTTGAATTCGCCGGGCGTGCTGATTGGCACGTCACCCGTGGCGACGCCGAACAAGCCGGCGCCGAACAAATAGCCAACGCCAGACGCAACTGCGGCGGCCGGTGTGAGGGTCAGAATGCTGCCCTGTTGGGTAGAGTTTTTCATGATGAGGTCCTTGAGGTGAAAGAGTTGGAGAAACCCGGCCGCCAGGTGTCGGGTAATTCGCTTTACGCGCCGGCAGACTTGTAGAGGCCGCGGAAGTCAACAGCCTTGGCCGCGAAGTCGAGGCGGCACTTGTAGGAGATGCCGTCGACTTCGAAGCCCATTTCGGATTCGATGACCGGGCCCTCGGCGCCGTCCAGATAGCAGTACTCGACCGTGTCGATCTGCGAGTTGCTGGCAGCCAGGTACCAGGCGGTTGCGCTGGCGGCATCCAGCAGCGGCTCGACGATGGGGTCCAGCGCTGTACGGCCACCGGTGCGGAACTCGTTGACCTCGGACTTTGTGGCAGGTACGTAGTTGCTGCTGGTGAGCTGGTACGCCGTCTGTTCCAGCGCTGCGGGCACGATCAGGAACGAAGGCGCCAGGTTGAGTTCTTCACTCTGCAGACCTTTCTGCACGCGCATGGCGGTGCGGCCCGTGGTCAGCGAGCTGAACTGCAAGACAGAAGCGCCACCAGTGGCCAGATTGGCGTGACCGCCCACCGTTGTCACCACCGTGGCGTTGAAAAGGGCACCGGTGTCAGCCAGCGCCGCGTTGGCGGTGAGCTGGGAGTACACAGTGCGGTTTTCCAGGCGGCGCGAGCTGGAACCAAAGGCGCTGACCAGACGGTCAAAGCCCCGCAGGTCGTCGTTGACGATGGCCTGGCGGCTCAGCGACACGATGCGACCATAAGTCAGCACGGCGTAGGTCTCGGCGCCGTCGGTCATGGACCCATACTTGAACTCGCCGTGCTCGTTGGTGCGCAGCAGGTCGGGCGCACCGGACAGCTGCACCACGCTCATGCTCTTGAAGTCGGGCGCATTCGGCGCGCGGCGGGCCCAGCGGCCATAGGTGCCGGGGTTTTCGTCATACGCATTGCGCAGGCGTTTGTTGGCCACGTTGGCGAACAGCGAGGCGAAGTCGCTGGTGGTGTGCATGCCTGCCGAGCGGTGCTGCAGCATGCGGCCAGCCAGCTCCATGCGGGCCATGCCACGGGTGTTCACGCCGCTGGCCTCGAGGTAGTCGCGGCCGATTTCCAGCAGACTCATGCCCCGGTACTGGCGGCCGTTGTCGGTCAGCGTCACAGATGGCATGACGCGATGCGCAATGGCTTCTTCAATGCCGGCCATGCGCGTGGCCTGCTCGTCGCGCACGGTCTGGACAACCACGTTGCGGTGGCCACCGCCAGCGGCATCGCGCCGGGCGATTTCTTCCAGCACGGCGGCGCGCGCCTGCTCGACAGTGTTGCCCGCGCGGATCATGCCGGCGGCCAACTGCGTCACGCCGTGGCGCTGGCACAGGTCGGTGATGTCAGCGGAGCGGGATTGCTCTGCAGTGCGGGCAGCCGTTTCGACGGCTGCACGGGCGGCAGTTTCTTGCGCAATGCGGGTTGCTTCCGCCGCGGCGATTTCTTCAGGGGTCATGGCTGATACTCCAGGGTTGAGGTTTGCGGCGGAAATGCCCACCGTGGGCGGAGACTGGTTGTTTGATGCGCGAATTTCGAGGAATTCGCATGGGAAGGTGCGCAGCTGGACGGCCTCGTCGCCGCTTGCGGAATTGCCGGCCGTGCGAACCTGGCAGTCCATATCGGCAGGGATGGGCACCAGGGACACCTCGTAAGGCTCCCAGTCGATCACGCGGTAGACCCACATGCCGCCCTCTTCAGCCGGCTCGACCATCTCGACACGGTGGCGAACGTAGCCCACCGACACGTTACGAATAACGCGGTCTTGCACGTCCTGCACATAGCCGGCAACTGACTCACGGCGCGAGAAAGTCGTGTCCACCTCGCCTTCGCCCTTGACGATAGAGGGGTTCTCAACCACGCCGAGCTGCGCCTCGAGATCCCATGAGTTGTGGCTGTTCAGCAGCGGCGCGCCGCGCTGCAGGCGTTCCATTCGGATGGCGCCTTCCTCGACCACCAGCTGCTCCATGTACGGCCGGTCGCGGTACCAGTCATAGCGACGGACAGCAGCACCGGAGGTGAAGACCAGCTTGGCCGTGGCCAACGGCGCCAATGCGCCTTCAGCAGGCTCTGCACGCTTGAAGTCGCGGAGCTCCATGGAGCGGCCTGCAAGCGGCAGGTCGTCGCGGCGCGTGGCTACAGATGTGGTTTTTGCTTGAGGCATGGGCGCTACTTTGCGCGGGATGCTGTCTCAAGTTAAGGAAACTTGAGACGATTTGCAGCTGCGTATGGCGCCAACAAAAAGGCCCGGGGTCACCGGGCCTTTTCGCGAACGTCAAAGTAGCATCACGTCGAGGGGCACATCCGCCATGAGCCTGTCAATTCGGGGCGCTCGCGCTTGGCCAAGCGCAGCACAAAGGCCTTGGCCTGCACCAGCAGGATTGCCGGTTGGGCTTGGCTTTCCCCTTCACCGCCGGCCGCCAGCTTGAAGCCGTCGAGCACCCATTTCTTGACCTTGCGGTAGGTTGCGGTAACCACATCAAATGCCGGCCGAATCGCCCAGGCCACAGTGGATGCAATCGCGAGACAGGCCAGTGCAGCCCAAGCATACGAACGGAACATTTTCATAGTGACTCCTTGAAGTAGCCGTGGCTGGCGGCGGAATTCCTTGCCATAGCGGAGAAAACTATTTCTTTGCAGGGGGAGATGGCGACGGATCAGCCGCACCATCACCCATCTGCCGGCCCTTCTGCATCATCAGCATCACGTCGAGAATGCCGAGCGCTTTGAGCTTGGTGATGTCGGCAGCGAGTTCTTTGAATACCGTCTCGGGTTTGTAGCCGCGGCGCCGCAGTTTCTCGCTGAAGCTCGACAGGCCACCGCCAATTTCATCCATGTCGGCCCGGACGTCTTGCGCAGGATTGACATAGTCCCACTTCGGCGTGGCATGCTCGACCGTGTAGTCCGCCTTCTTGACGACACCGGCGAGTTCACACGCGTCGGCAAAGGCGCGGCACATGCGGTCACACAGCTTGGGAATCAGAAGATTCCACTGAGTTACCTCAGCCTCTCGCCGGAAGTTGAGCGTGAGCCCACGCGCGCTGCTGAAGTTGGTGTCGCTGCCGTCACCGGTCATCATCTCGTACGTCACGCCGAAGCCGGCGGCAATGAGGTGCAGGTTGAACTTGACGTATTCCACGTAGCCTGGCGCGGCCTTCGGCTCGACCATCGTGAGATTCATACCATCCGGCACCCGTGTGATGCCGCCGCTGGCAAGTTGGCCCAGCTCGCCAGTGCGCTGCGCAACTGCCTGCTGGTCAGCGCCGGCGTTCAGATCTGGTGGGCCATCGGCCATCGTGGCCGGGTCGCCACTGGCGATGACTGAAAGGCGTGATTCAAGATTCTTGCGCTGCAGTTCGGCATCCTCGTAGAGCTGCAGATCCCGCACTCGTGCGACCACAGGCGCCACGCGGGGAAAGCCCCGCCCTTGGCCCGGCCTGTCAGGGGTGAAAAGGTGGATGATTTTGTCGGCCGGCACAAAGCTGCTTTGACTTTTGCGCGAGCGGAAAGAAACGATCTCGCCGGGATGCTGATCAAACAGCCAATACCCGGTGACGCGGCCCAGGTAGTCGTACTGGATGCCGTTGACGACGGCGTCGGCGCCATTGGCTTGGGTTTTCAGCGAGTCGAGCCAGTCAATTTCCAGCAGCTGGAACTGAATCGGCACCAGCAGGCCGTCGCTGACGCGGCGTGGCCGGATGCGCACCAGCACTTCGCCGTCGCGTTCCATCGCCTTGTAGGCTGCGGACTGCATGCCGTAGACGTCGAGACGGCCGTCTGCATCCAGCAGGGGAACCATTGCCGCCCATGCAGCATTGAACTTTTCGCCCTCGGGCCCGGTCCAGTTGGGAGTGATGCCGGTACCAACCACTGCGGCCACCAGGGAGCGCAGCCCCTGGGCGATGTAGGGCACATTCTGCTCAAGCGAACGAGAGCGTGTGCGCAGCGTGGTGGCGTCGGCAGCGTGATCGGTATTTGGCGATGCGCCGGGGCGCTTGGGCCGCCAGCCGTCACGCTGGCTGGCGCCTTCATACGCGCGCTTGAGCAGTTCGCGGGACCGCATGAGCCGCAGGGCGCGGTCCGGGCTGAAGACACCGACAAGCCTGTCCAGCAGATTCACCATCATTCGCCCCTGCCGGTGGTAAACGTGTACCGGTAGGTGCCGCCGCGGCTGCCACTGGTTGCCGATGCGATTTCATTGGCAATGGTGGTGCGGGCCTTGAGCAGGTCATCCATGGAACGGTAGGTGACCTCACGGCCATTGTGCTTGACGGTCAGCTCCCCGCTGGAGATGGCCGCGTTCACAGCGTCGAGGTCGGTTTGCGTGAAGGCCATGGTTTATTCCGTTTTGCTGCGAGATGGACGTTTGGATGGGATAGACCGTACCGGGTTGTTTGTCTCATTTACAGGAAACTTGAGACTCGATTTACTGCTGCCGGCCTGCTTGAGCCTGCGATACACAGTCGCGCGGCTGATGTCCAGGCGCCGCGCCACCTCGGTTGCATTGCGCCCGTTGAAGAGTGCCAGCACCTCAGTGGCCAGCCGCTGCCGTTCGGTCGTGCTGCGGCCGGGAATGTAGGCCTCTGAGCCGCGGAACTCCTCGCGCACGGCGCGTTTGGACTCCTCCAGCTTCAAGCCGGCTATCTGCGGAAACTCAGCCAGGAGGTAGTCGAAGATCCTGTCGACCAGGTCCGGCTCGGTGATGGCTGGGGGTGGGCTTTTGGGGGTCATGAGTTCACCATTCGCGTTTAAAAATTCGGCCCTGGTTGGGCTGGGGTGGGGGTGGGGAGGCCGCAGGCGCCGCGGGCTGGGCTGGCACAGTGGCCGGGGTTGCCAGGTCAGGGGGCAACGGTGCACGCGTTTGCACTGCACCCGCGTCAGGGTCCTGACCCTCGGCATCAGGAGCCGCAAAGAGATCGTGATTCATTGGGATCAGCCGATCGCGCAGGACCTGCCACCCGTGTTCGTTCTTCTTGTGCAGGCCCAGGTAGTACGCCGCCGCCAGGTTGTAGTTAGCCAAGTCCAGCGGCTCGTTGGCCTCACCTTTCTTCTGCTCCCAGTGGCTGACCTTGCGCCCGCGCTTGTAGGTGGTGGTGCGGTATTCGGCAGTCAGGCCCTTGTAGTAGCTTTCAGGGAGGTCGCTACTGAAGTGCATAGCGCCGGGCCCCTGCGTCCTTGGCCACCTAGCCTGCAGGTAGTCCTTGCCCGTATCGGCGCCAATGTGCCAAAGCTGGGCACCTTTGTTCTCGGTTTTGCCGCGCCACGTAACGTCGACTAAGGTGGGCTTGGCGCTGATGATGGGACGGTTAGGCCGACTGGCACCTTTGATGGCAAAGATGTTGCGGCGCTTTCGCGTGTAAGTAAAGTTGTAAACGTCCTGAGTGTTGGAGCCGCCAGAGTCGACAAAGGCGGCGCTGATCGTCATCATGGCGCCAGATGCGTGCCGGTACCGCCCCCTGAGCAGCGCGTCGGCCTTGTCCCATGTTTCCTGCTCAGCCGGGGATCCGTGGATAACCTGGTAGTCCACCACCCAGCATTCCATGCCCTCGCCCCAGGCCATCACCTTCATCTCCAGCCGGTAGGCCTGCGTGTCAATCGCGGCGGTCAGCACCAGCCCACCCAACGGCACTGTGCCCAGGCGGTAATCTTCGGCCCGGTTCATCAGGGCGTCATAACGCGTGGTCTCTTTCGTGCGGGCCCAGCACTGCGCGAGCCGCGTGTTGTAAAACACGATCATCGACTCTTCGCTGCCCTCTTCCAGCTTGGCCTTGGCGGACTCGTATTGCTTCATCAGCGAGATCCACGGCAGCCACCCGTAGGGCAAGAACATCGCCGAGATCATGAAGCTCTCGGTCTCGCCGTCTCCGGGCACGCCCTCGCTCCACAGCCCGCGCGCGAACATGCGCGACTTGTCGCCCTCTTCGTGCAGTCCCCCGCAGCCGTCGACCTGGCACGGATACATGGCGCGCTTGCCGTCGTCGCTGACGATCAGCCGGGGGTTGCCGTCTTCGTTGAAGAACTCCATGGGCTGGGCGGCGCCGCAGTGGATGCACTCGAACAAGGCCACGCGCTGGGTGCCGGACAGGTACAGCGTATTGATGGCCGACTCGCCCTCGATGGTGGGCGAACTGGGGTAGTAGGACTTGCGGTCCTTTTCGTGCGAGGTCTGCCGGGTTTCGGCCAGCTCTTTGGGGTCGCCCTCGCCGCCGATGTTGTCTTTGCTCCGGTCGACCTCGTCATAAACCACGTAGGTGACTGACAGCTCCGACAAGTTGGCCGCCGCGCCGGCGCTGACGATGTAGAGCGAGCCGCCCGGGTAAGACTTGATGTCGTTGTTGTTGGTCGACGTGCGCGAGCTGGGCCGAGCGAAACGCTCACGCAGCACCGGCGTGGCCGCCACCGTCTTGTCGATACGCGCGGCTGCCCGCTTGTGCAGTTTTCCGGTCGGCACGATCCACAGGAAGTTCTTCGGGCGCTGGTGCACCGTCTCGCCCAGGAAGTTCAGGCCCACCTGCGTCTTCAGCATCTGCGAAGCACCCTGCACCACCACCCGCTTGCAAGGGTGCGAAGGCGCCAGCGCCCGCATCACCGCACGGGCATGCGGCGTGCGCGAAGTCTTGTAAGCGCCAGGCTCAGACGCCCCCGACTCTTTGGCGATCTGCATGAACGTGTCTGCCCACACATCCGGCAGCAGGTTCGGATCTGGCTCGAGCCCGCGCGCGATGGCATCCATCAGGACGAAGTAGCCGTCGCGCATGTCGCTCATAGACCGTCACTCGCCTGGGTTTGACCGGCCGTTTGCTTGGCTTCCAGCTTGCCGTAGGCTTCCCACATCCGCAGGTTGGCCAGTCTGGCAATGTCGAGCACGGCGGCCGGTGCCAGCTTCTCGGCGTCGCGGTTCGGTTTTGCCATGCGTTCGCATCGGACCACGACCTGCACCCGGTCTCGCTCATTTGGCTCGGCCAGCAGCAGGATGCCGCTGTTGACCGGCAGAAATGCAAGCAAATCCGGCGTCCAGATGGCCTTGGGCATGGCGTAGTAGTGCTTCCAGACCTTTTCAGGCCATTGCCGTTGTTCACGCGGGCGGTCTTCCCACCGGCCCTTCCACTCGCCGTGCATGCGCCAGTCGAAACTGCGCCACCATTTGTCCTTTTTCAGGTCGGCCTTGAGGTCGGCGCGGCTGATCTTCACCTCGATGTCGATGATGCGCAGTCCCTTCTCGACCACCAACACGTCGCACTCGTTGCCGGTCCAGTTGCAGTTGGGCACCAGTACCAGGGCGCTGCGGTTGAAGGTCTGCCGGCACAGTGCGCGGCCGATGGTGTGCTCCGTCCAGTTCACGCGATCACCTCGCGCACAGCGGCTGCGCCGATCTTTTCCCGGAAGCACTTGGACAACAGATCCTGCAGCGCCCGGTTATGGCGGCGCAGGGTGTCGGCGCATGCGTCGGCACTACTGATGGATGCCAGCTCCGAGGCCAGGCTATTGACCGAGGCCTCCATGGCGTCGCGCAACTCGCGGCCAATCTCAAACCCCGCGCGGGCAACGTCAGCCGTCACCAGCATCTCGCCGCGCAGCTTCTTCAGGTTGATCTCGGCTGTCTCTGCGTCGGCCGCTTCGCGCCGGGCCCGGGCGTCGGTGTAGCCGTTGGTCAGCGCTGGCTGGGTCGGCGCTGGTGCCGGCGTCGGCGGTGCAACCGCCTGCACCGTAGCCGCGCCGGCCAGAAGGTCAGGCACCGCAGCTGCCTGGGCCTGCGGACTCACGCGGGCCCGGGTGTTGCGCAGCCACTGGGCGTCTGCCAGCTCGGGGTCGATCAACCCCTTGTCGCCGAAGACCGTGATTGTTTTTCTGTCAACCGCCTTGCGCACCGCCTCACGCGACCCGCCAGAGAGCCCGAGCGCCTTCCGGTGCCGAGCATACTCGGCCTGCGTCAACAACCGGGTATCAGCTGCGGCCATGTGTCAACCTGTTTGTCAACATTTCCCCAGCAGGCCAGCTAGCGCTTTTTCGCGCTCGTTTCGCCCCGTGTGGGCAGTGGCGCTGGAAGGACCCATGACGGGGGGTGTGCATGGTGGTCATGCCCTGCCGTTGAAGCGGGCAACGTAGAACTTCGCCTCGCGTTCGAAGATGGTGGGGAACTTGGCCTTGATGGCGGCTACCACTGCTGCGTTGATGCGCTTCTGGTTGAACATCTGCGGGACGTTGATGGTGGCCACCGCCTTGATGGGCAGGCGCTTGGCACCGACACGCTTGAACACCGTGCGGCCCTTGTTGCCGATGAACGCGCCTGTGATGATCTTGCGACCGCCTGCCTTCTTGATCTTCACGCTCACACCGGTGCTGACCTGTTTGGCACTGAAGGCGATGACGTTGGCCGAGATCTTGCCCGTGCCCTGCAACGAGGCCTCGATGTTGAACGCGCCCTGCCTGAAGGTGGCCTTGCTGATGCGAAGCCGCTCACGCACAAAGCCAGCCTTGACCGTGTACTCGCTGGTGATCTCGCGGATCATCTGCGTGCGTGCCTGCTCCATGGTCTTGTTCACGGCAGAGGCTGACGCCTTGGCGCGCACGTCCTGCTGCAGCTGGTCGAGCTTGCGCTGCACATCAGGGAAGTTGGTCTTGATGCTGATCTGCATGGTCACACCTTCACTTGATCTGCCAACGCTTTCACCTTCTGCGCATAGACGTGGAACATGTCCTCCTGCGCAGCCGTGCGCTGAAAGCGCGCCTCATCCCACGGGCCGACACCGAGCCGAACGCCCATCGCCTCGATGCCCGGGCGCGTATCGCTCCAATGCAGCGCGGCCGTTGAAACGCCATGCGTCACCTTGTCCAGCCAGCGCGACCCTCGCAAGTAGCGCCGCGGCGCCTCGATGTAGCCCGCCTTCCAGCGCTCGCTTGCCCGCCGCGCCACCACATCCCGCAGGATCTCCTCGATAAACCGGTGCAGGCCTTTGCGCTTCCACAGCGCCAGGCACAGCACGTAGTCCTGCTTGCCCTCGTTGTCTGGCCACGCCCGCCAGAACTGGTCAAAGCCCTCGGCCTTGTCCGGACCACCAGCCCTCCCCGCACCCGCCCCCGATTGCGAATCCGCCTCACCGCAATTCCCCCCTTGGGGGGTAAGGGGGGTTTGGTTCATGACGGTTAATGATGGTTTGGGTGCAATGGGCTTCACCCGTGGACGAAGCCCATTGCACCCCTGCGCGAAGCTGGTTTCACCCGTGACCGGCGAGTTATCCACAGATTCCACGGGTGCAAAATTTGCACCCGTGATTTCGGTGATGGGCGGCACAGGCTCACCGCCTGCCAGCCATTCCTCGCTGATCACGTAATGGTTTGTCAGGCCGCGCTGCCCGGTCGCCTGCTTGCTCAGCACCAGCCACCCACGGGCAACCATGGCGCGCAATTGGTACTGGACCGCACGCTCACTTCGCCTCGTCTTCTTAGCCAGCGCCGCCACGCTCGGATAGATGTGCGTCCCGTCATCGTGCGCATGGTCCGCCAGCGCGAGTGCCAGAAGCATCTCGGCCGCATTGGGATAACGCTCGAACACGAGGGACATAACCTTCACCGACATAGGCAGCCCAACCGTGGCGCGGTGCGCCATTCGTCCTCAAAAAATCGCCGGATGACGCCCATCGCCGCTTACCGATCAGCGCCGTGTGCAGCCTGGTGCAACTGGTGGTTGCGTGACCGCACGGCCGTGAGCACGGCATTGATCGCGCGGACCAGTTCCCCGCTTTCGCGCTCGATGCGCGCCAGTTCGTTGTCGGTGATCTTGCCGTCGTTGCCCAGCGAAATGCAGATCTCCTGGCAGACCTCGCCGAACTCCTTTGACATACTGGCCAGCTTCACCATGCACTCGTCGGCGCTTGCATCAATGCCATCGGGCAACGGCACGCACATCTGCCCGCACTCAGCAGCAAAGGCCAGCAGAATGCGCAGGTCGCCGCTGTATTTGGTCATCTTCACCGCGGTCAGCAGGCCCAGCTTGGCGCCGCCCGTTTCCTTCAGCTCATGCGCCAGCGTGGTCGGGTTCTTGTCAATCGCCAGCGCCAGCCCAGCTGTGCGGCCGGGGCGGAAATCTTCCGCAAGGTTGAAGGCGGCCTGCATCACATCCATAGCGAATCCCCGGGTTTGTTGTAACGGCGCGCCGACAGACGCCGGCGCCACGCATGCCCACACTCGGGGACATGCAAAGAAAAACCCCCACCGCCCCGACGCGCCCACGCCCTGGCACCTTCCCGCGCCAGGGTTTCTTTCAGGGAGGAGACGACCAGAGCGCGCCGGATGTGATGGCGGCGGGGAAAATGGTGGGCGACCCGCTTTGCTACATTGGCAGTTCTCACACCAGCCAACCTCGCAAAGGAGCCGCCCATGAAATCAACAATCGACTCACAAAGCATGGAAGTGCCTTGCCCGCACTGCGGCCGAAAGATCAAGGAAACCCTGGGTCGGCTGAAGAACAGTCCGCACCTCACCTGCATTCAGTGCGGGAAGGGTTTCGATGTGGATGCAGCCAGCTTGAAAAAGACCATCAAAGCGGTCGAGGACAAGCTGGCGAAATTCCAGCGGGACATCGGGAAGATGTTTCGATAGCGCGTCCAGCGCTGCCAGATAAGGCGCTGGGTCGCAGTCAATTCGAACCACTGCCATCACAGCGCCTCCAGCGAAGCCACAGGGCTTGCCGCACCAGACGGCGCGTCGGCCGGCGGGTGTTGCGCAGGTGCTGGGGACTGAAGGTCGGCCAACTCCGGCCAGATGTCCTGCCAGTCGTCGGGGCGCAGGTCGCGGCGGGAGACTTCGCCGCCGGTGGCGCGCTCGATGGCAACGCAACGCTCAAGGGGCACCTGCTTTTTGCCGGTACACCAGTCAGAAACCACGGGCGGTGTAACCCCGAGGGCGTTTGCAAGCCAGAGCGACCGCCCTCGCTGCTCACCAGTCCAAGCATTTAAATTCATACCCAAATTATTAGCCATTGGATTAACACATGTCAATAGCCATTAGCGAATTCCAAAGATTAGCCATTGGAAATCCAATGGCATGGATGCACACCTCCGCTGAAACCCGCCGTTTGCGCCTCGAAATGCTTGTCAAGAGCCATGGCTCTGCGGCCTCACTAAACACCGCTTTAGGTTGGTCCCGAACTGACCCAAAACTAGCCCAGATCCGCAACGCAAACATTCGTCCTGGCCGGGCAAAGCCCTATCAAATGGGCGACGCGATGGCGCGTGAAATTGAAATTAAACTTGGACTCGAGCACGGCTGGATGGACACGCCACCGACCTATGCAGAGCTACACGGCGAAAACGATCCGCGCACCAAGGCCATGGCGCTGATGGAGGCCCTTCCGCCTGATCAGTGGGACACGGCGCTACGGCTTATTGATGCGCTTGCGAAACCAGCCAAGAAAAACGGAACCGATGATTAAAATAGACGGTGTCGTGATACCTTTCCGAGGACGCGAACCGCATAAGAACGAAGGCAACCATGATTCAATCTAGAGCCGTTTTACTATTTATTGTGGTCAGCTTGGTGAGCATTAACATCGCTGCGCAGACCATCTCAGAATCACTTAAGAAGCGCGCAAAAGCAGCGCTCTCTAAGAACCTCAAAGACCCTGGAAGCGCAAGGCTCGACAATCTTTTTACCACCAGGGCAAAAGACGGAAGTCTTGTTCTATGCGGCACCATTGATGCGAAAAACAGCTTTGGGGCCTACGGTGACAGGCGATGGTTTTTTTACGTCGACGACAAGAAGGACGCATTCGGCGCAATGGAAGGCGACGGCCTAGAAAGTCTGATCAAAGTGTTTTGCGCTGAGGCGCCCGCTGGCGCGAAATAGTCCACAGAAAGCAGAGCGATCATGGGCAAAGAAAAATATGCGATTCTCCAGCGAAGCCACGCCGCTGGCGGGTAGATGAATTACTACCTGGAGGTCTTTGGTGACGAGATCGCCAGGCGCGAGGGCTACAAAGAAGCGCGCGGCATGGATGCTGTGCATTTTTACCTGATCCAGAAGCACCACTGGCTGCCGCGTGATGTGCGCTCTATGTCGGCAACCGATTTGCAATTTCTCTTGCTTGAAGAGCTTTCAGGCTGGACTGCGCCAGCAGAAGCCCGGCCCGAACAGGGCAACTAGCCGCCCGCGCTTGGCGGGCCAGTAACTCGGCATCGCATTCGAGCACCACTCGGCGCAACTGCGCCATCACGGCACCACCCAGCACGTCCACCGCCCCTTGAGGCGGTTTTTTTTCGACTTCCATCATTGAACCCTTTGCCCCGCACCATGCGGGTTTTGGCATTATCGCAAAATAATTATCCTATGGCTATTGACATACAATAATCCAATGGCTAATAATCGGCCTCACGTTCAACAAAACGGAGGCCAAATGCAAACACCTTCCCCCATCACCGCAGTGATCGAGCTGCAAGCCGACGGCCTGACGGTCAGGCTTTCTTTCGAGCTGTCACATCCCGAATTTTCAACACAGCTATCTGGAGATCCATTAGCCGGCGGGAGATTGTCAGAAGAGTTCGCCCCTGCGGAAGCGACGGCAATTCAGTGCGCGCAGGCAGCAGGGCCAGGGCTTCTTCAAGCTTTTGAGCAAGCGCAGTCAGTTGTTCAGGCGTCATTGGGGCGCCATGCAGAAAAGCAGCGCCAGTCGCTGCTGAGCCAACATCCTATCGGCGGTGCAGCATGAGCACCAGCCTGCACCCCACCAGTGCACGCGCATGCACTGCCAGCACGGCGCCAGATCCTGCAATCTCCATTGCGCGCAATGGCCACTACTCCTGGCACAACTGCCAGCAGGCCAAGGACATGCTCACCGGCGCCCAGCGCTTCCACGGCCAGTGGGGCATGGAGGGCTGGGTCGGCTACCGCTACGCCGACAGCGCCCCGGGCACCATTGCGCGCCGCTTTCCGATGGTGGTCAATGACTTCGGCGACCTGGTCGAGGTGCCAGCGTGAGCGCCGCGCACACCCTCGGCAAGCAGTGCGATGCGTGCGAGGGCTTCTGCCTGCACACGCCTACTGTGCTTCACATCATCCGCACCGCTGCCGCTGACTGCGCTGCGCAGGGCAACAACCTGGCGAGCAATGAACTGCTGGATGCTGCCGCGATGGTCAAGGACCTGCTCAAGACCATGGATGTCGTCGCCGATGGATTGTCTGCAGACGGGCGAACCATGGACGGCATGACCAAGGCTGCCGCCGCAACCAAGTTGCGCGCCTCCATTGCCAAAGCCAACGGAGCGGCGTCATGACCATCAAGCACACAGCGGCCACATCCCGTATCCAGCGCCGCCTTGAGCAATGGGAACTGAGCCACCTGCGCGCCCTCGCCGCTCAGCAGGATCAGGAAATCGGCGATCTGCAAGCGCGCCTTTCAAGCGCCGAAAGAATGGCTGATTTCTGGTGCGAGTCGCACCACGAACTCGAAGAACACTTGCTCAATGGCACCGAGGAAGCACGCTCCATCGGCCTCACCCAGAGCGGTGAATTGCTGGTTATTCGTACTGGAGCACTGCAATGAAATCCACCACCTACGCCATAGCCGGCGCCCTGGCCCTCATCGCCCTGGCTGCGTCGTTCAACATCGACAACAGCTACATCAACGCCCTGCACTGGGTGCTGGCCGGCGCTGGCCTGCTTTGCCTGATGGGCATCATGCTCTACTGGGCCGCCGATGTGTGGGAGCAGATCTGCGAGGTGCTGGAATACCGCACCGCCAACGGCTTCTGCATTGAAAGCCAGACGCGCAAGCTGCAGGCCGACGCCTCCCGCGGCCTGCCCGCGCCACGCCACCAACTGCCGCCCTTCAAGCCCGGGCCCACGCGCCAGCCGGCCGCCGTCACCAGCCTTGACAAAGGCTACATGGCCGTGCTGGCACAGGCCAAGGCGTCAGGCGAGGCGGCAGGCCTGCTGCAGGCCCAGGGCGGCCCGGTGGCCGTCAACCCGCACAAGCCCGGCAGCCGCGCCTACATCGTGTGGCTGACCAGCTGCGAGGCCGTGCTCGAAGCCAAGGCCGCCGCCGACGCCCACCAGGCGCACAACCAGCGCACCGCCGCCTGAGCCCACCATGCAGCCCGCAGCGCCTGCCGCCGCAACACCCGCCACACCTGTCGCGCCAGAGGTGTGCATCCGGGTGCGCGCCTTTCTCACCATGCGGCCTGCCGAATGCACCACCGGCGCCAGCCTGGAGGCAGAGCGCGGCCTGATTCTGCGCGGGCGCGACACGTCGGGGCAACTGGCCGGCGACCTGTGCGTGCGCTGGATGGGCGCCGACGCCACCCAGTTCTTCAAAGACCACCACGACGAACTCAAGGCCGGCCGCTCGCTGGATCTGGAGGTTTACGCCGTCAAACCGGTGGACTCAGAACTGCGCGGCCACGTCAAAACCTGCGAACTTGCCCCGCTGCCGCCGAGCTGGGTCAAGCATGCCGAAAAAGTTACCTCAACCACGGAGAGCACCCAATGAGTCCAGACATTTACGACCCACGGCCCGACACCCTGCCCGGGCGCGTGATGGCCTATTTCCGCCGCCTGCCAGACGAAGAACTGAGCGTGGCCGACATCGCCCTCAAATTTGGCGATGACAAAAACTCCATTAACGCCAAGCTCAAACTGGCCGTGGAAAACGATGCGCTCGTGCGCGACGGCCAGGTTTACTCAGCCGGGCCCAAGATTGGCAAGGCCGAAGCCGGCGCCAAGCTGACAGAGCAGCCAGCCCGCGCCCGCAAGCCCGCCGCCAGCGGCTTCACCAGCACCCGGCACGCGCTTGACTTTGACGCCCTGGTGGTCGAAGAAGGCGTGCCGGCCCCCGTCAAGGGCTACAACGGCGGCAGCAAGTGGGACCCGCTCTTCAGCAAGCTCACCAAGGCCGGCCAGAGCATTGGCGTGCACCTCAGCCTCAAGGGTGCCCTGGCTGCAGAAGCCGCCAAGCGCAACAAGCTCAAACACGGCACCTTCAAGGTCGCCCAGACCGGCGCCGATAAAGCGCGCATCTGGAGGATGTCATGAGCGCCTTCCACCTCGTGCCCGCCTGGAAGCTGCACAGCATCAACGCCCGCGCCGCCAGAGCACTGCGCCCTTGCGTTCAACCTACGGCGCCGGCCGTGCCCATGTCTGCCCTGCCCTTCCTCACACGCCGCGTGCTGCGCATCATCGCCAACCAGCCCGCCATTCAACTGGCTGCGCTGGACAGACAGGCCGACCTTGAGACCCGCGACGCCGCCCGCGCCACGGCCGACGCGCTGGTGCTGCAGGGCCTGGTGCAGCGCACCGGCCAGCGCAGCGACAGCCTGCACTACACCCTGACCAGTGCCGGCCTGCAGACCCTGCTGCAAAGCCAGGCCGATGCCGACCGGCAGCTCGGCCTGAGCGCCGCGGCAAAGCTGCCGGCCGCATAACACCCACCAACCACAAGACCAACCATGACCAAACCCTTCACCCTCATCGGCCTCACCGGCCCCAAGGCCAGCGGCAAAGACACCGTGGCACGGCTGCTGCAAACACATTGCGGCTTCATCAGCTACGGCTTTGCCGACCCGCTGTATGCCGAAGTCGCCAACGCCTTCGGCATCAGCATCCAGCAGCTGCAGGAGCGCGAAACCAAAGAACACCCCATGAGCGCGCTGGCTCTGGGAATGTGCCTGGAAGACGGCTTCACCGCCAACATGATCAACGCGCTCTGGGCCAAGGGCGAGCACGTTGACCTTGCCAAACCGCGCAGCCCGCGCCAGCTGCTGCAGTGGTGGGGCACCGAGTACCGGCGCAAACAGTCCGAGGCCTACTGGATCAACCAGACCAGCAAGCGCATCGCCTACGCCATGAAAGAGCAGTTCGCCACCAAATTCGTCATCACAGACTGCCGCTTCCACAACGAAGTCAGCATGGTCCGCGACAACTTTGGCGGGCTGATCTGGCAGATCAAGCGCCCCGGCTGCGACGTTCCCGCCGGTAGCCACACGTCCGAAACCACGGGCGAAGAATTCGCACCCGACGCGGTGATCAACAACGACCACGACATCCGCCACCTGCAGCAGCTGGTGCTGGGCGAGTTCTGGGCACACGACGCCGGGCTGACGGGCGTCAAGGTGGAGATCGAGGCATGAGCACCCCCACCTACACCCAGGCCGTGCAGGCCACGGCCCAACGAATCTTCGAACGCGTCCAGGGCTGGAACACCGCCACCATCGGCTGGCAGGACAACATCCCCGGCGACTACGAACGCGCCAGGGAAGCGCACGACCTCAAATGCATGGACCTGATCGCGCAGGACATTGCGGAGTTTGCCAGCCAGGCGCCTGTCGCTTCACCAGCGAAGTCGGTGTATCTGGTAGCTACTGGCGTGCACCACGAAGGCGAAGAAACCTACACCCGGCACGATGCCTGCCCACCCATGTGCGATGCCGAGAAGCTCTACACCATCCCTGCTGGCGCCGATGCCGGCACGGCAGAGCCACCGATTCACATCTGGAAGGACGGTTACGACGTAGGCAGGAAGGGCGGCCTGAATGCGCCAACCATGAACGAGAACACCGCCAATCTCGTTCTACGGTTTTCCGACGCCCTGCGCGAGAAACTGGCCGCAGCCGAGCAGAAATACGGCTATAGCGACGGCTGGATGTCGCCCGACTGGATGGACGAATGTCGCGCCGAGCTGGTGGAGCACGTCGCCAAGGGCGACCCGCGCGACGTGGCGGCGTACTGCGCGTTCCTGTGGCATCACGGCGAAAGCACTACCCCTGTGCCCGGTGGTGCTGGTGGCGATGTGGGGGCGAAAGCCCCATGCCGGCCGCTGGAGACTGCGCCGAGGGATGGCACGATCATCAGGCTCTTGGTCGATTTTGAGGATCACCGGCTTGAGGACAGCGAGCATCCTCAGTGGACCATCGGCGGCAACAGTTTCGACAACACCGGCGTGGACGAATGGCAGTTCGCGGGCTGGAGCTGGGAGCAGGACTGTTTCTGTGAGGGCACCGGCAAGGTCATCGGCTGGGAGCCTTTCGCCACCCCTGCGGCTTCTGTTCCTGCGGGGGGTGAGGTGGACATGCGCGCCATCTGCGAGGCGTTAGGCTTTGACCCGGAGAACCACCACAACGCGGCTCGCTGCCCCTACTGCACGCCACCCAAGCAGGATGCCGCACCAGTGGCCGTAGAGGCGCCCGAGAAACGGGAAGTCTGGAATTTGCTGCATGAGTGGCGAGAAACGCAAGACACGGAGCGGGCCGACTGGATAGAGCATCGCGTTGATGAATTGATGCGACTCGCCGCCACTCTACCAGTGGTGCAGCCCACCCCTGCGCTGGATGGCGGGGATGCGCGACCACTGAAGGACCTGCCGAAGTCTGAATTGCAGCTTGAGTTGCATTTGCGGAGCGGTCCGGTCTATCAGTGCCAAAGCCCATCATGCCGCTCATACGAAGACCGGGTGGGGAAATGGGACACCTGCCCCTCGTGTGGCCTCAAAGGCTTTCTGAGCGGCAGCTTTGTGCTGAACAAGGGGAGTGCCGAGTACAAGAACTGGGAGGCTCGCGTATTCAAACAACACCGCGCCGCCATTCCCGTCAGCGCCAGCCCTGCAACTGCCGCCACCCCCCACGGCGTCCGCTGCCACAACGACGCCTGCGCCGGCGGCCAGCTGCAATGCCCAACCCCCGAGGCCTGCGGCGTTGTCGCACCACACCACCCCGTCTGACCGAAAGCCCGCCATGAAAGAATTTTCCCAATCCACGGGCGAAGCCTTGCCCGCCGACACCCACACCGACGCCGGCGAAGAGTTCACCCGCATGGACAGGCGCCTGCTGGTGCCCAGCCTCACCAACCGCCCGCCCATCGCGCTTGAAAAGCTGCAAGCCATGGCCGCCACCATGGCCGGTGGGCGCGGCGTGCGCCAGGCGCTGATTGTTCGCCCCCTGCCTGGCGCCCGCGTGCCCGACACGCGCCTCAACACCCCCAAGGGCCAGCCGCTGCCCACGCACGAGATCGTCTGCGGTGAGCAGCGCTGGCTGGCCGCCGGCCTGGCACAGGTTAAAGACCTGCCCGTCATCGTGCGCGACCTGTCCGACGCCCAGGCACTCGAAGAGCAGTTCATTGAAAACTTCCAGCGCCAGAACTTCACCGAGCTCGAAGAGGGCGAAGGCTTCCAGCGCCTCATGCAGCACAACCACCTCACCGCCGACCAGGTGGCCGCCAAGGTGGGCTGCAGCCGCCGCCACGTGTTCAACCGCATCAAGCTGCTCGACTTGCGCATTGAAGCCCGCAAGGCCCTGCTGGCCGGCGACATTGACGCCACCCGCGCCCTGCTGCTGGCCCGCATCCCTGACCACACCCAGCAGCTCAAGGCCCTGCCCCTGCTCAAAAAGCACGAACACACCGGCGAGTTCACCCTCACCGTGCGCCAGGCAACAGACACGCTTGAGCGCGACTTCATGCTCGAGCTCAGCAAGGCCCGCTTCAAGATCACCGACATCACCCTGGTGCCCGAGGCCGGCAACTGCATGGAATGCCACAAGCGCACCGGCCACAACCCCGACCTGTTTGCCGACATCAAGGGTGCAAACATCTGCACCGACCCGCCCTGCTACCAGCGCAAGCAAGACGCCTACGAGACCCGCGTGATGCAGGAAGCCCACGCCAATGGCCAGACCGTCATCACCGGGCGCGAGGCCAAGGCCCTCATGCCCAACAGCTTTGGCGGCATTGAAGGCTTTTTGCGGCTCGACGACGCCAAAGACAGCCCCACCGACAAACCCCTGCGCAAGCTGCTGGGCAACCTGCTGGAAAAAGACGACATCAAGCCCACGCTGGTGGAAAACCCACACCAGAAAGGCGACCTGATCGCCGTGCTGCCCGCGCAGACAGTGCGCGACCTGCTCAACAAACGCGGCCATAAAGTCGCTGCAGCCCTGCTTGAAACCCAGAACACCGCCGACAGCAAAGCCCAGGCCGAAGCCGACAAGGCGCGCGACAAGGCCGACAAGATCCACGCCTACGAGCAGGGCTGGCGTGACGAGGTGCTGGCCCAGACCTACGCGCTGATCTGCGCCGGCCCGCACAAAGGCCAGGAAGACTTGTCCGACGAAGTGCTGCGCATCATCGCCAGCCGCCTCGCCAGCCAGGCCAATGGCGAGCAGACCCGCCAGCTGTGCGCCTTGCTGGGCCTGGGCAAGATTGCCCCGCGTGAGGCGCTGGCTGACCATTGCCGCACAGCCAGCCAGCCCGAGCGCCTGGTGCTGCTGCTGGTCATGCACCACGACGTCGCCTTCAAAGACTTCCAGCCCGACCCCGCCGCCACCAACCCGGGCCTGCTGCAGGTCGCCAGCGACTACGGCATCGACGTGGATGCAGTGCAGGCCGGCGTCAAGCAAGCCATGCGCGCCAAAACCGGCAGCAAAGTGCAGGCCCCCGACGCCGTTTCCGCTGACTTGCCACCCCAGGGGGGAGGGGGGGCCAAGCCCAAGGCAGCCGCCCCAACCCGCAAAACCAGAACATCAGCAGCCGAAGCCAGTCAAGGCATCGCTGCCGCGATGCAAGGCATTGAAGCGTCGGCACATGCCGACGCGGGCAACCTGAGCGATGTCGAAGGCATGACGCCCGAGCTGATTGCCAAGCTGAATAAAGCCGGTGTCGCCACCCGTGACGACCTGGCTGAACTGGCCTTGGAGGAACTCACGGAGATCACAGGCCAGTCCGAGGCCGAGGCCAAGACCCTGATCATGACCGCGCGCGCACATTGGTTCGCCGACGATGCCGCCGCGCCCGTCAACGCCGCCGGCGGCACACCGCTGGCGGTGGGCCTGCAGGTCACCGTCACCAGCGACACGGACCGCTTGGGCATGACCCAGCAGCGCTTCGCAGGCAAGCGCGGCCACATCACCAGGCGCGAAGACGGCGGCGGCTTCTGGGACGTCACCTTCAAAGGCCGCACTGGCGGCGTGGCGATGTTTGCCGAAGAACAACTGTCGCAGGCCGCATAAGCCCGCGCCCCACCACTTTCCCACCACCAACCACCAGGAGTTTTCATGAACGCAAAAGCAACCCCAGCCGCAGCCCTGCCTGCAACCATCGGGGCCGCCTACGAAGGCGGCTTCTACGGCGGCCAGATCCGCATGGGCGCGGCGATCTTCGCCGTGTGCTGGGCACCCAAGGCCCAAGGCGATATCAAAGGCCCATGGCTGCCCAGCCACACCGGCGTGCCGGGCGCCTGCAGCTACTTCGACAGCGCCGCCAACACCCAGGCTATGGCCGACGCCGGCAGCCCGATCGCCAAGCAGGTGCTGGCGCTCGACATCGACGGTGTCTCCGGCTGGAGCATCCCGGCCCGCGACGTGCTGGAGCTGGCCTACCGGCACCTCAAACCCACCGCGGAAGAAAACTACGTCCACCGCAGCGGCGACAACCCCAGCAGCGTGCCGGCGGGCTACCCCTACACAGAAGACTCCCCAGCAAAGACCACGGTCGAAGCCTTCCAGGAGGGCGGCGCCGAAGCTTTCGAAGATGCCTGGTACTGGTCCAGCACGCAGTACTCGGACGACAGCGCCTGGGGTCAGACCTTCTACTGCGGCGGCCAGGGCTACGGCAGCAAGAGCTACGAGGGGCGTTGCCGAGCCGTCCGCCTGATTCAACTCAGCACTTGAATCCTTCAATTCTTTAACTCTGAAAGTTCACCATGGATGCCACCATCAGCATTGATCTTCAACTGACCGAGCGCTCGCGAATCCTGCTCGACGCACTGGCCAAAGCGTTGCCGCCGCGCGTCGTTGCACCGGCGCCAGACGACGCCGTGCAGACAACTGCACAGCCCGACAACGGCTTCCTCAAAATCGGGCAGCACTCTGCGGACGTAGGCGGCATTTACGCCGGCATCGCGCGCGGCCTGGACGGCGAAGCCGATGGCCACCTATATCTCCTCGACGACAAGCCCACCACGGAACTGGCATGGGCGGCCGCCAAAGAATGGGCAAACGGCCTGGGCAACGGCGCCCGCCTGCCCACCCGCTTCGAAAGCGCCCTGCTTTACGCCAACCTGCAGGACAAGTTTGAAAGCGGCTGGCACTGGACCGGCACGCAGTACTCGGACAGCGGCGCCTGGCTTCAGGACTTCGGCAACGGCGACCAGAGCACCGGCGGCAAGAGCTACGAGGGGCGTTGCCGAGCCGTCCGCAGATTAGCCCTTTAACCCTTTAATCCTTTCGAGCCATGACACTGCACACTGACCTGCCGATTTACAAGACGGGGCGCGACTTGGTCGCCCTCGCCTTCAACGTGCAGCAGCAAATGCCGCGAAGCTTCAAGCGCACCCTGGGCGAGAAGATCACCGTGCACTGCTGCGACATGCTGGACTTGATGGCGCTGGCCAACGCCTCGCGCGGGCCGGATCGCGCAGTGCACATCCGCACTCTGCTGCAGCGGCAGCACACCACCACCGTGCTGCTGCGCGTCTGCCACGACATGCGCTTTATCTCGCACAAGGTCTGGGCAGAATCCATCGTGCTGCTCGACAGCATTGGCAAGCAGGGTGGCGGCTGGCTCAAGTCATCGCACCACAGTAAAGCGCCTGCAGCATGACGGTCAAGTCCATCATGCCCGTGCGCAATTTGAATCTGGTTGTGCCGCTGGCCCACAAGGCCACCGCCATGCGCACCACGGATACCGCTGCGCCACCGCAGGCCAGGTTCGGCGCAGTTACCCCGCTGATCGGCGCAAGCCTTCGGCAGGGCGACGTAGATAGCACATCACGACGCAGTACTCGGACAACAACGCCTGGAATCAGAACTTCAACAACGGCAACCAGAACAACAACAACAAGAGCTACGAGGGGCGTTGCCGAGCCGTCCGCAGATTCATTGCCCTACGCATTCGAGGACCTGCTGCAGGCCTACCTCGACTGCCGCGCCACCAAGCGCAACACCGCCAGCGCGCTGGCGTTTGAGGAGCGGCTCGAGGCCAACCTGATCACCCTGCACCATGAGCTGCAGGGCGGGCACTACCGGCCCGGCCGCTCCATTTGTTTTGTGATCACCCGGCCCAAGCCGCGCGAGGTGTGGGCGGCAGAGTTTCGTGACCGCATCGTGCACCACCTGCTGTACAACGCCATCGCCCCGCGCTTCATCGCCAGCTTTGACGTTGGCAGCTCCGCCTGCATCCCGGGCCGGGGCACCCTGTACGCTGCACAGCGCCTGGAGCACGGCGTGCGGTCAGTCACACAAAACTGGAACCGGCCAGCCTTTTACCTGAAGATGGATCTGGCCAACTTCTTTGTGGCCATCGACAAAGCCACAGTGCTGGCCCAGTTGGCCCGCAAGGTGACAGAGCCCTTTTGGCTGGATCTGGCGCGCACCATTCTTTTCCACGATCCGCGCAGCAACGTCGAGGTGCGCGGCAATGCCGCCCTGCTAGCCCGCGTGCCGGCGCACAAAAGCCTGTTCAACGCGCCGGCAGACACAGGCCTGCCGATCGGCAACCTGAGCAGCCAGTTCTTTGCCAACGTGCACCTGGACGCGCTTGACCAGTTCTGCAAGCACAAGCTCAAGGCCAGGCACTACGTGCGTTATGTCGACGACTTCATCCTGCTGCACGAGTCACCCCAGCACCTCAACCAGGCGCTGCAGAAAATCACCGCCTGGCTGCCCGAACGGCTGGGCGCCCACCTGAACCCCAGCAAGACCATCCTGCAGCCCGTGGAGCGTGGCATTGACTTTGTGGGCCACGTCATCAAGCCATGGCGCCGCACCACCCGCAAGCGCACCCTGACCACCGCTGCCACCCGCCTGCAAGCCATGCCGGCAGAAGACGTCTACGCGGCCAGCAACAGCTACCTGGGCCTGCTGCGGCAGGCCACCCACAGCCACACCGACCGCGCGCGCCTGGCGAATGTCCTGCGCGATCGCGGCCACGCCGTCAGTGGCGATTTGACCAAGATTTTCAGGAAGGCAGCATGAAACCCCGCGCCACACCCCCCACCTACAACCACTGGCACATCCTGCTCGCCAGCCCGACAGCGCCCATGCCCGAGGCCAGGCGCCTGCACCAGCTCACCGCCATGTGGCTGGGTCTGGCCGCGCTTGAGAAAGGCGCAGCGCCTACCACCGACGACTGGCGCGTCTGCAGCGACGCCGTCAACCTGATGGAAACACTGGTCAGCCAGGGTACCGTGCAAGACACCAGCGGCCTGCTGATCGAAGCCATCACCGCCCTGGCCATGGCCGGCAGGCGCCACCTCGAAGGCGGCCAGATCCGGCTCGACGGCCGCGGCATTCAGGCCGTGCGCGCCGTCCTCGAAGACTATGCCGCGGTGCTGGCCGCCCTGCCCGAGCGCACCATGGTCCAGTGCCACCGAGACACCGAAAGGCGCCTACGCGCCATCCTGGCAGGCAAGAGCCTGCCTCACGACGTGAAGGTCATGGCTGTATGAAGGAAGGTCCAATTCTGATGAGCGCAGCCATGGTGGTGGCGACTCTGCGCGAGGTTGATCCAAAGACGCAGACGCGGCGGGCAATGAAGATCGCTGTGCCCGACGGCGTCACCGATTTTTGCTCTTACTACCACCCTGATCCAGGATACTGGCTGTATGGCTGGGACGACAGCGCGAAGTGCCTGCTGGAGTGGTGTGCCAAATCCCCCTACGGCGGGCCCCGCGATCGCCTCTACGTGCGCGAAAACGGCTGGCAGCGCCCCGAGCGCACCGCCAAGATGATGCGCGAGGGCGCCGACACTTGGGCGCCCTACTACTTCGACGCCGACGGCCTCACCGAGCAAGACGTCGCCGACTTCAAAGCCTGGGGTTTCAAGCGCCGCCCCAGCATCCACATGCCCCGCTGGGCCAGCCGCATCCTGCTCGAGGTGGTCAGCATCCGCGTCGAGCGCCTGCGAGACATCAGCGAGGCTGATTGCATTGCCGAGGGCATTACCCGGCTAGGCGATGACGGCTTCGGACTGCCTGACGGTCGCCACTATCACGCGGCCGACCCGCGCATCAGTTACCTCAGCTTGTGGGAAGCCATCAATGGCGACGGGAGCGTTGAGGCTAACCCCTGGGTATGGGTAGTCGAATTCAAAAGGATCAACCATGTCTGAATCCTCCCGCGCCAAGGCCCATCGCGGCCTGACCAAGACCCTGGCCAACATGGCCAACTGCGGCAACCTGAGCAAAGACCAGTTCGCAGCCGCGCGGCAGCGCCTCATTCAGTCACAGCCCGGCTGGTCGCCCGCCAGGTGCCGCCAGCGGGCCATGGTAGAGGCCTACCTTGCACCGCAGCAGCAGCAACTACAACAGCCCAGCCACACCAACCCGGCACTGGTGGTGGCCGCCGTGCAGGCCTTGACCGCGCGGGGTGCAGCATGAGCGCCGAAGCCTACACCCTCGAAGAAGCCGCCGTCATTCTCGACTGCGAGCCAGAAACAGCTGCAGAGCGCATCGCCAACGGCGACCTGCCAGGCGTCAAATTTGGCCGCAGCTGGATACTCCCGCGCGACGCCTTCAGCCAGCGCCTCAACGAGATCGCCCTGGAAGAGTCAGCCCGCCGCCGCAACGAACGCCAGGCCAGGGGCACCGCCGGCAACGTGATCAGCGCCGCCAAGGGCAAAGCCCCGCGTGCGCGGGTGGCGCCTACGCTGCCAGCACAATCTTAAAATTCTGAAAAACAGAGGCTGAAAAATGATCAATCGCGAAATGCTGGAGTGCGGGTTCGAGACGATGAAGGAGTTGGGCGACAAAGAAGTCAGCAGACTGGAGTTCCTGTCCGACCACATCTTCGAATTCACCACTTACGACACAGAGGTGAGCGAGCTATTTGCCAGAAAGGCCCTGGAAGTGTGTGCCGCAATCAGCGATGAACGCACTTTCGAATACATCAAGGACCCGGATAACTATCGCTGGTTTCTGCTCATGGTCAATATGCCATTCTTCGCCGGCCGTCTGGATTGGGGAACATCCATTCGTGGAGCGTGGTGGTCCCACGACGACACAACACTGGAAAGCAACGGCATCTGGCGCGAGGGCAAGCAATTGCGCGCGATCAAACTCACCAGGAACGATTGGCTATCTTTCGTCGCTACGCTCCTTGAGTTCGCCGGCGCGAGCGTCACACCCACAGCCGCTGCGCCAAGTCCTCAGCCCTGAAGCTGGCATAACGCGCCGGCATCGAGCTGCCGGGCGCCCAGCCCATAATTTTCTCCACCTCTTTGTCGCGGTACATCCAGCCGCCGCTGGCGTCGCGCATCTCATACCACTGGCAGGTGGCCTCGTGGCGCAGGTCGTGCTCTGTCAGGCCCGGGCACTGCGCATAGGCAAACAGCCGGCCAAACTGCGTTGACAGCCTTGACGACACCCGGGCCAGGTTGGCAGCGTCGCCATCCCACCACGGAAACAGCAAGTCATCCGGCCCGTACTCGCGCAGGCCCAGGTAGTGCACGGCCGCGGCGTGCAGCTCCTTGCGCATGGGCACGTCGCGCCACTTCTCGCGCCCATACCACTGCTTTGAGGCCCGCACCTTCACCACCCGCTCGCGCAGCTGCAGCTGGCCGGCGCGCATGGTGTAGGCCTCGCGCAGCCGCACGCCCGTCAGGTAGATCAGCAAAAACAACATGCGCAGCCCGTCAGCCTCTTTCAGGTCCAGCGCCCGCTCCTTGTCCTCGCGTTTCTCGCCGGCCAGCGCCTTGATGATGCGGGCATACTCCCCCGGTTTGAGCCGCCGGTCACGCACCACGTCCACCTTGGCCACCTTGTCGGTCTCGCCCAGCTTGTCCAGGTGGGCGCGGTCCTGGGCGTTGTACGTCGAGGCGCCGCGCGGCAGCAGGCGCAACGGGTTGGCCACCGTCACGTCGGGGTGCTTGCGCAGGTAGTCGTCCAGGCAGCGCGACAGGGCCCCCACGCGCTTCCTGATGGTGCCCGGCGCAAAGTTCTGCTCCAGCTTCATGTGCTTCACCCAGGCCTGCGCCCAGTTGTAGGTCAGCTCATTCACCGTGACGCCGCCCACCTCAGACTTGAGCAGCTGCAGCACGTCGCTCTCAGACGGCGCCGCCTGGCCAGAATTGAGCCACGCCGCGATGATGATGGCCAGCCGCTCCTGCGGCCTGGCCTTCTCTGCCACAAGGCCTGCAGGCACCACGCCGGCCTTCAGCAGTCGGTCGACCTGCTCGCCGTAGCTGGTGGCCTCTGCCCGGTCGCCAAAGGTAAGGTACACCGGCTTGGGCAGCAGCTTGCTTTTGATGCACAGCTCATACTTGCCGCCCGGCGTAGCGCGCACACTGGCCATGGTCTCGCCCCTGTAGTTTGGTGCGAGTGTACTGACCAACACGACAAAAGATGACGATGGCGGGCGGTTTGACCGCCCTTTTCAGGCGGTTTCAAGCCGAAACGAGGCCAGTCGAGCCCGGAAAAAGAAAAGCCACCGCGAGGGTGGCTTGTAAGTGCTTGATTTAAAAGGCTATTTATGGAGGCGCGGGCCGGAGTCGAACCGACCTACTCGGATTTGCAATCCAAATACCTCACATGAAATCAACGACTTACGTGAGAACCGCTCGATTCAACCGCTGCACTTCTCCCCATCAACACCGCGATCATACCTAAACTCAGGCCGACCATTCGCATCGTCGGCGCCGCCGACAGCCCGTTTGCCTCCACTTCTCCGACCGCATATCATGGAGACCCTATGGCCGAACCCGTCAACACGTCGCAGCTGGAGCGCAACCAACTGGTGGCCGCGCTGGCCAGGCTGTACCCGTCAGGGCTGAAGCGCACGGCGATCGAGGGCTGGCGTGATGGCTGGCACAGCTGCGTCTACATCGACCTGCCCACCGGCCAAGTGAGCTGGCACTACCATGACAGCCACGCCTACCTGTTTGAAGGCCTGCCACCCTACCCAGGGGAATGGGACGGCCACGACACCGCCGAGAAATACCGGCGGCTCAATGCGCTGCGGCCGGCACGTGCAGGCGACGGCCTACAGCAGAAGTAGCTGCCAGCCTTGCCCGGTGACCATGGCGACGGCTATCCTCGGCGCATGACCACCACTGCCACCAAGGAGCCCGCCATGCCCGCCCTGCACCTACGCCGCCTGGCTGTCTTCGTGGATGAGCCGGACCCGGGCTGCTACTACTGGGTGCTGATCGAGTCGCTGCATGACGCCTCGGTGTGGGAAGACGTTCAGTCTTCAGATGAGTCGTTTGACACCTGGCAGGCCGCCCACGAGGCAGGCAATGCCGAGCTGCTCAAGCTGGTCGCGGACCCAGACAAGGGCCCTCTGGCGGCCGGCGAGGACGAAAACGCCAGCCCGGTGGGCTAACCATCAGTCAGGAATCGGCGGCGTCCCGCTTTTGAACTCCTCATGCGCCACGGCAACAGGGTCGCGGTCGCCCTTTTCTGCCTGGGCCTGCATCGCCCAGCTGGCCACCTGCAATATATCCACCTCGCCGCCGGCCAGCGTGAAGATGGTGTCGGTGAATATCTGGCGCCACTGTTTGCGTTCGCTTGTCGGCATGGTCATTCCTGAATAAGTTCTTCGGCCTTCGGCGCCAGCGGCTCGCCGACGGCCGCCAATCGGTCAGCGGGATACTGCACCAGGAAGTCCCTGGCGCGCTCGGCCGGCGCGTCCAGCCAGGCAAGGTAGGCGTCATCGTTGAGGATCACCACCATGCGCTTGTCCTGCATCTCGGGCGGGCGCTTGGGGTCCGGCCGGTGCAGCTCTTTGAATACGGCGTGGGTGTCGGCGTTGATGGTGATCATGGCAAAGGAGTTCACCCACTGGCCGGCGGGCGACTTCCACGGCTGCCACAGGCCGGCCACACCCAGCGGCTCGCCGTCGGCCCGGGTGATGCGCGTGGGGATGTGCTTGCCGGTGCGCCAGTCAGGCTCATAAATGGCCTCGCACGGGATGATGCAGTGCCGGGCCTTGGCCCAGGCGTTCTTGAAGCTGGCCAGCTCGTGCACCGTTTCCGCCCTGGCGTTGTAGGTTCGCACGCCGTACTTGATGTCTTTGGCAAAGCCCGGCAGCAGGCCGTAGTGGGCCGGCACCGCCTCGACTTCTGGCACCGCGTCGTCGCCGGTGCCGCGCTCAGCCGGCCGGCGGATGATGGGGGCGACTTGCGTGGGGTAAATATGGGAGGAGCCTGGCGGCGGCTCCCAGTCCATCGGTAGCGTGAAGCCCATGCGCTCCAGCCGTTTGCGCGACTTCTCTGCCTGGTAATGACTGCACATGGCCGCAGTTTACCCCGATGCGCGCTATGCTTTCCGGGTGTACTGCACCATCTACCGCCTGCGAAAAGACGGCGAGCGCCTGCCCGCGGACGCCGTGCGCGCCACCGGCACCGTGGCGCGCCTGCGTTACGAACGCCACGCCCTGGGCCAGCCCACCTACGTGGCCACCATGCTCGACGTCGTCACCGGCGAGGCTATCAGCCAGCTCGGCACGGCCAACATCAAGCTGGTCGACGAGGGCATCAAGATCGCCGGCTGGGAGGGCTACCCCGGCCGCGTGCAGCTATGGTGGTGCGTGCCGCTGACGCCCGAGCAGAACACCGAACTGAAGGCCACGCTGGCGCGCATCCGCCCCGCCCCATGAAAAAACCCCCGCAGGCCGTGAAGCCTGCGGGGGTGAATCCCAGGCACTCGCGGACCCGGGAGGAGACAACTGTCACTGTCCGCTATTTGGTGGTCAACGAGTCGTACTGGGCGTAGCAGGCTTCAAGGCCGGCTCGGAGGGTGTCTGCTCGGGCAGCTTCCCTTGCAAGAAATCCTGCATCCGGTCTTGAAAGGTCGGCCCCAGTGGAACCTTTGCAATCGGCGGGATCGCCGGCGGCGGAACTGCGCCGCTCGGGGCGGTTGCGCAACTCGTCAAGAGCAGCGACAAGAAGATCATTGATATGGCGGATTTTTGCATCTTTGGCTTTCGTGATTTCCCCGGCCATGGACTGCCGGCGTTGTTCGATACGGCGGTTTTCAGCGGAGGCCGCCAGGTCGGCAGCCGTCTGTTCGGCCTGGCGCCGGTCGTAGCCAATGCCCTGCTGGTGGTTGGCCCACCCGACGTAGGCGGCTATCAGCGCCAGCGCGATCGCGGCGTAGATGGCGATTTTGGTGAGGCTCATGTCAGCACACCCATCGGCCCAGGTGGGGAGCGCACAGGCTGAGATAGCCGTACAGCGGCACCACGATCGCCAGCAGCACGATGCACACCAGGAAGATCCGTGCGGCCTTCACACCAGCTCCTGAATGCCCAGCTGCGCGCCGGCGTCGGTGATGGTGATGACGCGGTTCGCCACCTTCTCAGGCACGCGTGTGCTGACGTGCACCCACTGCTTGCCCTTGACGCCCTCCAGGATCAGCTGGCCGATGCCCAGCACGCTCACCAGCGGCGCCAGCGCCTTGGCGATCTGGTATGGCGTGCCGTAGCCAGGGCAAACGAAGTCTGCTGCGTGCCCCTGCGGGTGATCCGAAGTGCTGGCGCTGCCTACAGCGCGGTTCACGGCGGCAGAACGATAACCACTGGTGACGATGACTGGCGCGCCCAGCGTGCTGCGAATGCGCTCCAGCATCTCGGCCGTCAACACCAGGCGCGGCAGCAGCTCAGGCGGCGGGGTGTTGTCCAGCCCGAGCTGCAGGGCCTTGCTGCTGGCCGTCAGTTCGGCCAGGGTGAAGTGTTGCGACAGTTTCATTTGGCGTACTCCTTGAATCGGGACCGAACAATCAGCAGCGCGAAGCCGCCGACAAAAAGCAGATCCACCAGGCTGACCCGGTCGACCACCAGGTAGCTGGCAAAGTGGAAGCGACCGTCAGCCGGGACCACCACCCAGGGCCGGGCCAGGGCGCCGGCAGCGCCCAGCGACAGGCAGAACCACGCCACCGCCTTGAGCAGCAGCACAAAGCGCCCCAGCAGGCCCGTGCAGGGCTGCCTGGCGGCGATGCGCTCCAGCTTGTTCAGGCCCTCGGCCAGCACGATGAAGCCCGAGACCCAGTGCAGGGCCGGAAAGAGGTGGTCCGCCAGGTAGGCGGCAAAAAGGTCAAGCCGCGGCATCGGGGCCTCCTTCGTCTTTCTTGCCGCCCAAAGCGGTCAATTTGGCGTTTTTGCTGTTGAGCCATTTGCGCAGGTAGAACTGCGCACCCACCCCCATGAAGAAGGCGATGCTCAGCATCAGCCCCTCCGGGATCTTGAGGTTCTGGCCTTCCATCAGCATGAAAAGCGGCGTCATGTAGCCGGCCGCCACGCTGCTGGCCAGGATGTGCCACATGCGCCGCCAGGTGGTGCGCACCAGCTCGCGCAGGGTGTCGCCGCTGCTGGGCACGGTGTCCAGCAGCACAATGGCCACCAGCGCGCCGGCAAAGCCCGCCACCAGCACATCGGCGCGTAGGCCCAGGGCAATGCCGAACACGACAATCTGCGGCACCACCGCCGGCGCAGTGGCCAGCAGCGGCAGCGCCACACCGGCACTGATGATGGTGGCCGCCGTGGGCGCCGCAGGTTCAAGCATTTCAGGCTCCTTTGTTGTTGCGGTGGTTGTCGATCAGATCCAGCAGCGGCTGCTCTTTGGCATTGGCGCCCACGCAGTGGCCGGGCTGGTCGACGCGGTCGGTGATCCAGATGATTCCGCGCGCCCACCAGGTGGTGCGCACGCGGCCGCAGTGGCTGCTCATGGTCTCGAACGGGTTGCCGGCCAGGGCGCTGGCATTGGCGGCCATGTCATAGGCGCGCAGGGCGCGCTTTCCGGCGTCGGCATCGCCTGTGACCAGCATCCACAGGAAGCGGATGAAACCGGCCCACAGGCACGGCAGCAGCAGGCACAGCAGCACCAGGCCGCGGAAAATGATTTTGGTGCGGCTCATATCGGGTCCAGTGCCTTGATGGCGTCGAAGGTCGGCCGGTGGGCCACCTTGAGCGTGTTGGTAATTTCCAGATAAACAATGGTCGCCCATTGCTTCACCGCGCCGTCCACGGCAGTGACGATGCGCTGGTCGTTGAAGAAGCCCTCCAGCGAGCTGATGGCGTTGTCGATGGCCAGCAGCACCGGGGCAGTCGCTCCAGCGCCTACCGCCTTGCGGCGCTCACGCTCCAGGTGCCACAGCAGGGTGTCGCGCAGACTCATGGCTTCTTTGAGCAGGCGTTTTTTCACCACGTCGGGGTCTACCCAGATCTCTGCCGACTCGACAAACTCCTGGCCTTCGTACTGCGCGCACGAATAGATGCCGATGACATGCCCGGCCTGGTTGCGGTCAACGTAGGGCATCAGGCGTCCCTCCCGCGGCGGATGGTGTAGCCGACCACCGAGCCGAGCAGTGTGGTGGTCGCGGCGCTGGCCACGGAGTAGATCTGCGAGCTGGTGTTGGTCATCACCTCTTCACAGGAATAGCCGCCGTAGCCGCTGGGCGATGGCACCAGAGCGGTATGGTGGCCACCGGCCAGCGTCTGAGCACCCAGCGCCGGGTCATACAGCTTGACCTGAACGGCGGCGCTGGTGTGAGAAACATAGCCCGAAAGTTTGGCAAGCGCCTTGATGCCAAGCGGCGTCGGCAGGGTGCGAAGAATGGGCAACGTGCTCTGGTCGGTGACGTAGATGTCAGTGCTGTTTGGCGAGTCCCACGTCCAATGATCGCCGTTTTGAATAAACTTGACCCAATGCGCGCTGCCGTTGGTCAGGCCCGAACCAACCCAGCGGTATTGCGTGTAGGCTGCCGGCACGTTGCCGCCACCCGCCACATAAGAGGCGGCTGTGAGCCCCGTCGCCGGCGGGCTGGTGCTGAAACACACGTCCTCCACGCCCGTGTCAGGCCGCTTGATCGCGTAGAAGTGGTACCAGGTATTGTTGGCCACCGCCCCAGCCTCGGCCTTGCCGCCGTTGCCCGTGCCCACCACCCACGCGCCCGTGGTTTTGGCGATCGATGACGTCAGCACAATCAGGTCCGTATTGGCCGCATCCATCGCCTCACCGGCGCCGATGGTCATGGTGGCCGAGCTGCCGGCGGTAGACATGATGAAGCCGTCAAAGTCCTTGACGGTGCTGACACCCAGCACGGTGCGGGCTGTGGCCTTGGTGCTGTCGGTGCCAAACAGGTCCGCAATGAAGGTGCGCAGGTTGGCAACAAAGGTTTTCTTGTTGCCTTGCGTGGCTGCCGACGAGGTGTAGTCTGATGATGGTGCGAGTGTGGTCATGTCAATATCCTTGAAGGGTTGCGGTTACGGTGCCGTTGACGGCGCTATTGGTGTCGTCGCGTGTGGTGACGGTGCGCGTGGCGCGGTTTTCAATGCGTGCTGTGCGCGCGGTGCCGCCATCGGCCACCAGGGTCAGGCCGATCTCCACATGGCGCCATGTCTTGGCAGTGGGGATGACGGTGCCGCCTGCCAGAACGCTGACCAGGCCGACGTTTTCAAACTGGTCTTCAACATCGAGGCTGAATGCCAGCGCCGAGATCACGCCTTGAACATCACGGCTTTGAATGGTGACTTGCGCCTCGTAGCGGCCGCCCTGGGCCACGACGGAACCGGGCCATGGCCGCCAGGCCTCTACGCTCCAGGCCGGGTCGTCGTCATTGGTCCAGCCGGGCTCTGTGTCGCCGGTCCAGCCGGGCGCGTCGCCGTCCCTTCGGTACTCAATCAGGTAGGCGGCGCCGGCGATTTCATTGGGCAGCGTGAGCTGGGCGCCTGCGTCTGCATCGTCAACAATAAACACGTCGGGCCGGTACGTGACCGCACCGTAGGTGTCCAGCGACCAACCAGGGTCGCTGTCCAGCGTCCAGCCCGCAGTGTTGGGGTTCGGGTCCCAGGCCAGTGGCGAAGCGTCAGCCGTAGCCACCAGGTTGCCGCCAACCACCGTGGCGCCGGTGTAAACGCCCGGCCAGCTTGCCGCCTTGTAGTCATACGCCAGGATGACGTTGGCCACCAAAGGGTCGCCCAGGTTGATGACTGAAGCGGCTACATTGCGCGACTCATTGCCAAGTGGAAACTCAGGACTTTGCGACGTGTCGAAGGCCTTGATCATGAATGTGGCCGTGACCGTGGGCCGGATCTGGATCATGTAGGGCCCGCCCGGCAACAGCCCGGTGTGCAGCGGCGTGGCATCGCCCCAGCTGCGGTTGTTGCCTGGCTGCCAGCGGATCTGGAAGCCCGCCAGATCCGGCACGCCGGTCATGGTGGGCCAGCTGGCCAGGCCGTCCAGCGCCACGGCGAAGCTGCTCACGTCAGGCGGCCGCTCAGTCTTGCCGATGACGGTGTGGCTCACCACCGGGCACCAGTCCCCTTGGCGCCCCTGCCCAGTGACGCAGCGCCCGCGAAACAGCATCAAGTCGCGGTCCACCAGCTCGCCGGTGAATATTTCGACATCGCCCCCGGGAACGGCCGCCAGGGTGGTCCAGTCGTCGCTCAGCACGGTAGCACTCTTGTGTTGCCATTCGACCTTGCCGCCCTGCCGCACGTAGCTGTTGGTGATCTGATCCCAGCGCACGCGGGCGCGACTGATCACGGTGCCATCGCCAAGCACCTTCAGGACGGCGGTGCCGCTTTCAATCTGCACGCCAGTTGGCACGGGGATGGTGGACACATCGGGCAAACTGGTGTTAGGAATGTCCACCCCGGCGCCAGCCATGGCGTAGTTCCAGTTCCACACCTCGGGGCCGGTTTCCTGCAGCACATAGACGAGCGTGTTGTTTTCAAACTCGCGGCGCAGGTTGGTAAACACCTTGTTGGCGTAGCCCAGCCGCGCCAGGTTGACATTGACGGTGTGCAGCGGCGCGCTGTCATAGCCTTTTAGTGTGGTGCCCAACTGCAGGGTGAGTGGCTGTCGCGCGCGGGCCAGCCGCTGCCAGGCAATCATCTGGCAACGTGCCGGCTCATTGACCAGCTCGAAGTTGACCTCGGCCGGCAGCAGCTCGTCGCCGTCTTGCGCCTGGTAGACATCGCTGGTCACCATGTCATAAGCCATGCGGGTGTAGCCGGCATAGACGTTCACAAACGTGCCCTTGACAGCGTTGAAGAGGTCGCGCTTGGCGGTGCGCGGCGCCACGGTGATGCCGGCGCCAGACAGTGTGTCCTCGTTGATCTCCAGCGTGGGTTCTCTGTAATAGCCAGCGATGATCTGCCATTGCCCACTGATCCACACGGCGTCGCCGTCCATGGCGTCGAGGATGTGGTTGAGGTTGTCCAGCGGGCTGGCGGCGCTGGTGAGTTGGCCGTTGGCCTGGTAACGCTGGTCTAGCCTGGTCGGGCTGAAATAGAGTCCCTCGTCACACACATTCGCGCTTGCCAGCAATTCCCCGGCATGCACCTCTGCATGAAGCGTTTTCGGAGCAAATCCACTGTTTACCATCAACCAGCGAGCCAGCAGCGCTGGATTGCGGGTCCACGCCGTGGCATCGAGCCGGGGATCGTAGGCCCTCACGCCACGCGTCACGGCGCTGATGTTGGGCACGCCGATCTGGCCTAGGATGTTGTAGTCGGCCTCCATCACGCAAGTCACGTAGCAAATGCCAGTGCCCTTTCGGCTGGCGTCCCAGGCACCCGGAATGCCGGCAGCCGCCGCCGCGGCTATAAGCTCGGGAGCGGCGGCCTGACCAGGTGAGCCCAGGTACTTCCTGATGTAGAACAGCGGCTGCGTTTCCACCACCGTGTAGTTCACATTGGTGAAGGTGGTGTAGACGGGGTTCTCGCCACCTTGCGTCATGGCCATCACGACCGCAGTGCTATCTATGCGCGTCGGCGTGCGAGACAACACTACTGGTTGCCCCTCCGGGAAACTTTCGCTGTAAGTGTTGCTAATGACGCGCACGTACTTGGCCGGCGCAATCACCGCGCCGCTGCCGTCCAGCGTGACCGGCTCATGGTTGAACATGATGGTTTCAATGGCGTCGCACTCATGCCCGGCCAGCACCACCCCAAAGGCGTGGAAGTTGCGCAGCGGGCCGTAGGTAAACCAGCAGGCCAGCGGGCCGCTGGCCTCGTCGCGGCCCAAAATGATGTTGCGCGGCTGGATGGCGCTGCGGATCACCGTGGTGCGGTCTACCAGCCCGGCGTTGAAAGCGGCGCGCTGCTGTTCGGCGGCGGCGCGCTGGGCTGCTTCGGCCTTCTTTTGCGCGCGATTGGCCATGGCGCTGCTGATGGCAAATGACGCCACTGCAAACACAATCTGTCCAACCGTGATGGTGCCAACCACTACGGTGCTGAGGGCGACTGCAATTGCTGCCGGCATACTCAGACCCTCCAGGCGGCCACAGCCGCGGTAATGGACAACATCACCATGCGCTCAGGCCCGGGCGCGGCCAGGTGGGCGCCTACGCAGATCCCCAGCGCCTGCGGCCCGTAGGGCTCTGCCATCTCAAACAGCACCACGTCGCCCCGGCCGGCCAGTGCAGGCGCCGGCAAGGGCTCACCCAGGTGCTGCGTTACCAGCGCCTGCAGGCTGCCGGCGCGCTTGATCAGCCGCGCCGCGCCGGCCTGGGTGGTGTACTTGCCGCGCAGCGGCGCCATGGCGTCTTCCCCGGTGATGGCCTGCACCGCGCCGGCGGCAAAGGTGCAGCAGTCGTTGTGCACCCAGGCAAACGGCAGTGCGCGGGCGTTGGCCAGGTGCGCAGCCAGGCGGGTGGGCCAGTCGGGGTGGCGCGTCATCGCATCTGGCTTTCTTTGGAGAAGACCACGATTTCGGCGTTTTCCATCGCCTCAATGCCCAGAAAGAAGTTGTCGGTCGGGTCCACGCGCTGCTGGTCAGCATGGTTGAACACGAGCTTGCGCGGGCGCTGCCAGTCGGCCATGCGGTTTTCAGCCGTCACGGTGATGGTGCTGGTGGTGCGGCCCAGGGCGATGCTGGGCACATCGAGCCGGCCCTGCCAGGCGGTGGGGTCCACATGCAGCGTGGCGCCGTCCAGAAACGCCCACAGCACCGTCACGGCGCGGCCCTGGTACTCCTCGGTCTGGGCGTCGGCCAACGCCTCGTCAGTCACGCCGGACAGGGTGAATTTCAGGCCTTCCACCTGGTCAGGCGTTTCCACGGTTTTTTCAATGGTGCCGATGCCGCGCGCCGCCAGCCAGGTGTGCCCGTCATAGTCAATGTCGAAGTCGGTGCCGGCCAGGTAGACGGTGGCCGAGTCGAATTCAATCTTGATCAGCGGAAAGTAGGGAACGTGGTCGTTCTGCAGCGCTGCGACCAGCCCGGCGTCAAGGCCCCGGGCGCTCATGCAAACACCTCTTCAAATTCCACCGTAAAGGGTTCGTACATGGCCGAGGTGCGCGGCGCGTGGAAGCTGTCGGCCAGTACAAACAGCGCGGCGGGCCGGATCAGCGTGACGGCAGCGTTGGCAGCGGCCTGGGCACGCAGGCGCGAGGGCACTAGCACCGGCATGTCGCCTGAGCCGTCGGCGGTGGCCAGCTCGCAGTTCTCGATCAGCTGGCCGTTGATGGCGAACATGTCGCCCGGCGCCAGCGTGGCGCCAGCGCCGCAGCCTTTGAACACCACTGCAATCCCGAACTGCGCCACGGTGGTTTTGACCTGGACGCCGGTGGTGGCAATAGTGCCGGCCGGGTAGCCTGGAGCGTTGCCCACGCCGAACTTGCGCATGTCCCACAGGCTCACGCGGTGTTCCTTGCCGTTGAGCTTGCGCAGAAAGCCCAGCAGATCCTGCCGGCGGTCGGAGCGGTCTTCAGGGAAGGTCAGCGCCATTTGCCAGTGCGCGCCTGGCTGGCCGCTGGTCTGCTGGCCGCCGCCGAGCACCGAGCGCTCGACCACGTCGGTGTTGAGCAGCCACATGTCCGCCTGCCGCGGCATGAAGGCCCGTGTGGTGGGCCAGGCGTAGGTGGTCATTTAGCCGCGCCTCCGACGGCCGTCTTCCACGCGGTCGCGGCGGGCTTCGGCCCGCACCTGCTGCATGCCGGCCACCACCTCGGCCCGGCTGACCCCGTTGCCGAAGGTGTAGTTGTTGACCACGGTGGTGCTGCCGCTCACCTTTTGGCCCTTGCTGTGGTCGACCACGGTTTCCTGTGGGTGCAGCATGGCCCAGAAGCCGCCCTTGCCATCCAGGCCGCCGGAGCGCAGGCCGTTGCCGGTGTGGCCGCCACCATCAAAACTCAGCGACCCGGCCAGTTCAATGCCGCCGGCGTCATTCATGAAGCTGGCAGGGCTGCCGCCGCCGCCCATCAAGCTGGAAATAGCGCTCATGATGCTGCCGCCGGAACTGCCCTTGAGCGCGCCGGTCAATGCATCGTTTCCGGCCTGCACAATAGGGGTGATCAGCGGCTGCAGCACGGTTTTGGCAAACTGGGCTTTCAACTCGGTCAGGAAGATGTCGGCCAGGCTCTTGCCGTTGCGGAAGCCGTCGAGCAGGCCCTCGCTGATGCTCTGGCTGATGCCTTCGGCGCGCTTCTTGTTGTCCTCAATCTCGGCGGCGCGAATCTCCTTGGCGCCTTCCTGCGCCTTGAGCTCGCGCTCCCGGCGCAGCAAATTAATTTTTCGCTCCGTCTGTGAAATCACCGCATCGCCAAGGTCTTTGCTTCGGGCATCAATGAGCAGTTGCTCCTCGTGCGCGATGTTGGCGTCAAGCCGGGCCAGCTTCAGGACATTGAGCGCCTCAGCACTCAGGCCGATCGCTTCGACCTCTTCCAACAGCGTCTGGTTGCTTTTGACCAGCTGCTCGTTTTCGGCAATCATGCTGGCGAGGTATCTGTCGCTCAGCTCAGCCGTTTTGGCGCGGACCTCGCCAAGCTTGGCCTCTGCCTCGGCGGCGGCCTTGATGGCCGGCTGCTTGGCCAGCAAGATGGCCTGCTGCTCGGTCAGCTGCTTGAGGCTGATGGCACCCTTGCCGTAAATGGTATTGAGGCGGTTCCAGTCTTCCGAAAACGTGCCGCTCAGGCCCGACAGCTCGGCCAGCAGCTTGGCTTGTTCGGCCAGCTCTTTGTTGGCGGCCTTGGCGGCTGAGTCGGCGCCTGATTTATCTCCGAGTGCAGGGGTGCTCCGGCCAGAGTCATAAAAATCAGACTCCAACTTGCTAGCGTTACCGCTGGCCGATTTGAAAATCAATGAATCAAAGTACTTTTGACGCTTCTGCGCTGCGTCGAGCTCGCGCTGTGCCGCTGCAAGTCTTGAAGATGACTTGGCCGAACCACTCGGTCCGACAAACGCAGCGCCGCCGCCGTTTTCCCCAACGACGGCCTTACCCGCCTGAAGACGGGCAACCTCTCCAGCAAGCCGGGACACGTCCGTCTGCGCCTTTTTGGCACCGTCCGACCAACTGTCAAACGGGTTTGTTTTGAGCCCGATCTCGACGAACGCCGCCCAGTATGAGCCGAAGGCTTTACGCCCCTCGATCAACTCATTTGTCAGACTGACCAGGCTGGGCAATAGAGTCCCGGCGATTTCCTTTGCGGTTGCACTTGCCAGCGCGCTCATTCTGGTCAAGTTGTCATTGAACTCCTCGGCGGCTTTGGCGGTTTCCGTGCTTATGACAATGCCCAACTGCCGCGCCTCCAGGCGCATGGCCTCCAGGCCCTCGCGGCCGCCGTTGAGCAACGGGATCATGTCCATTCCCGCCTTGCCGAACAGCTTGACGGCAAGCGCCGCCTTTTCAGGCCCATCAGACATTCGCGCAAAACTTCCCGCTACATCGGCGAGCACGGAATCGGCGCTACGCAGCGAACCATCGGCATTCTTGATGGAGACTCCCACCAGGGAGAAATTCGCAGCCGCCTCTTTGCTCCCGGTCGCGGCCTCAAACATATTGACACTGAGCGCCTTGACGCCCTTTGAAATGGCCTCGATGGACACGTCGGCCAGGCCGCCCGCATACTTCAGCTCGCTCAGGCTTTCGACGGCAATGCCGGTTTTTTGGCTGAGTTTGTTGAGCTGGTCGGCGCCGTCGATGATGCCCTTGAGGCTGCTCACGGACACTGCCGCAGCGATGGCAATACCCAAGGAGCCAAACCGCGCCGGCAACGCCTGTGCCTGCTCATTGAGCCCCTGCAGGTTCTTTTTGGCCGAGTCGAATGCAGCTTTGGTCTTGTCGGTTGCGGTGAGATCGATTTGTGCTTTGGTCATGATTCATCTTTCAGTTTTTGAGCGCATCAACTGCAGCGCTTCCGCAGCCATGGCCCGCACCTCGGTGGTCACCTGCAGCCAGTCTTTGCGGGGCACGTTCTCCAGCTCCAGAAAAAACGGCAGCATGGTCGTGTCCATGCCCAGCAGCGCGCCCATGCCGCCCACGCGCCACTGGTCTTGCATGTGCCAGTACACGTTGAAGGCGGGCACGTTTTCGGGCCAGATGCCCAGCGCAGCGGGCTCGGCATCCCTCACCAGCTTCAGGCCGAAGGCTGCCAGCGCTGCGGAGGTGGTTTTGGTGTCGTCCCATCCGTTGATCAGTCTGCTGACAGCCTCAATTAGTTTTTTCTTTTGGCGTCCGTCAGCTCGCTGAGGTAGGCCCGAAAGAGCTCCCCCCGCGCTGGTGTGTAGTTGGTGAGCAGCTTGGACAAGGCGGTGGTGCTGTAGGGCACCTCTTTGCCTTCGGCGTCGATCAGCCCGGACCAGCTCTCGATCACCTCACCGAGAAGCTGCACGTCATCGGCTTGAGGACCACCGCCCCTGGCCACCCAGGCGGCCACCTCAACGCGGTTTTTGTGGCGGAAGGTCACCTGCACGGCGATGGGCTGCGCCAAGCCAGGTCGGCTCAGGTGAACGGGAGCGGCAAAAGTTGGATTAGGGTCGACATTGAACATGGGGGACCTAGTAGGTGGCTTCTGATTGATACTGCTGATATTTAAGTTTGTCGGTAGTCATCCGACATCAACAGCAGAAAACGTGTCGCCAGAGAAGCGATCACCCTCAAGAAACCGTAATTCAGAAAAGGTCGCAGCGTCGTACGCCAGAAAGGACTTAGGTGTATCTGGAGCTGCGCCATCAACCCGGTGAAGTCGATGCCAGTCGATGCCCATAGGAGAGGTTGCGTTGCAACCGCAACGCGGACGCGCAAAAGACTATGGGCACCGTCTCTTGTCATTGCGCCGCCCTGTCTACTATCGAATTTCTATCCCTACCTCTTTGGCTTGCTGACACAATTGGCGGCGCTCTCGCTGTAGCACCTCGACGCGCTGGCCGATTTTGTCCCGCTCAGCCCGCCGCTTGTCCAGTGGCGCAGAATCATCCGGCCACTCTACGACGTCGAGCGCCGCAATGAACGCTTTGGAAATTTCAGCACTGAACACCGAGAACATCGCGCGATCAAGTATTTTCTGATCCGAAGATGCCATGGCGTTACCAAAAAATTCCAAAGGGTTTTCAAAATCATCCAGCTCTCTCATGCCAACAGGGCCGGAGCGATATTGGCCGAGAACATGCGTCAAAATTTCTTGAAGATAGCCATTCTTGGCCCGCTCATCCGTCCAGCGCTGAATGAGCGCTTTCATTTCAGTCCTGTTGGGCGTCGCATTTTCCAGCGTAGCGCGCTGGGCTTTAAGGGCTGCTATTTCGGAGGCCAACCGCTTTGCACGTTCCTCAATATCGTTCAACGAACGTTTAATCCCTGAAAAATCGAACATGGCATTCACCTTTTGAGTTGGTGGGCGGCACGATGCCGCTCAAGTCATCAACGGTAAGCGTTACTCACGGACTTTTCGAATTGAATACATGTCCGCAGACACGCACAATTTGACGATGATTCAATACCCGACCCTTGTTGTGGCGCGTGGCGTAAAAGAGAGCTTTTTCTATGTCGTCAATCTCGATTGGCGGCGCAGCTTGGTCGCGCCAGAGGCGCCAATTCCCCCGCGTCACAAATGCAGTCCAGCGGACTTCAATTTCAGCACAGCCGGCCCATTTTTTATCTCGATCAAGCAGCCGCGCTACCTCTCTGAGCCAGTTGTTGCGGAGGTCAATTCGGCGGCTGTTGGGTGTACGCGGGAGTTGTAGACAGCGTTCCAGAGGCACCAGGCCGGCACAGTTCACGTAGCCAGATACGCCTTTGCACATCCACGCCACGTCAGAGGGCAATGGCCTGCCGGATGCGAAGCGTTGCAGCGCGGCAATTGGTGACGCGGCCTCCTGCGCAGCGAGAGATTTCAACTCAGCAGCCGCGCTGCCATTGATGACAATGTGAATTGTCACTGGACGTCCGTGAAAATAGTGTCAGTGAGTCGATAGCACGAGGCCATGCCCAAGCCTGGCAGGCGCTCACGCAGGTCGAAGCTGCCACGCCCATCGCCCTTATCCGGCTCGCTGCAGCCGGCACCCCCTGCGGCCGGGCGCGAAGCAAATTCCATGGCCGCAGATTTATTGGCCGCCATGGATCAGACATCCAGTCCAAAAATGGCCGGGGCGATGCGGTAGCACGTCGCAGGCCCCACGCCAGGCAGGCGCGGCCTGCAGTCGAACGGGCGGCCCTTGTCAGGGGTAAGGCAAGCATGATCGACCAGCACGCGGCACACAGCCTGATAGTCGAAGCCTTGGCACACTTCGGACCGGAAGGTCTCCGCCAGGATGAAATATTCAAAGCTCACGCCTTCACCCAGCGCAGCGGGCATCCTGTCGCCGAACTCATGCCCGTGCTGGTTGTTGGTCTTGATGGGCTCGCCATCGGCGTTCAACATGCGCCGCACGCCAGCCCGTTGCAGGGTCTTCGGCGCATGATCGTCGCTGCCGCGGTGCCACATCGCAAAGCGGCCCTCCCCGTGTGTTTCGAGAAACCGCCTCACAGCCCTCAGCATGGCCACAACCTCGCCATTGCCGATGCCTCCACGCGCTGCAAGCCAGGCATTGAAGCAAGCTCGGGCGGCCCGCTCACTTTCACCCACTGGCCAGCCCGTCAGACCTGCAGCCGTTGCCAGCTCACCAGCGGCACCCACCAGCGCAAAGCGGGCGCCTACGCGTTCAACTTGTCCGCTTGCCGCCTCGGGGATCAGTTGCGCAGCCAGTACGTCCGATGCTTCGCGTGTGCTGGCCTTGAGGGTGTCGGCATGGGCGGACAACCATTCCAGCCAGGCGCGGCCCGCCGAGCCGTAGACGGCTTGCGCCTGGTGCGTGATGTGCTTGGCAAAAGCTGCGCCTCCCTCATGCCCGTGCAAATTCTCAAAAGCCCCCAGCGACACACCAGCATCTGCGGGAATGTCAGCCATGCGCACCTCTTGCCCGGTGCGGGTGCGCTTCATGCCCTCTGCCATGTGGTCAGCAAGTCCCAGCTCGCCAGCACTCAGGAAAAGCAGCCGCCAGGCTTGCCGGGCGCGTGGCGTGCCGGTGCGGGTAGCTCGGGCCTTGCCCTGTTCATTGGCCAGCATGTACGCGCATTCGCCCGCCGTCTTGGGGTCAATCTGCGCCAGCTCGTCCAGGATCAGCAGGCAGTCGCTGTGCTGGGCCGCCGTCGCCTCCAATGCGTTGTCGGTGCTTCGCCAGCGTTGCAGGTAGCTCGCGCCGCCGTACACGCTCGCGGCCAGCTTCAATGCCGTGGTCTTGCCGCTCGAGCTGTCGCCCCGGTAGTGAAAGCCCCCGCTTTCCATGCCAGCGGGGCGTAACAACGGCCCCGCAAAGGCGCAAGCCACAGCGAACACCAGGCGCGAATTGCCAGCGCACAGCGCCCCCACGCGGTCGCGCCATGCCTCGGGCGTGCCCTTGCTTCGGAATGTGTTTTCCACCGCGTTATCGGTTTGGAACACGATGCGCTCTGCATCGTCGCCAATGGTTTCACGGGGCAGCACAAAGGCCCGCCCATGCCAGCCGATGCGGTCGGTACAGCTTGCGAATTCCTCGGGCGTGCGGGTCTGTATGTACTGGGTCAGCAGGTTGCGGGCGCGTGGTGTCGTGGCAATGCGAAGCCCCATGTTCAACAGCGTGGCGCGGTATTCGCCGCCATCACCAGACAACATGCGGGCAGGCATGGCCCATTGCTTTGCGTTGCCCAGCGGGTCGGCAAACGTCAGCAGGTAGCCCCAGCCGCCGCCGTCCTGGTCACGGGTCAGGGCTTCCACATTCAAGCGGCTGCAAATCCACTCGGGGGGCTTGCGCTTGCCGTCCTGGTCAATGCCCTCATGCCACACACCACCGTCATTCACAGCGAACACGTCAAAGGCGCGGCCCTTGTCGGCATCGGCCCCGCTGGGGGCTTGGCGGGTGCTCTGGCTGGCCTTGCCTGCCTTGGCAGTTTGCGCGGCCTGGGCGGCCGCCTGGCTCGCCTGGTGGGTATCAATGGCGGCTTGGACAATGGCCCGCACGGCATCAAGCCCCGCCGCCTGGTACAGGTCGTTGAAGTCGCTGCCATTGACGGGCAAGGGCTCGGGAAACACGGCAAACCCCCGCACCGCACGCGCCGCCGCCGTGGCTTTGTCACGGCCGGGGTTGCTGCCGGTCCGTGCATGCGTCTGCACATCATCATCACCGCACAGCACCAGCAAGGCAGCCGGGTACAGCTTGCGCAGGGCCTTGGCAACGTGCGCCAGGTTGCCCGCGTCAAAAGCCACCGCAGCCGGGTAGCCCGTGGCCTCATGCACGCTTGCCGCCGTGGCGTAACCCTCTGCAACCAGCAGCACAGCAGGCCCTGCAGCATCGCCGCCCACATCGCCCACCATGTGCCACAGCCCCGACTTGCGCCCACCCTTCAAAAACAGCTTGTCGGGGCCGTCGTCTGCAGGCTTGGCGGGCGCGATGCGCTGCAGGTTGCACAGGGCGCCCGCCGCATCACGCAAGGGCACCAGCAGCCAGCCACCAGCCGCAAAGCGCACGCCGTGAGGCTGTACGCCCTTGCGGGTCAAGTAGGGGCTGTCGCCTGTCTCGCCGGCCATTCCCCACAGCGCAGCCGCTTCACTGGCTGCGTGGGCGTGTGCCGCTTCAATGCGGGTCTGCTCGTGCCGCCGACTTTCCGCCCTGTCACGCTCACGGAGGGCCAGCGCTTTGGGGTCAGGATTTGCAGGGGCTTGCGCCCCCTTCGGTAGCTCGAATCCGTGTTCCTTTGCCAGGTGCAGCAGCGTGCCGATTCCCACGCCGCCGCCCGCCTTGATGCTTCGCCAGGTGCTGCGCGTGGCCTTGAGGTCATAGCCGTCTGCGGACGCGCTCCAATCGGTGAACAGGTCCAGGCCAGTGCCGTCGGAAAACTCGCTCTTGATCGCCATGGCGACGCGTGCCCATTCATCGCGGGGCAGGCTGGCCGGGATGTGTTGCAGGGCAACGCGGACCAGCTCGGGGGTAATGTTGTTTTTGTTCATTCGTGGTTAACTGAGTTGTCGAGACCGGCCCGGAAAACCCCCGCGCCACGCGGCCAGTCATTTAATGGCGATGCCAGCCTCGTGCGCTCCCTGGGTAATGCTGTCGAGCTGCCGCCGAAGGTCTTGCGCCAAAGCCTCAAGACGATTTACTTCGGCATCTCGCTTCGCCTTTGGCAAACCCTCTCCAGGCCAGTCCATTCCGTCTATTGCAGAAACAATCGCTTTTTTGATTTGATCGCCAAAAACAGCACACATCACGCCATCCATTGCGCTTACGGGCAGATCGCCGGCGGCATTCGTTGCCAGGGAGAAGAACCCTATATCCGCCGCGCCAGCAACACCCGTCCGGTGGTGTCGCGCCATATGTGCCGCAACGGCTGGCGCAAACCCCGCCGCAGACTTTCTCACCCACAGCTCCACCATCTCGGAGAAGTCGGCTTTGTTCATAGGCGCTTGGCGCGTCTGAATGATCTTGGCTTCGACGGTTTGCACCTCGGCGCACAGATCGTCGTGCTGCTTTTGCACCGACTCAACAGATTTCTTCATCAACGAAAAATCAAACATAAAAAGGCCCTTTCAAGGCAAATAACGGGCGTACTGAATGCACACCCAAAACGACGCAGCACCAAACCACCGGGGCTGCAAAAAAATTGGGGGGCGCGGTCAAGACCGTTCCTCCGAATCAGGGGCTTCAAGCAGTGCGGCAAACTCTTCAAGGGGTGCGTCCCACGGCCCCAGCTGCGCCATTGAATGCACTGCGTTAGTCGAAACAATGATGTGATCGAGCAGGGGCACCCCAGCCAGCGCCATGACAAGGCGTAGCCGCCGCGTCAGTCGTATATCGCGTACTGACGGCGTGGGGTCGCCCGTTGGGTGGTTGTGCGACACGATGACGGAATGTGCGCCGTGACGATAGGCAGCACGCGCAATTTCGGCGACTGAAACAGTTACTGAATCGCGCCCACCGCGAAACATATCACCGCCCCAAATGATTCTGGACTTCGTATCCAAGAACACAACGGCAAAAATCTCTTTGCCACGCCAGGCAAGCCGGGCATGGAGGTATTCCGAAATTTGAGCAACACCGCTCAGCGCTTGCCCCTTTAGCCATTTCTTTGGCTTACTGCCCATCGCGCCACCCGATGCCATCGGAGCCGGGCACTGCCTGGGGGCGTGTGTCGCACTTGCCGGAACAGGAGGCGGCAGTGCAAACGCTTGCACTATCGCCTCGGGGATGATGCTCTTTTTCATGGATCAGTGGGCGGGCGTGTGCCCGAAGCTGTCAGTACTACCGCCAAGCCCCGTTACCAGCGGCGTTGCAGTGGCAGGGCTGTCGAATACTTCCAGCCGTGCCAGGCCAATCGAGACGCGCAACCAGTAAGGCCGGCCCTCATGCACAAACTTGGTGGGCGTGGTCTTGCCCGTCGCCTCGCGTGCGGACTCCAGCAAGGCGGCCAGCGCTGGGGTTTCATCGGCATCAGCCAGGCAAAAAGCCGGGGCTTCGCGCATCACTCGGGCCTCGGCCTGGATGCGCTCGTGCACACCTTCAGGCTGCGCGGCTTGGGGCTCGCGCTTGCGTCTTGCTCCCTTGCCCATTACTGGCCAGCCGCTTTGATTCGCTCAGCTACCCAAGCATTGATCGCTGATTCTGGCCAGCACACGGCACGCCGGGAAAGCTTGATTGCCTTTGGGAATGCCGGCGGATTTTCCGCCATAAGAGCGTAGATGGAGCTCTTGCGTAGAGAAACGCGGGATTCGACTTCAGGCAACCGCAGCAGCCGCTCGGGCTGGTGTTCTCCGCTTGGGTTTACTTGGGTTTCCATGGCTTTCCTTTATTGAAAAGCTAATGATTCCCCGCCTAGTGTTTCCAGTGGGAGGGAGATATTAATTTAGTTTGTCAACTAAGGTCCGAGAGCCCTTTTGCAAAAGCCTCGAACAAAATTGATCGTGTCCTAAGACTCGCCTCGCGGGCTATACGGATCTCGCGCCGTAACACGTCCCTTGGGTCGCCAGGAACATTCAAGGCGGAAGCGACCACTCGCAGCGCCTTGACTATTTTGGAATTTTCACTTGATGCAAGCGGGAGTTCGAAGGACAGTAGCAAGGGCACCAGCGTATCAACGATTTTTCCCAGCCTTGGGTCTCGCCGCTTGCCGCGCGGTAGCCGCACGCCCCGCTGCCGCAGTATCTTGCTCACGGCCTTGCGCATCTCAGCAAGGTCTTCAATGTCGCCGCAGTTCCCAATTGTCACGGCCGCCTCCACCAGCGAGACAGCCTCTGCGCTGCCCAGCAAGCGATGCAGGTCTTCGCAATAGAGCCCGGAAAAGCGGAAATCAGACTTGGTGGGAGTCCATTTTTTGTACGCATCGAGGACCTCGGCGCACACCGGCTTTAATGTCACGTTGCGCCCCCCTTCAAGGTGCGACCTTCATTGGGTGCCAGCGCCAGGCCGGTGAAGGATTCCGGCTTTTCGCCCTCGGGGATCAGCCTCGGGCTAGGCGTGGCGAAAACTTCAATGCAAGTCGGCAGCGCCCTTCAGACTGACCATCTTGCACACACCCACTCGCTCATAATCCCCCATCAGCGCGTCCAGCGAATCAATGGCAACCTGCGCAACAGTCGCCAGCTCCACATCCTCCAGCCTCTCCCCCTGCGAAAGGCCGTTGCCATGCCATAAGGCTGCACCGATCGCCTCCATCAGGGCAAGTGGTGTCCACCAGTCAACGCCAGGCGCACTCCGGGTTTTAATCAGTACATCGCGCACAGCCTCCAGCTTGGTGCACGCGGCATCTATCGCGGGCTGCCAGCGCTCGGTTTTGTTGTTGTCATATTCAACCGAGCCGTCAATCTGCGCATTGACAGCCAGCGCTACAGTGCGTAGAACAGCGCGGGCGGCTGTCACATGCTGGATGATCAATGCCGCATCACTGGCATCAAAGTCTCGCGCGGTACCCACTGACGCCTCGGTCAATTTGCGGGGAGGGTTTACATTCGAAATAGCCATGGTCAAAGCTCCGTTTTGATGATGGTCAGGCGGGGCCGGTGGTCATAACACCGGCCCCGCCGCCTTTTTGCCCAGCTCAATCCGCCGCTGGGCATGGCGGGTTTTCATCCTTTTTAGCTCGAATTCGCCCGAAGGCAGGCGCCAGAGGAGGCCCCTCTGCGCTCAATTCCGGTAATGTGCGAAGCCGCCCAACAAGGCAGGCAACCGGGCCGAGAGGTGAGGGCGGGTATGTAGAGTGTGAAAAATTTCATGATCTATAAGTGTTCTCACTTTGTTCGCAGTCTGTTCTCAGTCTGCCTTCACTCGCTGACTGGCTGTCAACCCGCATGGATGCTGGATTCAACTGATTTGCCCTCACTGTCGCAGTGTTTTTTCAGAAAAGCACCTGGAGTGCGCTGGTGCTGGCCTGCATCATGCGGCCCGCTGTGGCAGTTCGATCACGTCCGCACCCTTGCGCAGCTTGTCCAGGTGGTCCGCCCACTTGACCATCATGGCCCGGCGCTCGGCCAGGTAGGTCGCGTGGTTGTAGGAGGCGGAAACTTCGTCGCGCTCCTGGTGCGCAAGCTGTAGCTCGATGACGTGATGCGGGTAGCCCTGTTCGTGCAGGATCGTTGAAGCCACCCCCCGGAAGCCGTGCCCGGTCATGCGGCCCGCGTAACCCATTCGCTTCAATGCAGCCAAAATGGTGTTGTTGCTCATGGGTTTGTCGTGGTCACGCTCACCGGGGAACAGCAGCGCACGGGTGCCGCTGGCTGTGTGCAGCGCCTGCAGCACCTCTACAGCTTGGGGTGCCAGGGGCACGATGTGTGGCGTGGCCATCTTCATGCCGTACACCTTGTGCCCCTTGGCGTCGTCGACTCTGCCAGGTATGCGCCATTCAGCAGCCGCAAGATCAAAGTCCTGCCACCTTGCTTTAATCAGTTCACTCGTGCGAACAAAGGTCAAGGCCATCAGCTTCATGGCCAGGCGGGTGTAAGCGCTGCCCTGGTAGGCCTCCATCTTGCGCAGCAGCTCGGGCATTTCCTTGGCATCCAGCCGGGCGTAATTTGTCTTTTTCCGGGGCTTGAGGGCGTCGGCTGGCTTCACGTCAGCAGCCGGGTTGCGCTCGATCAGGCCATGCGCCACGGCATACCGCAGGATCTGTCCACACGTCTGCAATGATCGCTTGGCAATGTCCACCGCGCCGCGTGCCTCGATACCTTTGGCCATTGCCAGGAGCTGGGGGGCCGTGATGCTGCCCACTGGCCGTGAACCCAAGGCAGGGAACACATCGGCCTCCAATCTGCGCAACACATAGTCGGCATGGCGGGGGCTCTTGGGGCCCTTCCAGTGCGCCCACCATTGCCGGGCCGCTTTTTCAAAGGTGCTGGCATCGCCCGCGGCCTTCATCAGCTTTGCATCGCGTTTGAGCTGGGCCGGGTCGTTGCCCGCTGCCAGGGCTTCACGGGCCTGGTCGCGGCCTTTGCGGGCCTGCGCCAGCGAGACATCCGGGTACACCCCCAGCGCCAGGCGCTTTTCTTTGCCCCCGTACCGATACTTCATGCGCCAGTACTTGCCACCGGCAGCCGTCACTTCCAGGTACATGCCCTTTTCATCAGCCAAGCGGACATTGGGCCGGTCGGCTGGGCAGGAGGCCCGGTCGCATTCGATCTTTGTCAGTGGCATTTGGGGGCACTTTTCGTGGGGCATCGGAAAATACCGATTAATGCCCCCGAATATGCCCCCGCTTGATGCTGGCTGTCAACGCACCTTGGCGGACGTTAAAAAACAAAAAAGCCCCGTAGACTGTTGATCTACGGGGCTTTTTGCTTATTTTTTGGACTTCCTTGGAAGTCTTCAAACTCATTACTGGCGGAAAGGGCGTCGTTCACATGAACCCCCAAGAGGCGCATAAACATTGGGCTTGCGGCTTATCACGTCAAGAATGTGCCCCCGAATGTGCCCCCAGGTTGCGAAGACTGAGCAGCTTTGCAGAGGGTGCAGCCAATTACAGCCCGGCGCATTCTTAGGTCGCTTCGCGCCTGTTGCCGATTCGCTGCAAATACAACAGACAACAGGTCACAGAATGCCCCTCGGACCTTCGCCTCGTGCGGAGGCTGGTGCTGGGGGGAGCCTCGGGGTATCGACATTTTCACTGCGACAAGTGAGGGCAATGCGACAACCGCATGGATAAAGGGTTTGCGTGTTCTCAGTGGGGTTTCATTCAGTGCGACAACTGAGGGCAAACCTTTCCAGGGTGGTCTGCGGGAGTCCCGCCTTATCTCAAACAACCCGCTGACCCGGAGCGTGCGGGTGTCCAAATGGTTTGGCGCCCAGTGCCGCCGCCTCTAAAAGTGCATTCGCCTGCACTGCATCGCCACCCGACGGGCGGGCCAGTAGCATGCGTCAACTGGGTGTAACCTTTAGTCATGTGTCAACCTATCTGTCAACATTTCCACAGCCGGCCAGCTAGCGCTTTTTCGCGCTCGTTTCGCCCCGTGTGGGGCGGTGCGCTGGAAGGACCCGTGACGGGGGGGGGCATGGTGGTCACGCCTTGCCGTTGAAGCGGGCGACGTAGAACTTCGCCTCGCGTTCGAAGATGGTGGGGAAGCGGTCCTTGATCGCGGCGACCACGGCCGCGTTGATGCGCTTCTGGTTGAACATCTGCTGCACGTTGATCGTGGCGACCGCCTTGATGGGCAGGCGCTTGGGACCAACACGCTTGAACACGGTGCGACCCTTGTTGCCGATGAATGCACCCGTGATGATCTTGCGCCCGCCTGCCTTTTTGATCTTGACGCTCACACCTGTGCTGACCTGGCGTGCACTGAAGGCGATGACGTTGGCCGAGATCTTGCCGGTGCCCGACAGCGAGGCCTGAATGCTGAAGGCGCCCTGCTTGAAGCTGGCCCGGCTGATGCGCAGGCGCTCGCGCACAAACCCAGCCTTGACCGCGTATTCGCCGGTGATCTCGCGGATCATCTGCGTGCGTGCCTGCTCGATGGGGCGATGGCAGGCCCAGCGTGCGGCCTGCCTCCCGGGCAAAGAAGGTGCAGCGGTGTGCATTGGCGCGGTGCCAGCGCGCAGCGGCATTGGCACCATGGGCGGCCAGCACGTCGGCGTGCTCGCGGCGGGCGTTCTGGGCTTCGGCCATCAGGGCATCCACCAGCTCGCGGCCATAGGCTGCGCGCATGAGATCGGCGAACGCGGCCACAACCGGCATGGCAGGGGCTCCATCACCGGACCATCGCAGCCGGACCAACCATAGCAACTCCAGCGGTCAGGCGAACAGAGCAGGGGAAGTGTCGGCTGATCCGGCCTTCGGGGTATCGACATTTTGACTGCGACAAGTGGGGGCATTGCGACAACCGCATGGATAAAGGGTTTGCGTGTTCTCAGTGGGCCATCATTCAGTGCGACGACTGAGGACAAATAATTCCGAGTAGGTGCGGGGACGTGCAGCCCGTCTCGCGCTGGTGTCTGGTGCTGCGCATTGTGGGAATTTGCAGCGCGGAAAAGCTCCCGCACCACACCGCCTATCGGCGGCCCGGCAAGGCCTCACGCTGGCCATACAGCACGCGGAACACGGCCTGATAGTCGAAGCCTTTGCACCAATCGGACCGGAAGGTTTCCGCCAGGATGAAATATTCAAAGCTCACGCCATCACCCAGCGCAGCGGGCATCCTGTCGCGAACCTCTTGCTCGTGCTGGTCGGTGGTCTTGATGGGCTCTCCATCGGCGTTCAACATGCGCCGCACGCCAGGCCGTTGCAGGGTCGGGGGCGCATGATCGTTGCTGCCGCGGTGCCACATTGCAAAACGGTTCTCCCCGTGGGTTTCGAGAAACCGACTCACAGCCCTCAGCACGGCCACCACTTCACCATTGCCAATGCCGCCACGCGCTGGAGGCGAGGCATTGAAGCAGGCTCGGGTGGCCCACTCACTCTCGCCCGTTTGCCAGCCCGTCAGGCCCGCATCAGTGGCCAACTCACCAGCCGCACCCACCAACCCCAAGCGGGTGCCCACGCGTTCAACCTGGCCGCTTGCCGCCCCGGGGATCAGTTGCGCAGCCAGTGCGTCCGATGCTTCGCGCGTGCCGGCCTTGTGGGTACTGGCACCCACAATGGCTTCGCCCTTGCAGGCTAGGGCACCGATTTCCTTCTTGATGTAGGGCTGCAGCTGGCCCATCTCAGCGGCGCGATGGGCGGTCCTGGACCTGACGGTCGTGACATGGGGGTAAACGCGGCGTTGCGGGTGTAGCCGGCCCAGGCCCAGATCGCGCGTCTCGAGCAAGAGGCTGACGGTTTTTTTTGTCAGCGTTTAGAGGAGAGGCCCGCGTGGGCTTTATCCCGCCTTGGTTTTTACTGGCTGGTCCGACGCGGGCTTGAGATCGATTGCTTGGGCTAAAACATCGGTAGTGAAGTTCATACCGCGCTTCATGGGTTCAGGAAAATCGTGCATATAAACAACCCCACCCGGTGCCTGGGTCAGCTCACGTAGCGTGTCCACAAGATTTTGGACATCGCCAACGTTCACGCAATTTATAAGTACGCATTTAATGGCCTGCTCAAGGACCGCTACTCGTCCCTCGAGATTCAGGGCTCTGTCGGAAGCCGCTTTTTCTAAATCGGGCATGGAAGGCCTTCAAAAAAATGGAAGATGAGAGTTATCGCCTCCGCCGAGTGTCCTCTGCGCGATCAAATCTTGCTAATGCGCGGCTTTGCTGTACCGCGGCAAACAGGTCGGCTCGATTGGTTCCATTTTCAAAGTGGTAGTGAATCACCGTGTTGCCGCGCTCGACCTTTTGGCCCTTGGTGTGGTCGACCACCGTCTCCTGCGGGTGCAGCATGGCCATGAAGCCGCCCTTGCCGTCCATGCCGCCGGTGCGCAAGCCGTTGCCGGTGTAGCCGCCGCCGTCGAATTTGAGACCAGAAAAGAAATTACCGATGCCGCTCAAAAAGCCGCCGCCAGCAGCGTCGCTCATGGCGTCCATGCTGTTGACATAGTTCGCGGCGCCAGAGATATTGCTTGACCCCGAATATTTGCCAAACATCCCAGCGAGATTGCCGCCGACCATGCCGGCAATATCTCCACCACCACCGCCCTTGAGCGCGCCGCCCAGCGCGTCGTTGCCGGCAGCCACGATCGGGCTGATCAGCGGCTGCAGCACAGTCTTGGCAAACTGGGCCTTCAGCTCAGTCAAGAAAATGTCGCTCAGGCTTTTGCCGTTACGGAATCCGTCGAGCAGCCCCTCGCTGATGCTCTGGCTGATGCCTTCGGCGCGCTTTTTGTTGTCTTCAATTTCACCGGCGCGGATCTCTTTGGCGCCTTCCTCGGCCTTCAGGTTGCGCTCCCGGCGCAGCAGGTTGATACGCCGCTCGGTTTGAGCGATTACCTCGTCACTCATTGCATTGCTGCGCCCAGCAATTAAATTTGCCTCCTCTTCTGCAATGTTGGCGTCCAGCCGCGCCAGGCGCAGAATGTTGAGCGCCTCGGCATTCAGGCCGATAGCCTCGACCTCTTCGAACAAGGTCTGATTGCTTTTGGCGAGCTGGTCGTTCTCGGCAATCATGCTGGAGAGGTACTTGTCGCTCAGCTCGGCCGTCTTGGCGCGGATCTCGCCCAGCTTGGCCTCAGCCTCGGCGGCGGCCTTGATGGCCGGCTGTTTGCTGAGCAGGATCTCCTGCCGCTCCGTCAACTCCTTGAGGCTGATGCTTCCCTTGGCATACGCCTTGTTCAGTAATTCCCAGTCGGCGGCAAAGGTGCCTGTCAAGCCAGAAAGCTCAGCCAGCAGCTTGGCCTCATCGGCCAGGGCTTTGTTGGCCGCTTTGGCCGCAGCGTCAGACCCAGATTTATCACCGAGGGCAGGGGTGCTCCGGCCAGAACCATAAAAATCAGACTCCAACTTGCTGGCATTCCCGCTGGCCGATTTGAAAATCAATGAGTCAAAGTACTTTTGACGCTTTTGCGCCGCGTCGAGCTCGCGCTGTGCCGCTGCAAGTCTTGAGGATGACTTGGCCGAACCACTCGGTCCGACAAACGCAGCGCCGCCGCCGTTTTCCCCAACTACGGCCTTGCCCGCCTGAAGACGGGCAACCTCTCCAGCAAGCCGGGATACGTCCGTCTGTGCCTTTTTGGCCCCATCCGACCAGCTGTCAAACGGGTTTGTTTTGAGCCCGATCTCGACGAACGCCGCCCAGTATGAGCCGAAGGCTTTACGCCCTTCGATCAACTCATTTGTCAGGCTGACCAAGCTGGGCAGTAGAGTCCCGGCGATTTCCTTTGCGGTTGCACTTGCCAGCGCGCTCATTCTGGTCAAGTTGTCATTGAACTCCTCGGCGGCTTTGGCGGTTTCCGTGCTTATGACAATGCCCAACTGCCGCGCCTCC